>ENA-UPTF01001627-UPTF01001627.1-marine-metagenome-genome-assembly--contig:-NODE-1627-length-13943-cov-3.736983_pt1 | contig 13943 bp, 10 predicted proteins | sample MGYA00238166_ERZ767019 | MGnify/ENA primary metagenome ERZ767019 (study PRJEB28930, sample SAMN06266391) | marine metagenome | isolation source: Sea water from 250 m depth | place: Atlantic Ocean...
CCGGCCAACCGACAATGCAGACCGACCGACATCATCCGCGGGACTCTCGCGCCCTCGGCATAGAGCACATCAAAACTGTCGCGCAGATAGGCGAAAAACTGATCGCCCGAGTTGAATCCCTGAGGCGTTGAAAAACGCATGTCATTTGCATCGAGGGTGTAAGGCACCACCAGGTGATCTTTGTCTGTGATCCGGGTCCAGTACGGCAGATCATCGTTATAAGCGTCGGCGTCATACAAAAATCCGCCTTCTTCTACTACGAGTTTACGCGTGTTCTCACTGGTCCGACCGGTATACCAACCAAGCGGTCGTTCGCCGGTTACGCGTTGAATAATGTCGATCGCCTTGTAAAGATGCTCGCGTTCGATCTCGAGTGATACTTCACGGTAATCGATCCAACGGTACCCATGCGAGCAAATTTCGTGTCCCGCTTCGAGCACCGCATCGGCAACAGCCGGATTACGCTCGAGTGCCATGGCAACAGCAAAAAGCGTCAACGGAATGTCTTTACGCCGGAAAAGATCCAGTAGCCGCCAGATACCGACCCGTGAACCGTACTCGTAGATCGACTCCATGCTCATGTGCCGCTGGCCGATCCACGGCGTCGCCCCGACAATTTCGGAAAGAAAGGCTTCCGATGCCGGGTCGCCATGTAACACGCAGTTCTCGCCCCCCTCTTCGTAATTCAGCACAAATTGCAGGGCAAGACGGGCACCACCCGGCCACACCGCTTGAGGGGGATTTTGACCGTAACCTTGAAGATCTCGTGGATAAGAAAAATGATCAGCCATCGGGGTTTCCTTGTCGCCTGCTGTCCATCGCTCGGTACTTTAGGGCGCATTTCGTGAAGGTCCGCTGACACTCAATCGAGCGGTTGGCTCAACGAAGATCGTCCCTGCCGACTTGAAAGGCCCGATAATACCGGTACTCTGCAAGTTCAGCAGACATTTGAAGGCGCCGAATTCGACAAAACCGCGAGGATAATGACCATTGGGGCAACTAACGACTCACGTTCTGGATACCGCAGCTGGCCAGCCTGCTGGGGGGATGGCCTGGGTCTTGTACCGGGCCGAACCACAGCACAGCGAAATCGCCTCTGGGCTTACAAATATTGATGGCCGTAATGACGGCCCCGTGCTTGAGGGCGCTGATTTCACAGTCGGCACCTACGAATTGGTGTTTATGGCCGGGGATTATTTCCGGTCAAGGGGGGTGGATCTTCCCGAACCCCCGTTTCTCGACCGGGTGGTACTGCGCTTTGGCATTTCAGAAGCAGACGGCCATTATCACGTACCACTTCTCGTCTCTCCCTACGGGTACAGCACCTATCGCGGCAGCTGATCCCGCGTAATGGCTAAGGAAGCCGCATGCAAAATGCCAGAGGGCGTGTTCGTTTTTTACTCGGGTCTCAACCGACCGAAGTGGAACTTGCCGACCCAAATCTGACCCTACTGGATTACCTTCGCACCAGTGCGCGCTTAACCGGCACCAAAGAAGGCTGCGCCGAAGGTGATTGCGGCGCCTGCACCGTGCTCATTGGCGAAGTCCACGATCAGGGCTTGCGCTATCTGCCTGCTAACGCCTGTATCGTTCTCCTGGGCATGGTAGACAGTAAGCAGGTTTTGACGGTCGAGCATCTTGCTCGGGAAGAAATTCACCCAGTGCAACAGGCCATGGCCGATCAGCATGGGTCTCAATGCGGCTTTTGTACCCCGGGGTTTGTCATGTCGCTTGCGGGACTGCAGTGGGCTACGTCATGCAAAAACGAATCGACCCCGGTCGACCGCGCCCAGATTGACGAGTACCTTGCCGGGAACCTGTGCCGCTGTACGGGTTACGGGCCCATTGTGAACGCGGCTCGAGAGGCTTGTTCGGCGCCACTACCAGAATCATGGCGAACACAAGCCACAGTTGCAGATACGACGCTTCGCGCCTGGCAAGAACCGGCCCAGCCGCTTTGCTGCACAAGTAATGGAAAGATGTTTGCAGCCCCACGCTCTCGAACAGATCTGCAGGCCATCGTGTCTGACCACCCAGGCGCGACCCTCCTCGCTGGCGCGACCGACATTGGTCTTTGGGTCACCAAACAGGGTAGGCGATTGTCGTCCGTCATCTATCTCGGCCAAGTCCCGGAGCTACAACGCCTTGTGGAAAACGATGGAACACTTGAGATCGGCGCCGGTGTTTCGTTGCAGGATGCGAGTGCGACACTCAGCGAAATCTCGCCGGATCTTAATCGTCTGCTGCGCCGCTTCGGGTCCCGGCAAGTCCGTAACCAAGGTACAGTTGGTGGGAATATCGCGAACGGATCCCCCATTGGAGATTTACCCCCGGCGCTGATTGCACTGGGTGCCCAGTTACGCATTGCAAGTACCCGTGGTGTGCGAGAAATTCCACTGGATGCTTTTTTTATTGATTACGGCCAACAGGATCTTGCGCCAGGGGAATTCGTTGAGTCAGTCGTGATCCCCCTCCAGCGTAACCTTCAATTTCGCTGCTGGAAAATTTCCAAACGATTCGATCAGGACATCAGTGCAGTGCTCGGCGCTTTCGCTGCAAAGCTTGAAGGGGGAATCGTCCGTGAAGTGCGGATCTGTTTTGGCGGTATGGCGGCCACCCCGAAGCGTGCACAGCAATGTGAAGCCGTACTTACCGGCCAACCACTGGACCAAGAGACCTTGGCACAGGCTCGCCAGGCATTAGCGGCCGATTTCGACCCAATCACGGACATGCGGGCGAGCGCGCACTATCGACAACGTGCCGCAGGAAATCTTCTTGAGAAGTATTTTCTCGCGATGACAACAAGCGATCTGCCAGACCTCTATGATGAAAACACGTGGCCAGATCTCGGCAATCGATCTTTTGCTAATGGGTGAACAGCTAGAACTGAGTGGCGCGGCTGGCGAGGCACTGCATCATGACAGCGCGCTAAAGCACACGACTGGCGAAGCGCTATATGTTGACGATATCTTCGAGCCAGTGGGTACCCTTTATCTTGCGCCAGGTATGGCTGACGTCGCCTGCGGCTCCATTCTAGGCATAGATCTTGCCGCTGTTCTCGAATCCCCTGGTGTTGTGTCGGTACTGACTGCCGCTGATGTGCCCGGCAGCAACGATGTCAGCCCGACAGGCTGTGGCGACGACCCATTGCTGGCCAAGAACGAAATTCACTTTCATGGCCAGCCGGTTTTCGCGGTCATTGCTCGCAGTTACCAGGAAGCCCGGGCGGCGGCGCGCCTTGGAAAGATCGATGTCACGCCGTCAGATCCAATTCTGACTATCGATCAGGCGCTTAATGCCGGCACGTTCGTAAGTGAACAACGACAGCTGGGGCGCGGCGACTGGCAAACCGCACTCGAAAACGCGCCGCGCAGTGCAAAAGGCACCGCCTGGAGCGGGGGCCAGGATCACTTCTATCTGGAAGGTCAAGTATCTCTCGCGGTTCCGGCCGAGGACGGGGGTGTACATATTTATTGTTCCACCCAGCATCCGTCTGAAGTGCAGCATGCAACTGCAAACGTATTGGGCCTGACCGATCGATCGGTCACCGTGGAAGTCCGGCGTATGGGCGGCGGATTTGGCGGCAAGGAGACGCAAGCCGCGCAGTGGGCGGCCCTGGCCGCACTGGCAGCTGTGAAATTAGGCCGAGCAGTGAAGTGCCGCCTCGATCGTGACGACGACATGTTGATGACCGGCAAGCGCCATGAATTTAAAGGGAACTGGCATGTCGGTTTTGATGATGAAGGACGCATCCTGGCAGCCGATATTCATCTCGCCTCCCGCTGCGGCTTCTCACGGGACCTTTCGGATCCGGTCAACGATCGGGCCATGCTCCACGCCGACAATGCGTACTTCTATCCTGCTGTTCGAATCCGATCGGATCGCTGTCGCACCCACACGGTGTCCAACACCGCCTTTCGGGGCTTCGGTGGCCCCCAGGGCATGCTGGTCGCAGAACAAATGATTCAGGCCATCGCCCATCAGGTGGGGAAAGACCCTCTGGATGTCCGAAAACTCAACTTTTACGGACGGGACGCGCGCGATCTAACGCCCTACCAAATGCGGGTAGAGGACTTCATCCTGGACGAACTGGTCGAGGAACTGGAAGCGACGAGTCGCTACCGGCAACGCCGGAAAGAGATACACGAATACAACCTTTCAAGCCCCATCATGCGCCGGGGACTGGCGCTAACGCCCGTGAAATTCGGAATTTCTTTTACCAACACGATCTTTAACCAGGCAGGCGCGCTGCTGCACGTCTACAAAGACGGCAGTATCCAGCTCAATCATGGCGGAACCGAGATGGGTCAGGGCCTCTTTATTAAAGTGGCACAGGTGGTGGCACAAGAACTGCAAGTTGATATCGATCAGATCGAGATCACCGCCACCCACACGGGCAAGGTCCCCAATACCTCTGCGACCGCAGCATCGGCCGGTTCCGACCTGAATGGCATGGCGGCGATGAATGCTGCCCGTTCCATTCGCCGACGCCTGACGGCATTTGCATCCAGTCACTATGGCGTACCGGAAACAGAAATTGCGTTTCAGTCGGGCCACATCCAAATAGGACCACATAAGGTTTCGTTTTCGGACCTTGTCATGAAAGCGTATCTCAACCGGGTGCAGCTTTCGGCCACTGGTTTCTATCGCACGCCAAAAATTCACTGGGACCCGACCACGATAACAGGTCGACCGTTCTATTACTTTGCCTACGGCGCTGCGGTCACCGAGGTTGCGATCGACCTTTTAACCGGGGAGAACCGCGTAATCGGAGTCGATATTCTTCATGACGTCGGCCGATCGTTGAACCCGGCGGTTGATGCGGGTCAAATTGAAGGCGGATTCATCCAGGGTATGGGCTGGCTGACTACAGAAGAATTGTGGTGGGACACGAGCGGTCGGCTCAAGACCCACGCCCCCTCAACCTACAAAATTCCGACCTGCAGTGACCGGCCAGAACACTTCCGGATGCGTATTTTCGAAGCCGGTGAGAACACAGAAGCTACCATCTACCGATCAAAAGCTGTCGGAGAACCGCCCCTGATGCTGGCTCTGTCGGTTCATCAAGCGATCGTAGATGCCATTTCAAGCGTTAATGCGTATCGCGATTTGCCGCAGCTCCCGGCTCCGGCAACCCCGGAGGCCATCTTGAATGCAGTGGATACCTTACGTGAACAGGAGGCCGCATGAGCGCAGTAAATACTCTCGCCGTGGCGGGGCCAGTAGACTGGGTAAGCTCGGCTCTAGAACGAATCAGTGCTAATGACTCGGCCGTCCTCGTGATGATCACCGAGGACGCCGGGTCAACCCCGAGAGACGCCGGCGCCTGGATCTTGGTCGATCGCGAGGCCACACTCGGCACTCTCGGCGGTGGTCAACTCGAACAAATTGCTGAAGATGCAGCAAAAGAATTTCTGAATGACCCAGGGTGCGGGCGCCGATCAACCCTGCGCTGTGTGCTCGGCCCAGACGCTCGACAGTGCTGTGGAGGGGCTGTGAAACTTGCCCTGGAACTTCTGGATGCAAACGCGGCTCCGTGGCTCAAAAAAGCCGCGGACTCCATTCAAAGCGATACAGACGATGCCGTGCTTTTCCCAACCCGAGATGTCAGTGCCACACCACGAGTAATTTCCGCAAGTCGCAGCGTTTCTCCCGCCTCCGGTGTGCACTTGCAGTCACTTCGTGACCCGCGGCCCAGGTTATTCCTTTTTGGCGCTGGACATGTCGGGCGCTCGCTCTGCACCATCGCTTCCCAGTTGCCGCTGCGGCTGGTGGCGTTGGATTCGAGAGATGCGATGCGTGCACTCGTACCACGTGCAGACAACGTGACGGTGTGTGACATGGCCGAACCTGAAATCTGCGTACGCAGCATTCCCCGTAATGCGGCGGTACTTGTGATGACCCACAGTCATGAACTTGACTATGAGCTGTGTCGCGCTCTACTCAGAAAAAACGAGCTGGCATTCATTGGATTAATCGGCAGCCACAGCAAGGCTGCCCGATTTCGTCACCGACTTCGAAAGGATGGCGTATCTCCGCAAGTAACTGACCGCCTGACCAGCCCGATTGGAACGTGCGGCCCGACCAGCAAGGAGCCTGGTGTAATTGCGCTCTCTGCACTCACAGAAATTCTGGCGGTATTCGAAGAACTTGGAATCAAAAACCGAGTAGAAGTAGATTCCCAATCGGACTCAGTTTCCAACCAACAGAGATAAAGACAATGGATCCAAAACACCTTCGTTTTATGGATCTTGCTGGGCAAATTTCGCAAGAAAAAATGCATGCGGGAGAAGGCGGGCCATTCGGCGCCATAATTGTTCAGGATGACGAGATCATTGGTCAGGGTTGGAACCAAGTCACATCTCAGTGTGACCCAAGTGCTCACGCTGAGATTGTCGCGATCCGAAATGCCTGCAGTGCGCTTGGGACATTTTCACTTGAGGAGGCCAACATCTATACCAGCTGCGAGCCCTGCCCGATGTGCCTCGCTGCGATCTGGTGGGCACGATTGGAATCCGTTTATTACGCCAACACCCGCGAAGATGCAGCTCGAATCGGCTTTGATGATGCGGAAATTTACCGTGAGGTCGGCCGGAACTTAGCAGAACGCCAAATCCCAATGATTCGATGTGAAAGCCGTGTGGCGGCACTCGCTTTTGAGGATTGGGCAACAAAAGAAGATAAGATTCCTTATTAATTTGGTCCCTAAAAGATCGAGTCTTGATTAATCTATTCACCCGTGTCCGACCCCGACTCACCACTTCTTTCCCTCACCGGGATCCATAAAGTCTTTCCCGGCTGCATCGCAAACGACGCGATCGACCTCGACGTCCAGCCCGGGCAAATCCATGCCCTGCTGGGTGAGAACGGTGCCGGCAAGAGCACGCTGGTGAAAATCATCTATGGCGTTTTGCGTCCTGATCAAGGGGTCATTCGCTGGAATGGGAACCCTGTACAAATTGTTAATCCAGCGCAGGCTCGAGAGCTCGGGATCGGTATGGTGTTCCAACACTTCTCTTTGTTCGAGGCGCTAACGACCCTCGAGAATATCGCCTTGGCCTTGCCACCCGAAGATCCTCACGCATTACGGGGCCGACTATCAAAAACTGCTGAAGCGTACGGTCTTGCCCTACAGCCCGACCGGCATGTACACGAACTCTCGATGGGCGAGCGGCAACGAATCGAAATCGTCCGTTGTCTGCTGCAAGACCCAAAGCTATTGATTCTCGATGAGCCGACTTCTGTTCTGACCCCACAGGAAACAGAAACGCTGTTTGAAACTTTGCGTAAGCTTGCTGCGGAAAGGCGCGCGATTCTTTACATCAGCCATAAGCTGGAGGAGGTGCGCTCATTGTGTGATAAGGCGACGATCCTTCGGAACGGCCGCCGTGTTGATGAGTGCATTCCTTCGGCAGAAACGGCTCGGTCACTCGCAGAAAAAATGATCGGGAAGCGAGTTGAATCAGTAAAAAAACGGGTCGCCAACGAACAGAAAAGCATTGGCTTGCAGGTATCCTCACTTACGACTCACTCCCATCAGCCGCATGGGGTGGATTTAAGTGATATCGACTTCGAAGTCCGGGCTGGGGAAATCCTCGGCATCGCAGGCATCGCCGGAAACGGACAGATTGAGCTGATGGACGCGCTTTCGGGTGAAACCGGCGCGCCACTCGCTGGCACGATCAAGATTCTTGGTACAGATGCAACTCATCTGAACCCGAACGAACGGCGCGACCTAGGCGCAGTCTTTGTGCCAGAGGAGCGGATCGGACAAGCCGCCGTTGCCGACATGACACTCGTTGAAAACAGTTTTTTGACTGCTTCCGCCCGAATGAAATTTTCCCCCAATGGACTGATCGATTGGAATGCTGTAGGCAGTTTCGCCGACAACATCGTACGTGACTTTGATGTCAGAACGACCGGCGTCAGTGCGCTCGCCAGCAGCCTCTCAGGTGGCAACTTGCAAAAGTTCATTGTCGGTCGAGAAATTCTTCAAGAGCCACAGCTTTTGATCGTGTCGCAACCCACCTGGGGCGTGGACGCCGGCGCGGCTGCAGCCATACATGAAGAAATTCAGCGGCTCGTGAGTGCCGGCGCTGCAGTGCTCGTGATTTCCCAAGACCTTGATGAAATCTTCCTGCTCTCTGACAGGATTGCGGTAATTTCACAAGGCACGCTTTCAAGCGCGCCCCCGGCCAACGATGTCACACCGGAAGATGTCGGCCTTTTGATGGGTGTTCGACACACACAACAAGAGAAGATGAAATATGCTGCGGCTTGAACCAAGAAGCACGCAGTCCTTATCGGCCGCCTGGCTGTCGCCAATGCTGGCGCTGGTGCTAACCGTCTTGACGGGCGGGGTCATTTTCCTCGCGATGGGAAAAGACCCAGGGACAGCCCTCTACATTTATTTTGTTGAACCCCTGACATCGAGTTCCGGCTTATCAGAAGTCGCGGTTAAAGCAGGCCCCCTGATACTGATTGGCATCGGTTTGTCGTTTGGCTTTCGGGCAGGGGTCTGGAACATCGGCGCCGAGGGGCAGTACATCGCGGGTGCCATTGCCGGCGGGGGGCTCGCAGTTTTTTGGTACGAAAGTACAAGCGCGTTCTTGCTCCCCGCAATGTTACTTACGGGCATTCTCGGCGGGATGGCCTGGGCTGCGATTCCCGCGCTTTTGAAAACCCGGTTTAATGCCAATGAAATTCTGGTGTCACTGATGTTGGTTTACGTAGCCGAGTTGCTGCTGGTGCACCTCGTCCAAGGGCCGTGGCGAAACCCCATGGGCTGGGGCTTTCCTGGCACCCGCGTGTTTCCAGACGCAGCGACTATGCCCCTGCTTTTTACGGGCAAACGGGTACACCTCGGCACAGTACTTACCCTGGCGGTGCCGTTTATCGCCTGGTTCCTGCTGGCACGAACCCGGTTTGGCTTTCGGATAAAACTATTTGGGTCGGCGCCTCTCGCAGCACGCCACGCCGGTGTAAAAAGCAACCGGATTATCTGGCAATCATTGCTAATTGGTGGAGGACTCGCGGGACTTGCCGGGGTCATCGAAGCGGCAGGGACTATCGGGCAGTTGATGCCAGACATTTCCCCAGGTTATGGATTCACTGCGATCATCGTTGCGTTTCTCGGGCGATTACATCCAATCGGGGTCCTGCTCGCCGGCATCGCGATCGCGGTCACCTACATTGGCGGAGAAGGCGCCCAAATCTCCGCCGGTTTACCGAGGGCGGTCACTGGTCTTTTCCAGGGAATCATATTGTTCTATTTGTTGGCGTTTGATCTCTTCACACGCTACAGGATCGTCCTGCCCTCCAGACAGACGGCACAGCAATGATTGAACTCATCATCCCTTCCATCATGACGATGATGACTGCAGCAACTCCTTTAATGTTTGCTGCAACGGGCGAACTTATCTGTGAACGATCTGGCGTGCTGAACTTGGGCGTTGAGGGCATGATGCTGATCGGCGCGGTGTTCGGATTTGCCGCTGCGGCGGTCACGGGAAATGCCGCCCTTGGTCTCCTTGTAGCCATGACATCAGGCGCTCTCGCTGCTTTGATCTTCGCCATACTCACGCTTAACTTGTTATCCAATCAGGTGGCAACCGGCTTGGCCTTGACCATCTTCGGCACAGGCCTCTCGGCGTTGGTAGGAGTTGACTATGTCGGAGAAAACATTGATCAGATTGTATCTATTCATATTCCGGTTCTTACCGATGTTCCGATCGTCGGCAGGTTACTTTTTGGTCACGACCCGCTGGTATACCTCGCGCTCCTCATTTTGCTCGGCGCCAGCTGGTTTCTAAGCCGGTCCCGCTGGGGCATGATTCTGCGCGCAGTGGGTGACTCCGACGTTTCAGCCCATGCCATTGGCTATCCCGTCATCGCCATCCGTTTCGCTGCGGTCACTTTTGGCGGCCTGATGGCAGGACTCGGCGGCGGTTATTTGTCTCTGGTTTACACGCCGCTGTGGGCCGAAAACATGACGGCCGGTCGTGGCTGGATTGCGCTGGCCCTGGTGGTGTTCGCGAGCTGGCGCCCTGCGCGGGTGCTGTTCGGCGCCATACTTTTTGGGGGTATCACGATTTTGCAGTTGAATGCCCAGGCGGCTGGCCTTGGTATTCCCGCCGCATTCATGTCCATGCTCCCTTACATTGCGACCATAGTTGTATTAGTCTTAATCTCTAGGGATGCGATCAAAATTCGTCTCAACGCCCCGGCCTGTTTGGGTCGGCCATTTCGAGCCGAACGTTGAGTAGAATGGCACCCGTAAAAATTCTCACCATAACCGGAGGAAATTCAAGATGAAGCACCTCATCAAACTGGCCACGGTAATGCTCGCTGCTCTGTTGAGTTTTGGCATGGTCTCAACTGCGTCTGCAGACAAGATGAAAGTCGGATTTATTTACATCGGCCCACCGGGCGACCATGGCTGGACCTACGCCCATGACAAAGGCCGACTGATGCTCGAAGAACAACTCGGTGATCAGGTAGAAACCACATTTGTTGAAGGCGTACCAGAAGGGCCGGATGCCGAACGCTCCATCGCTAAACTGGCCGAAACCGGGCACAAGCTCATCTTTACCACTTCCTTTGGCTACATGGAGCCCACACTCAAAGTTGCGAAACGTTTCCCGGATGTCAAATTTGAACATGCCACGGGTTATAAGCAGGCCGACAATGTTGCAACCTACTCAGCCCGCTTCTATGAGGGCCGCTATGTGCAAGGCCAGATTGCCGCTGAAATGTCAAAGAGCGGCGTCATTGGTTATATCGCTTCGTTCCCGATTCCAGAAGTGGTGCGTGGTATCAACGCATTCATGCTCGGTGCACAAACTGTGAATCCGGACATGAAAGTCAAAGTGGTGTGGGTGTACACGTGGTATGACCCGGGCAAAGAAGCCGACGCAGCCAAGGTGCTGATGGATCAGGGTGCCGACATCATTACGCAGCATACGGACAGCACCGCAGCAATCCAGGCGGCAGCGGCTCGCGGGATCCACGCTTTTGGACAAGCCTCTGACATGATCCAATTTGCGCCAGACACCCAGTTGACGGCAAACATGAATACCTGGGGCCCTTATTACATCGCCCGAACCCAGGCCGTCCTTGACGGCACATGGACATCGGGGGACACCTGGCATGGCATGGGCCCAGGAATGGTAGTTATGGCGCCGTTTACAAACATGCCGTACTCGGCGCAGCAAATGGCCCGGAATACGACGGCAGCACTGACCTCTGGCGCGCTTCATGCGTTTACTGGCCCCATTTACAACCAGGCTGGCGAACTGATGGTTCCTGCTGGCGAAGTGGCGGCTGACTTCCCGATGCTGGCGACGATGAACTGGTACGTACAAGGCATCGACGATAAGTTGCCCGAGTAGGGATCCACTCGTTGTCTCAACGAAAACCCGCTCCTACGGGAGCGGGTTTTTTGTTCTGACCTAAACCATTGAAGTAATCATCATGTCTCGACTGTGGATTCGGGACCCGCTTGCAATCTTTGCCGATGGCGCCGAACGCGGTCTCATCGTCGAAGGCCACCGAATTGCGGAACGAGTCGCAGCAGGACAAGAGCCGCAACAACCAGTCGACACGGTATTCGACGCATCTCAGCACGTCGTCTTGCCAGGTCTTATCAATACGCACCATCATTTTTACCAGACCCTGACGCGGGCGCTCGTACCCGCTCTTGGCAAAGAACTGTTCGGTTGGTTGCGGGCGCTTTATCCGGTCTGGGCCAGAGTCGACCCTGAAATGCTCTCGGTGGCCACCGAACTCGCCCTCGCCGAGCTCTTGCTGTCGGGGTGTACCACCACATCCGACCATCATTACATCTATCCAGCGGGGCTGGAGCCGGCGGTCGATATCCAGGCCGAAGTCGCGTCTCGATTAGGCATTCGCGTGACGTTGACCCGGGGCTCCATGGACCGCTCCGTCAAAGACGGTGGCCTACCTCCGGACAGCGTGGTGCAGAAACTGGATGCCATTCTTGCTGATTGCGAACGGGTCGTGGCAGCGCATCACCAAACGGGTCCGGGTGCCATGATGCAAGTGGCCCTGGCGCCGTGTTCGCCGTTTTCTGTCAGCGGCGAATTGATGCGAGAGACCGCAACGCTCGCCGACCGTCTTAACGTCCGCACCCATACCCATCTCGGCGAGACCGAAGACGAAAACCAGCATTGTGAGGAACAGTTTGGCATGCGGCCGCTTGATTACCTCGAAGAATGTGGCTGGCTACACCCGCGCACTTGGCTGGCCCACGGCATCCATTTCACAGATAGTGAAATCGATCGCCTTGGTCGAGCAGCGGTCGGCATCAGTCATTGTCCTCATTCGAATATGTATCTTGCTTCTGGAATCTGCCCGGCATGTGCGATCGAGTCTTCCGGTGCCGCCCTCGGGCTCGGGGTGGACGGCTCGGCATCTAATGACGCTTCGAATCTCATCGAAGAGGTACGACAGGCTCTGTTGTTGCAGCGGCTTGGAAATGGCGCGGCAACAGTAGGCCATGTGGATGCGCTGCGCTGGGCCACCGAAGGCGGTGCGCGGTGCTTGGGGCGTGACGACATTGGCCGAATCGAGCCGGGACTCGAAGCGGACTTGGCGCTGTTTCGCCTTGACGAGTTACGTCACTCCGGTGGACATGATCCCCTCGCAACACTGGTGGTTTGCGGAACCGGGCGGGCAGACCGAGTGATGGTAGGTGGTACCTGGCGGGTAGAGGAGGGGCATGCCGCGGATATCGACGAACCGGACCTTATGCGCCGCCACAATCAAGCCGCTAGGCGGCTACGCCAGCTTGCTGGGCTCGAAGGATAGTGGAACAAAGTTTACGGAACGATTAGCGTATCTATGATTTCTGCGGCCCTCGATGGACCGTGATGCGCCTGCATGTGCGCCGAGGTGGCCGCCAGTTTCGATTTCATGGTGTCATCGTTCAGCAGTTGATTGATACAACGTGCCAGTTCATCCTCTGACCAGCGGTTCCGGTGCAGATGAAGTCCGTGGCCGGTTTCCGCGACCCGTTGAGCGTTGTCATGTCCGTCCCATACGTACGGCATGATCAAGGCCGGTTTGCCGAAATAAAGACATTCATTAAATGAGTTGTTGCCGCCGTGGTGAATGACCGCGTCAACTTGAGCAATGACGGAAGGCTGTGGATACCAGGCGGCGACGTGGACATTGGATGGAATCTCTGTTGCCGCATATTGATCTTCGTAATCCCCCAGGTTAAAGAGTGCCCGAACCGGTAGATTGGCCACCGCCATCATCAGCCGTTTCAGTAGTTTCGTGTCGCCAGAACCGAGACTGCCAAAACTCACGTACAAAAGCGGCCGGTTGTTATTTGATCCGAACACAGGAATTTCGTACGAAGCGTCTTCCCTAACGCATCCTTCAAGATACTGAAATCGATTTGGGTCCAGTGGCTGGCGACGCTTGAACTTTACCGGCTCCGGATAGAGCAACAGGTTCATATGTGGAGATGCTTCGAAAAATTGTCCGATGGGGTAAGGGTCTTCACCCGTTTCGGCGAGAAACTGGTTGAAGCGTTCATGTATCGGGCGAATCACGTCGAGAAAACGCTGTTCATACCTTTTGAAGCAATCTTGATCATTCTCGCTACAGCCAGAGAGGTGAGGTGGAATATCAGGGTCCGGGATTTCGTTTTCCGAGCAGGAGATGATTCGAACCCAGGGTTTGCCCTGGTCTCGGGCATACCGTTTGATCGCCGGAAACAGGACGACGTTGTCTACGCAAACGAGATCAGGCCTGACTTCATCCAATACTCGAGGCAAATTCTTCTCTGCCCAGATTGCGGTTTCGACAATCGCTTCCCAACATTCCTTAACATAGTTGTCAATCTGCTCAAACGGCGACAAGTCAAAATTTGAAATATGGCCATTAATAAAATCAGACCAGTACTTAGCCATCTC
>ENA-UPTF01001628-UPTF01001628.1-marine-metagenome-genome-assembly--contig:-NODE-1628-length-13937-cov-4.207287_pt1 | contig 13937 bp, 9 predicted proteins | sample MGYA00238166_ERZ767019 | MGnify/ENA primary metagenome ERZ767019 (study PRJEB28930, sample SAMN06266391) | marine metagenome | isolation source: Sea water from 250 m depth | place: Atlantic Ocean | study...
CCTAACCCATAGATACAAGAGACACTTGCAACAATAATTACATCATCTCTTTCTAAAAGTGATCTAGTAGCTGAGTGGCGCATTCGATCTATTTGTTCATTTATTGAAGCTTCTTTTTCAATGTAAGTGTCTGATCTAGGAACATAAGCTTCAGGAGTATAGTAGTCATAATACGACACAAAATATTCAACTGCATTTTCTGGGAAAAAAGTTTTCATTTCTCCATAAAGTTGTGCAGCAAGTGTTTTGTTAGGAGCAAGAATTAATGCAGGTCTATTTGTTTGTTCAATAACTTTTGCCATTGTAAATGTCTTTCCTGAACCAGTTACTCCAAGCAAAACTTGATTAAATTCATTTTTTTTTGCACCATTTACCAGTTTATTGATTGCCTTAGGTTGGTCACCTGCGGGCTTAAAGTCAGTTACAAATTTAAATTTTTTTCCACCTTCAAGTTTAGGAGAAATTTCTGGGTTTTTGCTTTGGATTTCCGTAATTAAATCTTGATAAGTATTTTGCATTATCTATAAAACTAGTAGAATAATAATATATTTCAATGAGCATAATATCTGACAGTTTAAAACGTATAAAACCATCCCCAACAATCGCGGTTACTCAAAAAGCAAGAGAATTAAAGGCTGCAGGCAAAGATGTAATTGGGCTTGGAGCTGGCGAACCAGATTTTGATACGCCTGACAATATTAAAGAGGCAGCTATAAAAGCCATTAAAGATGGCGATACAAAATACACAGCTGTTGACGGAACTCCTGCATTAAAAAAAGCAATTGTAGAAAAATTTGAAAGAGAAAATAATTTAAAATACTCAACTGATCAAATAACAGTTGGAACGGGTGGAAAACAAGTTCTCTATAATACTTTTATGTCCACTTTAAACAAAGGTGATGAAGTAATAATTCCAGCTCCTTTTTGGGTTTCATATCCTGATATGGTTTTGTTAGCTGGCGGTAAACCAAAAATAGTAAAATGTAGTGAAGACGATGGTTTTAAATTAACTCCAAAAAAACTAGCAAAAGCTATAACAAAAAAAACAAAATGGTTGATACTTAATTCTCCTTCAAATCCTACTGGAGCAGGTTATTCAAAAGATGAAATACAAAATTTATCTAAAGTATTAATCAAAAATAAAAAAGTACATATTTTGAGTGATGATATTTATGAACACATTACTTACGATAACTTTAATTTTTTCACTATTGCTCAAGTTTCTAAACTTAAAGAAAGAACTTTAACAATGAATGGGGTAAGTAAATCTTATGCAATGACTGGGTGGAGAATAGGTTATGCGGCAGGTCCAAAAGAAATAATTAAAGCTATTGGAAAAATTCAATCTCAATCAACTTCTAACCCTTCATCTATTAGTCAGGCTGCTGCAGTTGAAGCTTTAAATGGCACTCAAAATTTTATTCAAGAAAGATCAGATGCATTCAAAGAAAGAAGAGATTTTGTAGTTAACAGTTTAAATAATATAAAAGGTATTAGTTGTTTAAAACCAAACGGAGCTTTTTATGTATTTCCAAGCTGTAAGAAGTTATTGAGTAAAAAAACAAAGCTAAAAACTGATTCTGAATTTGTTGAAAAGTTACTTGGAAAAGCAAATGTAGCAGTTGTTCAGGGTTCTGCTTTTGGTTTAGAGGGTTATTTTAGAATTTCTTACGCAACTTCAATGGAAAAGTTGAAAATTGCCATGGATAGAATTAAATCTTTTTGTGAGAGTTTAAGTTAATTTTAGTGAGATAAAAATTTCTCAGCCTCAAGTGCCGCCATACATCCCATTCCTGCAGCGGTAACAGCTTGTCTAAAAATTTTATCCTTAACATCACCAGCGGCAAACACTCCTGGTACATTTGTTGCAGTTGAATCAGGTTTTGTAATTAAATATCCCTCTTTATCCATTTCTAAATGATTTTTGAATAATGAGGTTGCTGGATCATGTCCTATTGCAATAAAAAGACCATCGATTTTTAGCTCTTCTGTTTTATTCGATTTAACATTTTTTATTTTAATACCTTTTACATTTTTAGGTTTTTGATCTCCAATAACTTCCTCAACAACAGAGTCCCAAATAATTTCAATTTTTTTGTTATCCATTAATTTTTTTTGAAGTAGCTTTTCTGCTCTCAAAGAATCTCTTCTATGAATTAATTTTACTTTTGAAGCAAATTTAGTTAGAAAGATTGCTTCCTCTACAGCAGCATTACCACCACCCACAACAGCGACTTCTTTTTCTTTAAAGAAAAATCCATCACATGTTGCACACGCAGAAACTCCGAATCCTTTAAATTCTTGTTCAGATTTCAAGTTGAGCCATCTTGCTTGCGCACCAGTAGAAATAATTATGCTATCAGCAGTATATTTTTTTCCGCTATCTCCAAATGCTTCAAATGGTTTGGTTTTTAGGTTTACCGAAGAAATATGGTCATCAACTAAATCGGTACCAACAGCTTTAGCTTGATCTTTCATTTGATCCATAAGCCACGGTCCTTGAATAACATCTGCAAATCCTGGGTAATTTTCAACATCTGTTGTAATTGTCATTTGGCCTCCTGGTTGAAAGCCATGAACTAAAATTGGTTTTAACATAGCTCTAGCCGCATAAACTGCCGCTGTATAACCAGCTGGTCCGGATCCTATAATTAAAACTTTTGTATGTTTTGTTAAATTTTTATTCATAATTTGTTTATTATGTAAGTACTTTTCTAAAAATTATAAGATTTAAATATAATTAATTATTATTGATTAAACGTTTCATTGTGCTGATTATTGACTCTAACAAAAGTAGTACATTTACTTAATTGTTTAAGAGAAGGAGCTCCAACATAAGTGCAGCTGCTTCTAATACCACCAAGTATATTTAGCACCGTGTCCTTTATTTTTCCTCGATATTTAAGTCTTACTGTTTTTCCTTCACTACTTCTGTAATCTGAAAGTCCTCCATAGTGTTTTTTAACAGCAGTGTTTGAACTAGAGCCATAAAACTCAATATATTTTGATCCATTTTTTTTTACAATTTTACCTTTGCCTTCATCATGACCCGCAAACATTCCACCTAACATTACAAAATCAGCACCTGCACCAAAAGCTTTTGCAACATCTCCAGGACAAGTACACCCACCATCTGCAATAATATGTGCCCCAAGTCCATGAGCAGCATCAGAACATTCTATGACTGCACTCAATTGTGGATAGCCTACTCCAGTTTGAATTCTAGTGGTACATACACTTCCTGGTCCTATTCCTACTTTAACAATATCGGCACCACTTAATATTAACTCTTGAGTCATATCGGCGGTAACAACATTACCAGCAATTATAGTTTTTGTAGGATATTTTTCTCTTACGGATTTTACAAACTTACTAAAATGATCAGAATATCCATTAGCAATATCTATACAAATAAATTGAAAAAAACTGTATTCTTTAAGAATATCATTTATTCTTTTAAAATCTTTATCACTTGTTCCTGTGCTTAAAGCAATATGTTGATAAATTGGCTTTATATAAGAACAACGTTTGATCATCTTGACATCATGTTGTTTAGTCAAACTTGTTATTATTTCAAATTCTGCAAGATTTTTTGCCACTCCTAATTCTCCTACGCCATCCATATTTGCAGCTATTATAGGAATTCCTGACCATTCATTATTGCTGTATTTAAATTTGTATGTACGTTTTAAATTGACTTCTTTTCGACTATGAAGGGTACTTCTCTTTGGTCTAAAGAGAACATCTGAATAATCTAGCTTAATATCTTCTTCGATACGCATTTTTCAGAGCTAATGTATATATTCTTTGTATTTCATTTCAATAAAAACAAATATGTTTGGATAAATTAAATTTTGAAATATAAATAAATAAAAATGGCTAAATTGAAAGCTTTATTATTAACGGGAGGCTATCATGGCATGATTAGCCAGGTTGAAGGATTAGCCAAGGCTTTAAAGGTTGAGTTTCACCATAAGATTGTACGATTAAATTGGTTGTGGAATTATATTCCTCCTAAATTTACGCCAAAATCAGAAATAATTTTAAAAGATAAAAATTATGTAACAAATACTGAAAAAATTGATTTAATAATTTCATGTGGAAGAAAAAGTGTTATTCCATCAATATTACTAAAGAAAAAAAATAAAAATATTTTTACAATACACATACAAGACCCAAAAATTAATTTTAATAATTTTAATATAATTGTTGCGCCCGAACACGATGGAATAAAGGGAGAAAATGTAATTAATTCAAAAGGAGCAATTCATTACATTACAGAGGAAGAAATCGAAAAATCAAAAACTTATTTGGTTGATAAAGTTCAGAGTCAAAAGGTTGTTGCATTAATATTAGGGGGTCCAAATAAATACTATAGTTTTGATAATGAAGAAATATCTAAAATATTTAATCAAATAAAAGAAAGTTTTATTTATAATGGCTATAAAGCAATAATTGTACCATCAATGCGTACCCCCAAAAAAACAATTGAGCTAGCCAAAAAAGAATTTGAGAACGATGGATATGTTGTTACTGAAGTGAACAAGCAAGCTTATTTATCTTCACTAGCAATAGCTAGCAACATAGTTATAACCTGCGACTCAACTTCAATGATTTCCGAAGCTGCTATTTCTGGAAAACCAATTTTTATAGCTCATATGAAAAATAAAAGAAATAATTATAGATTTAAAAAATTTTTTCAATTATTTAAAGACATGGGAATTACTAAAAACTTAGGAGAAAAGGTAGAGCATTGGAAATATAATAATTTCAATGAATCTGAAAGAGTGGCAAAAATAATAAATGATAGATTAAACAAATAATATTTTGATAAGATAAATGCAATTTTTAAATTCATTAAAGACTCAATTGAAGTTTCACAATTCACCGTTCAATCATTGGGAATTAGATAAACCACTAAATGAAGATGCACTCCAAGAGATATGTAATGCAGAAATAATAGATTTAAATAAAGTAAATATTAATTATGATGGGACCAGAGCTCTTGATGGAGGAGAGGGAAAATTTAGAAAAGGCATAGAAAGTGGAGGCAAAGCATTAAAATTTAGATGTTTTATTAACAAAGAAAATTCAAAACATTTTAAAAATTTAACCAACTTAATTGATGAACTTAGAAATAAGGATACTTATCAATTTATCAGTGAATTAGTTAAGAAAGATCTTTCTAAATCATATGCTAGATTAGAAGTCATATGTGATAGGCAAGGTTTTTGGTTAAAGCCACACTGTGATATAAAAGAAAAACTTGTTTCCGGTTTAGTGTTTGCTAATCCTTATGGCGAATCTGAAAATCTTGGTACGGATTTTTATAATGAAAAATTAGAAAAAATAAAAACAATTCCCTATAAGCATAATTATGGATATTTTTTTACTAGCGGTCCGAATGCTTGGCATGGAATGGAAAAAAAAGAGATAAAAAAAGAAAGACGATGTTTGCAGATAAATTATGTAACTTTTAAAACTGATTGGCCAGTTGATTAATGAAAGATATTTTGGATTGCTTTAACATTCATTTTTTTTGATTTAAGAGATTTAATACCTTCTAAACAAGCATAAGCAGTAGACATATTTGTACAATATGGAACTTTATTAATTAATGTTGCTCTTCTTAAGGAAGTTGAATCTTGAACAACATAAGCACGCTTTCCACCTCCAGTATTGATTACCAAGGCAATTTTTTTTGCATTTAGTATATCTACAATATGAGGAGAGCCTCCACTTACTTTATTTACTTTTTTACATTTAATGCCATTTTTTTTTATTGCATTAGCAGTACCTTCTGTCCCACACAATGTAAAATTTAATTCAACCAATTGTTTTGCTAAATCTACACCTTCAGTTTTATGTTTATCTTTTAAGGAAATAAATGCTAGCCCTCTTGTAGGTAATGAATTTCCAGCAGAAATTTGACTTTTAGCATACGCAAGGCCAAAATCTTTATCTATTCCCATTACTTCTCCAGTAGATTTCATTTCAGGGCCTAGCAACACATCAACGTTTGGAAATTTATTGAATGGAAAAACAGCTTCTTTCACAGCAAACATATTCTTGTTTTTATTTATTAAATTAAATTTTGATAATTGTTCACCCGCCATTACTCTTGAAGCAATTTTAGCTAAAGGAATTCCTTTAGCCTTTGAAACAAACGGAACAGTTCTGCTAGCTCTTGGGTTAACTTCAATTACATAAATTTCGTCATTTTTGATTGCAAACTGTACATTCATAAAACCTTTTACTTTTAGTGCTAAAGCTAACTTTTTTGTTTGACTTTTAATTTCGACTATTAATTTTTCCTTAATAGATATTGGAGGTAGGCAACATGCCGAGTCACCAGAATGAATACCAGCTTCCTCAATGTGTTGCATTATTCCGGCAACAAATACTTCATTGCCATCTGAAATAGCGTCAACGTCAACTTCCATTGCATTGTTAATAAATTTATCAATTAATATTGGGTTGTTTTCTGCAGCTTTAAAAGCTTCTTCCACAAAATTTTTTAGCTGATTCTTTTCATGAACTATTTCCATTGCTCTACCACCCAAAACATAAGATGGCCGAACAACTAAAGGCAGACCAATTCTTTCAGCAATTTTGATTGCTTGGTTATAAGATTTTGCAATTCCACTATCTGCTTGTTTTAATTTTAATTTAATTAGAAGTTTTCTAAATCTGTCTCTATCTTCAGCAAGATCAATTGAAGAATATTGAGTTCCTATAATAGGCAATGAATTTTCATGAAGAAATTTTGCTAATTTGATAGGAGTTTGGCCGCCAAATTGAGCAATTATACCCACTAAATTACCTTTGGATTTTTCTTTTAAAATTATGTTATGAACATACTCTTCAATTAAAGGCTCAAAGTACAATCTATCGCTTGTGTCATAATCAGTGGAGACGGTCTCAGGATTACAGTTAATCATTATTGTTTCATATCCTGCTTCCTTTAAGGAAAAACTTGCTTGGCAACAACAGTAATCAAATTCAATTCCCTGGCCAATTCTGTTAGGTCCACCTCCCAAAATAATCACTTTCTTTTTAGATGAAGGATCTGCTTCACATTCTGTATTTAACATAAAATTTCTTTGATATGTTGAATACATATAGGGTGTAAAAGATTTAAATTCAGCAGCACATGTATCCACTTTCTTGAATACTGGCAAAACATTTAAAGCCAATCTTTTTCTTCTAACAATTATTTCTTTTAAACCAGATAATTGAGATAATTTTTTATCTGAGAATCCTATTGATTTAATTCTATTAAATTCATTAAATTTTTTAGGTAAACCTTTTTTGGAGATTTGGTTTTCCGCATCTACAATTTCTTTAATTTGTTCTAAAAACCAAAGATCTACTTTTGACAATTTGTATATTTTAGTTAGCTTAATTTTTTTACGTATTGCTTCAGCAATTAACAAAATTTTATTTGGAATATTTATCTTTAATTTTTTTTCAATTTCCTTCTTATTTAAATCAAAAATTCTATCTAAACCTGAAAAACCAATTTCTAGAGATACCAATGCTTTTTGAAGAGATTCTTTAAAGTTTCTACCAATCGCCATAGCTTCCCCAACAGATTTCATTGAAGTTCCTAATATTGCAGGAGAATTAGAAAATTTTTCAAAAGTAAATCTTGGAACTTTTGTAACAACATAGTCTATGGTTGGTTCAAAAGATGCTGGAGTAACTTTAGTAATTTCATTTTTTAATTCATCAAGTGTATAACCAATCGCTAATTTTGCAGCCACTTTTGCTATTGGGAAACCAGTTGCCTTTGAAGCAAGTGCTGATGATCTAGAAACTCTAGGATTCATTTCTATGATAACCATTCTTCCATTTTTTGGATTGATAGCAAATTGAACATTAGATCCACCAGTTTCTACTCCAATTTTTCTAAGGCATGCAATCGAAGCATTTCTCATAACTTGAAACTCTTTATCCGTTAGTGTTAAGGCAGGCGCTATAGTAATAGAATCTCCAGTATGAGTTCCCATGGGATCTATATTTTCTATAGAACATATAATGATACAGTTATCTTTTTTGTCTCTTACAACCTCCATTTCAAATTCTTTCCAACCTTCTAGGCATTCTTCTACCAAGATTTGATTTACGGGTGATGTATCGAGACCTTCTTTCACAATTTTGAAAAATTGTTTTTTACTTTTTGCAATACCGCTCCCGAGGCCGCCAAGTGTAAAAGCAGGCCTAATGATTGCAGGTAATCCTATTTTTTTTAAACATTTTTTAGCTTGTTTGATATTATTAATTATTTCTGATTTTGGGAGATTTAACCCAATATCAGTCATGTTTTTTCTAAATTTTTTTCTATCTTCTGCGTTAGAAATTGCTTTTGAATTTGCACCAATTAGTTCAATTTTATATTTTTTTAGCAACCCAGTCTTTTCAGCTTTAATTGCTAAATTTAATGCTGTTTGGCCACCCATAGTGGGTAAAATTGCTTCTGGTTTTTCTTTTATTAATATTTTTTCTAAAACTTCTATTGTTATTGGTTCAATATAAGTTTTATCAGCAACACCAGGATCAGTCATAATTGTTGCGGGATTTGAATTAATTAAAATTACATAGTAACCTTCATCTTTTAAAGCTTTACATGCTTGAGTGCCAGAATAATCAAATTCACAAGCCTGACCAATAATTATTGGCCCAGCTCCCACTACTAGAATCTTTTTAATATCTTTTCTTTTTGGCATTTTTTATTACTTCATTAATAAATTGTTTAAATAAATAGTGACTATCTTGTGGACCTGGATTTGATTCAGGATGATACTGAACTGAAAAAACTGGTTTATTTTTTAATTTTATTCCCTCTATGCAGCTATCAAATAAAGACTTGTGAGTTACTTCAACATTTTTTGGTAAACTTTCTTTAATTATTTCAAATCCGTGATTTTGACTAGTAATTTCAACAGTATCATTAATAAGATTTTTTACTGGATGATTTGCACCTCTGTGACCTAGTTTCATTTTTTTTGTTTTTGCCTTTAGCGCTAAAGCTATCAGTTGATGTCCCAGACATATTCCAAATATTGGAATATTTGATTTTATTAATTTTTGAATTATTTTGATGGCATATTTTCCTGTTTCTGCAGGGTCACCAGGACCGTTTGATAAAAAAATACCGTCAGGTTTGATTTTAATTATTTCATCAGCACTAAGCTTACAAGGTACAACAATTACTTCACAATCAAAGTTTGAAAAATATCTTAATATATTTTTTTTTATCCCATAATCTATAGCAACTATTCTAAGTGATTTTTTTTTATTTTTTTCAAAACCTTTTTCTTTTTTCCAAGTTTTAAATCCTTTCCACACATATTTTTTCGAAGTTGTGACAGTTTGAGCTAGGTCTAGACCTTTTAGGCCAGGCCATTTTACAGATGTATTAATTAATTTTTTTAAATTAAAATTCCCTTTTTTATTGTTAGAAATTGTACCTTTTGGAGCACCTTTATCTCTAATAAAATTAGTTAAACTTCTTGTATCTAATCCAGTTATTCCTACCACTCTATGTTTTGTTAACCAATCGTCCAAAGTTCTTAATGATCTATAGTTTGAAGGGTTGGTAATCTCCGAATTAAAAATAACACCTCTTGTCCAAATTTTATCGGATTCATGATCTTCATTATTTGTACCAACATTTCCTATATGTGGAAAAGTAAAATTAATTATTTGTCCAGCATAAGATGGATCAGAAATAATTTCTTGGTAACCAGTTAGCGATGTATTGAAACATACCTCTCCAGTTGCAGTTCCTTGATAACCGATGCCCATTCCCCTGAAAACAGTTTTGTTTTCAAGAACTAAAATGCCTGGAGAAAAATAAGAAAATTTGACTGAGTTAACTTTCCGTTTTTTGATCAATTACAACTCATAAGTTAAAGGTTAATACAATAAAACCTAAATTTCCGCAACAGATCTAATATAAATTTTTAAAAATACAATTTTTTCTTTTGAACAAAATTGTCTATACAGTAGATTAAAAAAATGTCTCTTAAAGATAAAATCGACACAGATTACAAAAACGTCTTAAAATCAAAAGATAAAATTCAAATATCAACCTATAGGCTAATTTTATCAGGAATAAAGGATTTAGATATATCTAATAGATCAGGTCCTAATAAGAAAAATACTGATGATGAAGATATCAAAAAGCTATTAAAAAAAATGATCAAACAACGATCTGAATCTATAGATATTTATAAAAAAAATAACAGAAGAGATTTACTAGAAGTTGAGGAAAAAGAATCAGAAATATTATTAAGCTACTTACCAAAGCAGCTAAGTGAAGAAGAAACTAAGAAATTTTGCAACCAAATAGTAAGTAAATTAGGTGTTAGCTCTATTAAAGATATGGGAAAAGTGATGGGAGAATTAAAAAAGCAATATGAGGATAGCTTAGACTTTGCAAAAGCTGGATCTTTATTAAAAGAATTATTAAATAAATAATGAAATATCCAAAAGAATATTTAGACGAAATTAAAACACGCTTAAAGGTTTCAACTGTTGTATCCAAAACTGTTAATTTAAAAAAGAGAGGCAAAGAATTTGTGGGCCTTTCTCCTTTTAAAACTGAAAAAACACCTTCGTTTACTGTTAATGATGAAAAAGAATTTTATCATTGTTTTGCAACATCTGAACATGGAAATATTTTTGATTTTGTAATGAAAACTCAAAATCTTAAATTTGGCGAAGCAGTAAAATCTTTAGCAAATTTAGCTGGTATGAGACCATACATATTTTCAAAACATGATGAAGAAAGAGAAAAAAACTGGCAAGAGTACAGCTCGATTTACAATCAATATGTTCAATTCTATCACGATGAAATTTTAAAAAATGAACAAGCAAATATTGCTCGTGAATATTTAAAAAAAAGAAATTTATCAAAAGAAGAAGTTAAAAAGTTCAAGATTGGATATGTTAAAGAAAATCCAAATTTTTATGAAAAATTAAAAAAAGAATTTAATGAAAAAATTTTAAATGAAAGTGGTTTATTTTATTTAGATGAAAAGAAAAATACTTATGTTGAAAGATTTAGACATAGGATTATTTTTCCAATTAATAATATTTCTGGACAACCTATTGGATTAGGTGGAAGAACAATTCATGAAAACAATTATTTAGCAAAATATATTAACTCACCAGAGACTCTATTTTTTAAAAAAGGATCTAATTTATATAATTTAGATTTTGCAAGAAAGTTATCTAATAAAATTGATCATGTTTACCTTGTTGAAGGATATATGGATGTTATTGGATTAAGTAAAAATGGAATTGAGAATGCTGTTGCTAATCTTGGAACTTCGTTAACTAATAAACAAATTTTAATTTTGAACCAGTTTTTTGATGATATCATTATTTGTTTTGATGGTGATGAAAGTGGATATAAAGCTGCATTAAGAGCAGCAGAAAATTCAATAAAGGAATTGCAACCTGAAAAAAATATTTCATTTTTATTTTTACCAGATGATGAAGATCCTGATAGTTTTGTAAATAAGAATAGTAAAAATTATTTTATCGATTTTGCCAAAAATAGTAAAATTGCAATACATCAGTTCATATTTAATCATTATAAAAGACAAACAGATAATAGCCCTTCTTCCATGGCTATTTTTGAAAAAAATTTAAGATCAATTGCTAACACTATAAAAGATGATTTTATAAAAAAGTATGTATTAGAATATTTTTTGGAACAAGTTTCAGCATTAACACCTCACTCTAATATGAATAAAAAACAATTTTATACTAAAAAAATTAAATCTTTAAAATTAACTCAAAAACATTTCAATGAAACAAAGTCTTTAAGCCCAATAGAGTTAAAAGAATTTTCACTTTTATACTTAATAATGAATAATTTAGATATTTTTCAAGAAAATATTCATTTAATTGAAAATATAAAATTTTTTACAGATAACAATAAATTAATTTTTGATGTTATTTTATCCAAATTAAAATCTGGAAAAAAACTTACACAAAATGACCTTGAAATAGACGACCAGCTAGTTGATAGAATATTTAAATTTGCATCAATAAAACATATCTTGAACAATCAAAAAAATGATAAACAAAAAATATTTGAATTATTAGATGAATATTTGCACGATCTTAAAATTTATGGACTAGAGGTAAGAATAGAAGAACTAGAATCGAAATTCTCTAAAGATTTGAGTGAAACCACATTTAATGAAATTAAAGATTTAAAAGAGCAAAAAAAAAAGCAAAACATCAACTAAATCATCTAAATTAGACATGGATTTTTCTATATTTAGCATTATATAAGTCTTCCAGATATTTTATTGTGGAAAGAATAATTACAAAATCATTTGCAAGATTGATGGGCAGAGGTGTCCATAGAGGTTTTATTACCCATGAGGAATTAAATAAATCTTTAGGCAAAAGAAACCTTTCAGATAAAAACCTCGAGCAAGCTTTTATTCATATCTTTGATGAAAAAATAGCATTAGTAGAAAAAAAATCTGATTTTAAAGTTTTAAAAAAGAAAGATAGCGCTACCAAGGAAGAAGGAAAAACTATTGATAAAAGTGATGATCCTATAAGAATGTATTTAAGAGAGATGGGTGGAGTAGAGTTATTATCTCGTGAAGGAGAAATTGCAATTGCAAAAAGAATAGAAGCAGGAAAAGATGTAATGCTTAATGCATTATCTCAAAGTCCAATTACAGCTCAACAATTTTTTGAATGGAATAAAAAACTTCAAAATGACGAAATTTTAGTTAGAGAGATTATTGATATAGATACAAATTATATGGAATACGAAAATATAGATCAAAGTGTTAAACAAAAGAATTTAAATGAAAATCCAAAAGAAAAATTAGGAAACAGCAATGAAAATAGTGAAGACAATGATGATGAATTTAATCCTACTCTTGCTGCAATGGAATCTGAAATTAAACCTAAGGTTTTACAAACAGTAAATACTTTAACCAAAGATTATAATAAATTAATTAAATATCAAAAAGAAAAATTAGATTGTATTTTAAAATCAACTATATTTTCAAGCTCAAAAGAAAAAAATTATGAAAAAATTGTTAGTGAAATATTGAAAAATATAAAAACACTTCAATTATCACCATCAGTTTTAGAAGAACTGGTGCAAAAACATTATATTGAAAATAAAAAAATTATTTCTCTTGAGGGAAATCTTTTAAGATTAGCGATAAATCATAAAATACCAAGAAATGAATTTATAAAATTTTACGTTGGCAATGAAATTAATCCTAACTTAAAAACTTTTTTAGATACAAATGTAATTTGGAAAGAATTTTTTCAAAAAAATAAAGTGGAATTTAAAAATATTAGAGAAAGACTTATTGAAATAAGTCACAAACTTGGAATAACTGTTACAGATTTTAAAAAATTAGTTAGTAGAGTGCAAAAAGGAGAAAAAGAATCAAGGATCGCAAAAAAAGAAATGGTAGAAGCTAATTTAAGATTAGTAATTTCTATAGCTAAAAAATATACTAATAGAGGTTTACAGTTTTTAGATCTTATTCAAGAAGGAAATATTGGATTAATGAAAGCTGTAGATAAATTTGAATATAGAAGAGGATATAAATTTTCAACTTATGCAACATGGTGGATAAGACAAGCAATTACCAGATCAATAGCTGACCAAGCAAGAACTATTAGAATTCCAGTGCATATGATTGAAACAATCAACAAGATTGTTAGAACACAAAGATTAATTTTAAGTGAATTTGGACGAGAAGCTACTCCAGAAGAATTAGCAAAAAAATTAAGAATGCCTTTAGAAAAAGTTAGAAAAGTTCTTAAAATTTCTAAAGAACCTGTTTCGTTAGAAAAACCAGTTGGTGATGAAGAAGATAGTAGTCTTGGAGATTTTATAGAAGATACCAAAGCATTAGCACCATTAGAACAAG
>ENA-UPTF01001629-UPTF01001629.1-marine-metagenome-genome-assembly--contig:-NODE-1629-length-13937-cov-4.003608_pt1 | contig 13937 bp, 15 predicted proteins | sample MGYA00238166_ERZ767019 | MGnify/ENA primary metagenome ERZ767019 (study PRJEB28930, sample SAMN06266391) | marine metagenome | isolation source: Sea water from 250 m depth | place: Atlantic Ocean...
ATATCTGGTTTTTCTTTTTTGAGAAGTTTTTCCGCATTGATTATTACATCCGCTACTTCCTTTGCGTATTCTTTAGTGTTCACTTTCATATCATAATCAGGTTTTCTGATTTTCATTTCGTCGAAAAAAACTCTATTTAGTTCATGGGTGAAATTTTGGCTTGTGTTAACCATCACGTGGTCAAAATTATTATCCAGTAATTCGAATATTCTGCTCAGACGGATTATCTCTGGTCTTGTTCCAAAAACAGACATTATTTTCATTGGTAAGATTTTTTTTCCTTGTTAATTTAAAAGGCTTTTTAATAATTTGATCTAACCAATCTAATCTTACTGATAAACAATTAGTCACTATTTTCACTAGTTTTTAATTTTGTCATGTAATACTCCTTCAATTTTCTGTATAGAATCTTTTTTGTTGGTCCCTTTGGAATTGTTTTTAAATCTTTTAAATTATTGATAATAATTATTTTTTTAGGATGTTTATAATCAGCGATTTTTCCGACAAGAAAATCTTTAAAAAATTTTTCAGACAATGTTTTATTCTTTTTAATTTTTATAAAAGCACATATTTCTTCTCCCCTAAGTTTATCTGGAATTCCAATAATTGCACATTCGTCAACATCTGGATGTTTATATAAAATATTTTCAATTTCTGCAGGATAGATATTTTCTCCTCCTTTGATAATTAATGAATCTCGTCTTCCATGAAAATAATAATATCCTTCAGAATCCATCCTTCCATAATCTCCACTATGAAACCATCCATTTTTAAAAACTTGATTGTTTTTTTGTTCTAGACCCAAATAGCCAATCATTACATTATATCCTCGTATGCAAATTTCTCCTTCTTCATCTACACCTACTTCATTATTATTTTCATCTAAAATAGCCATTTCATTTGTAATCAGTGGCTTGCCAACAGAACCACTCTTTCTTTTATTTGCTGGAAAATCATTTATGCATGAAAATGAAGTAGTTTCTGTTAAACCATATCCTTCAAAAATTGGAACATTAAACCTATCTTCAAATTTTTTTTGAACAGTATTCGTTAATTTTTGGCCACCACAAAGAATTCCGGTTAAGCTATTATCTTTTCTTTCTTTCGACAGACTAAGAAGAATTGACAGGATTGAAGCCATCATGCTTGTCCAGGTTGCATTATATTGATTCACTAAATCCCAAACTAAGTTTATGCCTACTTTACCTTTAACAATTATAGCTGATCCGCCCACATAGAGAGGAGATAGTAGTGTTGTAATTTGGCCATTATTATGAAATAACGGAAGAATGCATAACGCTCTAGTTTTTTTATCAAATTCAAATCTTTGTGAAATACTGAACGAATCTGAAATCAGGTTTAGGTGTGAGAGTACTGCACCCTTTGGATTTCCGGTTGTACCTGATGTATAGATAATAACTGCAGGATCATATGGTGTTATTTTATATCCATCATTTTCTTTTACATTATTGGTTGGTAAAATCAGATCAGTAATTGATTTTATTTTTTTTACAAGAATGTCGTTGGAATCTTTTTCAAGATTGCTTACTTTTTCAGATAATTTATCATCTAAGAAAATTGCTCTGGCATTACTATCCTTTATTATATAATTCATTTCCATTGTAGAGAAATCAGGGTTAATTGGTACAATAGTTAATCCATAACTTAATCCAGCAAAATATAGTATTAAAAATTCTGGCGAATTATAAAAAATAAGACAAATCCTGTCCTTTTTTTTCAATTTCATTTCTAAAAACTGGTTTATTGTACTATTTACCATTTTTTCGAATTCTGAGTAAGTAAATTGTTCTGTGTTTTTACCTGGACATATTAAAAAAATCTTTTCAGGATCTTCTTTTGATTTTTTTGAAAATAATTCTCCTACAGTATATGCCTCGAATTCTACGTAATTGTTGATCCTTTGATGATCTGGGATTAATGAATTATCTATTTGCTCTTCATTCATTTTTCAAATATTTCTCTACTCTTGCTAGTCCTTTTTCTATTTTTTGAACATCCTCTACCAATGGACCAAAGGATATTCTAATTGCTTTTTTTCCAGTTCTGCCAAATCCCCATCCTGGAACGAATGAAACTCCTGTCTGCTTCAAAACTTCTTCAACAAATTCTGCACTATCTGTTTCAACATTCATGAAAATATACAATCCCCCTTCAGGAATAATAATCTTAAAATCGAATTTTTTCTTTAATAATTTTACAGTTTTTTCGGCAGTATTTTTATACATTTTTCTTGTTTCTTCAATGTAATCTACAAGGTATTTGTTTTTGATTGATTCCTTGATGAATCTAGTTAGTGCCATTTGATGTAAAGTATCAGGACATAAAATTGTGGAGGTTTGAATAGACTCCATTGATTCTATAATGAATTCCGGAGCTTCAACCCATCCAACTCTTCTACCTAAGCTTCTACACCACTTTGAGTTCGTTCTCAATGAAATATAATTTTCTGAAGGCGACCAAGAAAAGTAGTCTGGATAATTATTTTCAAAGATTAATTCTTTATACGCAAAATCAATAATTAGGAATCCATTAATTTCTTTGATAGCATTTAAAGCTGCTTTAACAAATTTATCCGATAATATTTTTGATGTTGGATTATCTGGTGATACTAACATGACAATTTTAGGTTTGTTGTCACGTATGTAATTAGAAAATTCTTCAATTTTTTCATCTGCAATGAATTTCCACTCTTTTTCATCCATTACAGAAAAACGTAATATTTCTACATCAGGAATGCCCGTTAAAAGCTGAGTAGGGTAATTGCAATAAGATGGATCTAATAATAGTATTTTATCACCGGGATCAAGAATTACATTGAATAGTTCCATTGCGAGCTGTGTAGAACCAGTACCAACAGCTATTTGTTTTTCAGATATATCCATTTTATATAATTCCTTTTCAAATAATGAGATAGCGATTTTAAACTCCTTCTCGCCTAATGTTGAAGAATATTTTCCAGAGGAATGGAATAAATCAATATCTGATACTATTGATTCGTATGCTTCCCTTAGTTTTTCTGGAGCCTTATGGTTCACCCATCCTCCCGCAAATGAAATTAACTCATCTGTATTAATTCCTAAAGTCTTAATATACTCCGGATCTGCAAAATGCATGATTTCTTTTACTGGAGATGCCTCACGTCTAAGCATTTTTACTTTTTTTGATAAATTATCAAAACTGTTCAATGGATCAAAATTTTTTTTCTTCTTTGATTTAAAAGGCTTTTTAGTCATTTGATCATATTCTCAAATTCATTGAGCATTTTTTTCGTTACAATATCCCAAGTAAAATTTTCCCCCACAAATTCTCTACCTCTAATACCAATCTTATCCAATGAATCACTTTTCAGTAATTCAATCATTTTTTCCGTAAAAGACTCTAAATTTTGATAAATTATTGTATTTGATTCCTTCGGGAAGTCATATAGCATTCCTTGTAATGGTGTAGCTAGAATAGGTTTTCCACATGATAAGAAATCAAAAATTTTTACTGGCGAAACCCTATCTGTCATATCATTGATACGAAATGGGTTAATGCATAAATCAGCAAGGCTACAAAATTTTGGTACTTCTTTGTAAGGAACAAAACCAGTAAATATTATTTTTTTATCAACTCCTAGTTTTTTTGATTGTAGTTTTAATCGATCGAGATCTGGTCCATCTCCAACCACTAATAATTTGAATTCTGGTATTTCCTTTAAAATTTTTGGCATATCATCAAGAATTATATCCATACCAGAATGGGATAATATACTTCCTAAATACAATACAACTTTATCATTATCATTAATGTTGAGTTTTTCTTGTAATTCTTTATCGTTTGGTAATTTTTTCATGATGTTTGTGTCAACACCTTGTGGAATTACAATCACGTTTTTAGCTCCCATCTCTTCAGACCAGCTTTTCATAAATGGTGTATTTGCAATGACTAGGTTAAATTTAGGATATGATTCTTTTTCCATTTTATAGACAAAATTACTCATATATTTCTCTACAATAATTTCATGGACTATATCAAATGTTCTATGAATCATTGGGATGCCAAGCTCTTTACAGGCTTTGATTGTTCCTTTTATGTTATTCACTATAGAATATACAAATACAATATCTATTTTATGATCAATCAAAATTTTTTTGATAAATTTGTATGACGTAAAATAGGCAGACAGTCTATTTAATCCCTTGATTGGAATTACAGGTGTTCGTAAAATCTTTACAGATGATTTCTCATATACACGATTATAATCATCTATACTTTCTCTGGTAATTTTATCAAGTGAAAAATTTCCTGGATCTGGAATATCGACCGCATAAACCTTATGCCCTTCGAGTGAAAAAAGTTCTGATAAATGATGAATTTCGTATGTGATTTTTTTTAACCAATCAACTTCATGGACAATTAAAATATTCATGTGATAGTTCAAAATAACAATCTTTTAACTGTAATCACAAATTTATCAGATTGGAACTAAAATCCATATTTTTCACGAATTTCTTTTTTTATCAAGCCTTTTTTGCTTACATTCTTGGTTTTTTGAGCAGGGTTTCCTGAAATTATTATTCGTGGTGGTACATTTTCTGTTACCACAGAACCTGCTGCTATGATTGATTCTTCACCTATTTCAACACCAGGACAGATTGTGACTCCTCCTCCAATAGCACAACCCAGGCGTAATTTTGGTGCTCTTATTATTGGTTTCACGTCTCTCAGATGTCCTATTGGTGAATTATTAGTGAAAGTGACGCCTGGACCGATGAAAACGAATGATTCTATTATTGAATCAGAACCAATCATGGTATTATTTTGAATCAAACACCTTTTTCCAATTGACACATTATTTTCACAAATAGTATTTGACCCTATTGAAGAATCGTCCAATATTATTACACTTTCTCTAATAATCGCATTATGATTGATCCAACAATTATCATGAATTATAGTATCAACATAAATTGTTACATTTGTTCTAATCAAAACATTATTTCCAATTTTAGTTCTAGGTTTAATATCACTAATATCCCGTTTTTTATTAAGAAATTCTGTTCTATCCTCATAATGTCCTGTAATGGTATCGTATCCAATTATAGAATTATCCTCTATTACAGTATTATTTCCTATTGAACAAAATCCTAAGACTACATTATTGCCAACTTTACAATTATTTCCAATTGTAACATTACCCAAAAAAATTATATTTTCTCCAAGTATACACTTTTTTCCAATCTTGATTTTTTTATTATTTTTTTTGGTCATGTAAATAATCTTTAATTAATTCCAGGATTAAAATCTGTTAGTTTAGAAATTTGAAATCCTTCTGCATAATCATTACCAGATAAAAATCCCCAAAATTTTTCACGATCAAATATTTCTTTTCTCCATCTTTGTTCACGTTTACTCCATTCATTCTTATACTGTGAAAGAATTTTTTCTTTTAGATTATACTGATCTTTATTAAAACTAAAAAATAAATTAGGTTCGAAATTATTTACATGGTCATTATATGAATTGGATTGATACATAACAAAATTTTTTACATTTCTAAATGCTGTTCTAGAAATTTCCCATGTAGCCTTATGATCTGTATTAACATCACCGAACCAATGAGTAAAAATTAAATCAATTTTATTTTCTCTTGCTAATTCTTCTAGTGCTATCATAATTTCCTTATTATAAGTTAGTTTACTGTTAGGTTGTTTTGGTGTGGATAGATATGTTGCACCAATGATTTTGAAGGAATTCGTACCAAATTCTAGAGCATCTTCTTCAGACATACCTTCATTTTCGTTTTTTCCGTATAGGGAGCCACAAACTACTACCGAGAAGATTTTATGCCCATTATCTGCAAGTCTTTTTAATGTTAATCCACATCCTAATTCAATATCATCCCAATGAGCTCCAACTGCAAGTATGTTCATATTCAAAAAAAGCGGGGTTTTCTTAAAAGTATGATGATTCAATACTATTAGATTTTATGAGTCAAATTTCATCAGTAGAAAGTATAATAAGAAATAGAAGCCGCCAAAAACCAAAAATCGTTGTGAAATAATGTCAAAAAAGCTATTTAATATAATCTCACGAGTCATGGAGATAGAATCTTCAGAGTTAACTGATGAATCAAAACCAGAAGATATTGAAAATTGGGATTCGTACAATGGTCTGCTGTTGGTGGATAAACTAGAATCTGAATTTAATGTAACATTTACAGTAGAAGAAGTTTTTGATGTTCATTCTATTGCAGATATAAAAAAACATTTGTTAAATCATGGAGTTACATTAAATGATTAAAGAAAATTCTTTTTGTGAATTGATATCTTATCTTAAAATTGATTTACAAAGTTACATGACTTATTTAAAACTAAATAATAGATATGAGTTGAGAGATTATTGTTAAGTAAAAAACACGTTCTCATATCAGGATGTAATGGAGGTATAGGAATCGAAATTTTAAAATTGTTAGTAAAAAATGGTGCCAAAATTAGTATATCATATCACAAAAATAGAGACCAAATAGATAATTTTCTAGCTGAAAATAAAGAGGATACTAAAAATATACAAGTATATCAAGCAGATCTAACAAATGATAATGATCTTGATGCTATGTTAAATTCTGTTTTGAAAGATCAACCTGTTGATATTTTTATTCATTTACCAACACATCCTTATGTTCATAAGGATTTAATGAAAACAACATGGGATGATATTCAAAATCATATTAACTTACAAGCAAAATCATTTTTTAACATTTCAAAACATTTAGTGCCTGATATGAAATTAAAAAAACATGGTGTACTTGTTAATATCTTGACTTCCTATGTTGTTGGTAAACCACCAAATGGTGTAGGTGATTATGTAATTGGAAAATACTCTTTGCTAGGATTAACAAGATCTATGGCAGTAGAATTAGGAAAATTTGGAATTAGAGTTAATTCTATTTCTCCATCAATGGTAAATTCCCCTCTTACTGATAAACTACCTTCAAAACTGAAAGAGATGACAAAATCTCAGATTCCACTTGAAAGTAGATTAGCAGAACCCACGGAAGTAGCAGGAGTAGCTCTTTTCTTGTGTTCTGAACATGCTAATTATATCAATGGTGAAAATATTCTTGTTACTGGTGGCTCTTCAATGAACTAATTTTCTGAAACTTTCATAAACATGCATCACACCAAAAAAACATGACAATCGAAACTAAAAAAGAAAAAAACATAAATAAAAAGTATGGATTTTTAAGAAAATTACTTGCGTATACAATACCAGACAGTCAGAAACTGAAAATAATTGCTAATATGTCTACATTAAAAACTTGGGAACAAAAACAAATTTCTTGTCCAACTTTTGAAACAAGATATGAAATGTATGATTTTATCCAAAAAAAATATTTGGACAACGAATCTGTTGATTACTTAGAATTTGGTGTTTTTGAAGGCAAATCCATTGATTATTGGCGTAAATTAAATCAAAATCCTCAGTCAAGATTTTATGGTTTTGATACTTTTACAGGTCTGCCTGAAGAATGGAAAAATTTACTAGCAGATGTACCAAGTGGAACTTACACCGCTAACGGTAATCTTCCTAAAATAGATGACAAAAGAGTTATGTTTTACAAAGGATTATTTCAAGAAACAATTGATCCGTTTCTTGAAAAATATCAACCTAGCGAAAAAATTGTGATCCATAATGATTCAGATCTATATTCTTCTAGTTTGTATTTATTAACTAGACTTGATGACATAATTAAGAAAAATACAATTATTATTTTTGATGAGTTTAGTAATGTCATGCATGAATTTAGAGCGTTGGAAGATTATTGCTCTGCATATCAGAGAACATACAAGGTAATTGCATCTACTAAGGATTTTTATCAAAAGGTTGCAATTGAATTTGATAATTAAGAATTATTAATAATTAAATCAGAAATTCCTTCTTTTAATGAGACAGATGGAATTAGTCCCAAGCCTTTTTTCAGTTTGGTATTATTCATAGAATTATAGATAATAATACCTGGAATAGCCTTTCTATGAATTGGTCTCATACTACGTTTTTTAGTGCTATTCAAAAAATATCTAGCCAATGTGTTAATAGACGTGGATTTTCCTGTTCCAAGATTAAAAACATCAAATTTCGTTTTATTATAACGTAAAGCTAGGAAAAATGCTCTTGCTACATCATGTGCATGAATAAAATCTCTGGTCTGTTTTCCAGTTCCAAAGATTATTGGGGGTTTATTCTTCGCTAATCTAGTCAAAAATTTTGTAATCACCCCAGCATAAGTATCATTTTGTCTTGGTCCGTAAATATTAAATGGTCTCAAAATAATTGTTGTAATCCCAAATAATTCAGAATAAATTCTACAATACTGTTCACCAGTTAATTTTGATGAACCGTAAACAGTTATTGGAATGGTTGGCGAAGATTCTGTAATTTTTGACTCATAATTTCCAAATATTGCTGCAGATGATGTAAAAATAAATTTTTTTATTTTCTTCTTTCTACAAAATTCTAACATGTTTAATGTTCCATTAACATTTACATCATTTACGAAAGATGGATTATCAATTGATTCTACTACACTAGCTATAGCTGCAAGATGAATTACTGCAGAACATTTTGGTAATTTCATCAATTTACTAAAATTTCTTATATCTAATTTTATGAAATCTGCCTTTCCTTCATCAACAAATTTCTTAATGTATCTGAATTTCCCAGTATTCAGATTATCAATTATTATAGGAAAATGACCATTTTTTATCAATAATTCGGTTAAATGTGAACCTACAAAACCAGCTCCGCCAGTTACAATAATTTTCATTTTGTTAACGTTTTTTCCTTTCTCTTATTACATTTACAACGGAATATAGTATAATAGCAGTCATTAGTAAAATTGTGCCAAAGATTATGGTAGCAGCACCTATAATTGCAGTACTGAGTAACATTTGTTTTGTTTCAGTAAAATCCTGAATTGTGAGTACAGTAAAAAATAAACCTATTGCAAGAAAAATACAACCAGGTATTCCATATAATTTTAATGGATTCTCTATTGAGATTATTTTTAGCGTGCTAAAGATTACAGATGCACCATGAGACACAGGATTGTGGGTAGAAGTATCTCCATGATATGAAACAACTATTGGAACCTCAGAAATTGTAAAACCCTTTCTGTTAGCCTTTATTAGAATTTCATTTGAAACACCCATACCATGTTCTAGCGGAATAATTTCTGACAAAACTTTTGCATTATACGCTCGAAAACCACTCTGCGAATCAGTAATTGTTTTGTCTAATGTTGTATTTGCTAACTTTGTTATTATTTTAATTCCTGCTTTTCTGTAAGAAGGGATTTGTTGTTGGTTTTGATCTAAAAATCTAGAACCTATCACTATGTCGGTTTCATGTTTTTTTATTGGCTCCAAAACAGTCAGAACATCTTCTGGTCTGTGTTGTCCATCTGCATCTAATGTAACTAAGACATCAACTCCAAGCTCTCTAGCTTTTAAAAAAAGTGATTTTATTCCCGCACCATAACCTAAATTTCTCTCATGGTTAACTACAATAGCACCCATTTTCTTTGCGATCATACCTGTATTATCATTTGAACCGTCATCACAAACAATAACAATATCAACAAATTTGAGTAATTCTACAATCATAGAACCAACATTTTTTTCCTCATTAAAAGCGGGAATTCCAGCAGCTATTTTCAAATCAATCAAACAGTATCTTTTTTCATCATTCTATATCCATTGTAATAGGTCCTAAGATCATTTAGACTCCTTACACTAAGTAATTTTTTCATAATATATGATGGTCGTAAATAAAATTCTCTAAATGCCTTCTTGGTCCAATATTCAAGATCACTAGCTGCTAATGAATCAGTTGTCAAAACTGGTGCTTGTATTCCACCTGCACCTACACCACCATAAACAAATTTTTCCCATGTATCATCTAGTTGTATCAATCCTGATTTAACAGCCTCATCATACAATTTATTCCCAGGAAACGGCATGGTTATACTAAATGTTGCATATGTACAATCAAGTTTTTTAGCAAAATCAATGGTTTTTCTGATTGTTTTTGGCGTTTCATTTGGTAGCCCAATCATAAAATATCCAGCTGTTTGAATTTTTGCCTCATGTGCCCATTTAACTGCCTTCTCAGATTGTTCAAGCGTAGCATTTCCACCTTTGATTTCTTGTATAAATTCACCATGTTCAATTCCATATGACATCATTCTACAACCAGCTTCTTTCATTGCTAAAAGTAATTCCTTATCAACAAGATCAACTCTTGTTTCAGCATCCCAAGACATTTTAAAACCTAATTTTTTTGGATGTAAAGCATCCATAAGATCCATAGTTGCTTTTCGATTTAATGTCATAACATCATCATAAAATGTTAATTCTTCAATACCATACTCTGAATGAAGGTATTGAATATGGTCAACAACATATTCTGGTGATTGGTTTCTAAACTTTAGGCCAAAACTATTTTCTCTATTACAATAATTACAAAAGAATGGACATCCTCTTGACCACATTATACTACACCAACTCTTTCCAGTACTTTTTGGTGGATGTGGGTGATAACCATCTGGAAAATGAGGAAGTTTATGATAAGCTGGATATGGTAAAGAATCCATATTTTCAATATACGAACGAGGTTTTGTTGCCACTATACGTCCATCTTTTCGAATGAACAAGCCTGCAATTTCTTCTATCGGTTTACCAGTTACAATTTCTTCTATCTGTTCTTCTCCTTCATCATATACAGTAATATCAAGAGCTGAACATTTTCTCATTGTAACTTCCGCAAGTACAGCATGAGGTCCTCCAAGAATAGTCAAAATATTTGGGTTTATTTCCTTTACAGCTGTAATAGCTTCTAATGCTGGATTTGCAAAAGGTGTAAATGCAGTAAATCCAACTAAATCAGGATTATGTTTTTTTACTGCTTGGGTTACATCGTAAACATAATTATCCGAAAAATTTCCATCAAGTATATCTAATACATTTACATCATTTTGTCGTTCAAGTACGCCAGCTATGTATGCAAGTCCTAATGGAGGTTGTGGATATGGATCCCTGTCTGTACCACCTTGTAGTAAATTAGAACCAGTAGGTGGTCTAGTTAGAAGTACTTGCTTATATTTCATATATACTCACAATCGATTTGTTTCTCATAACGTCTAAAAGTATTACCATCTAAAAAATTCATCATTTTTGATATTTATCGGTTTTTTCTGAAATAACAACCGCTATGGCAAAATTTTTCTCATGAGATAAAGATGCCCGAAAAGCATATTTTTTGTTAATTTTTCCCTTTAGCCTTATTTGTGGTTTAGAGTTAGAATGAAAAGTTTCAATATTTAAAAATGAAATTTTCTCAGAGATAGCTTTTATGACAGATTCTTTTACAGCGAATTTCCCAGCAAAATGTGGTGATGGATTTTTGTATTTGATACAGTATTTAATTTCAGACTGTAAAAAAATTTTTTTGTAGAATTTTTTATTGGTAATATAGGGAATTTTTTTAAATTTATTGATGTCTGTTATGTCCGTACCTATACCAAGTTTTTCAATCATTTGTAATCACTAATTTTGTACTATGACTTTAGCAATTCCATCAATTAGACACTTGCTATCCTGATTGAATATTGTGGTTTTGATCGTAATAATATGTGTAGAATCACTTTTTTCAATTACTTCACCCCTTACTAGAATTTGATCTCCGATAAAACATGGAGATTGAAAGTTGATACTTTGAGAGAAATAAAGCGCATTTTTACCCGGAATTGACATTCCTACCAGCCTTGAAAAAAAAGATGCTAATAACATTCCATGGCAAATTCTTTTACCAAATTTTGTTGTTGAGGCATAATTTTCATCCATATGTAATTCATTATAGTCTCCTGAAAATTCTGCAAAATTATTAATCATAGATTCTGTAATTTCAATGGAAAATTCTTTGGTTAGACCAATAATAATATCATCAAATTTATAATTTGCAGATTTTCTATTCATTCAAATTTACACCATGATTATTCAAATGTCTTTTGATGTCAGCAACAATCTGAACATCCATCGCTTCGTCGATGGTAAATTTTACATGAAATTCAGTTTCTAATTGGTAAAGTAAAACATATGAATTAAATGATGTCCAGTTTGCAATTGTTTCAGGTCCAGACTGATCATTAATATCTGATTCAGGTACATCCATAATTTTTGCTATCATTGAATATAATTTATTGGTCATTATTCATTCAACAGTACCAAATGTGATTGTTTTTTAGAATGTTTTTCTAAAGAGTATATCCAATAATCATTTACTTTTTCAAACCCAAAATTTGACAGAAAAGATTCAGATGGTTTATTTTTTTTAGTTGGAATAAAATTACCAATAATTCTTTTTACATTATTTTTTCTGGCTTCATTAATTATGTAATCAAGTATTCCCTCTTCTACGCCTCTACCAATTACTCTACAACTTAAAAGAAAAGTATCAATAATCCATTCTTCTTCATTATCTTTTTTGATAATGAATACAGATGTAATACCATTATCTCCAAATTTATCTTCTACCTGTGCACAACCAACAATTTTTTTCTTATCCTGAGAGAAAGTTTTGATATCCTCTTCTTGATAACGTTTTGTTGTGAGATTAAATTGGTTGGTTTTTAAAGTAAGTTGAGATATTCTAGGAATTGTGAACTCATCAGCTTTTTTAATATGAATTTTAATATTTAGCTGTTTAAGATATTCTTCAAAACTGGCTGAATTTTTTTCGGATTCTACTCTCTTTCGTTGCTGTGTATACATTTTTCCACGTTGTTTATCCTCTTCTGTAATATTCATAGTATCAAAATCATTTAATTCTGTTAATGTTGAAACATATAGTGCGGGATCCTTTGGTAATTCAACAGTAAGTACTTCGGGAAGAGTTTTACGTACAAAATCTCTATTAACTTGATCATCGTCCAGAAACACCATACTATCTAATCCTATATTGAGTTCTTGAGCAATATTCTTCAAATTAGTAACTTTGTCGTTCCAATTAATCTTCAAACAAGCAAAATGTTTTTCCTTCAAAATCATATTTGGGTGATTTTTAATTACTTCAATTGCATCTTCTAGATTATTTTTGCTATTTACTGCAAGAATTATTCCACGTTCGTGGAGAGAAAGTAAATATTTTTGAAATTCAACATAAGTATTTCCTGGTGGTTGTGGTCCTAATTTGATTTTATTAAATCCGTCTTCACCCACTATACCACCCCATAAAGTATTGTCAAGATCTAAAACAATACATTTCTTATTAAGACCTAAAGTTGGTTTAATATATCCTAGAAGATCATTTGCCAAAATTGGAATATGACTTAATGATATTTTTACATCACCAAAAAAATATTGTTGAAAATCAAATACGTTTTCCTCACCATGCTTTGAAACAAATCCATTAATATCATAAACATAAATTGAATTTTCGTCTCTACAAATATTATTTAGTTTATGATTTAGATCAAAAACCATTTCCTGTAAACCATAATCTGTTTTGGTCTCAAATATTCCATATGGTGAATATGTTGGAATAATAAAATTGGAAATAACTAATTTTGAATTTGATTTTTCTTTAAAAGATTTTATTAGATTAATTAATTCGTTGATTTTATTTTGTATAAATTCTCTACGTTTGTCTACTGATAAATTATATGGGTAATAAAATAAATCCCCCAAAATATTTCTGGTATCTAAAATAAGAAAACAAACATCTGGGGAAAAAGAATAAAGTTTGCTTTCACTGTTTAGTATTTCTTCATTATAGCGATTATAACCACCATAAAATGTATCACAGCCAACTTTTAATTCTGAACATTTTACCTTGATTGTTTCATTCAAACCGTCCAACGTAAAACTTCCTAGTAA
>ENA-UPTF01001631-UPTF01001631.1-marine-metagenome-genome-assembly--contig:-NODE-1631-length-13934-cov-2.357653_pt1 | contig 13934 bp, 11 predicted proteins | sample MGYA00238166_ERZ767019 | MGnify/ENA primary metagenome ERZ767019 (study PRJEB28930, sample SAMN06266391) | marine metagenome | isolation source: Sea water from 250 m depth | place: Atlantic Ocean...
TGTGCAGAATTGATAGTAATCCTGAATTATAATCTGAAATTTTAAACAACCATTTTCCGGGTGTAGGGTCTGTAAATTTCCATATTGAAACAAAAGGTGTTTCTAACAAATCTGTTGGTCCATAATTTCCAGTTGTTCTATTTACTCCACCAGGTGTAATTATTTCAACATTACCTTCAGTTTTAGTTCTAAACATAACTATCTCTAATTCACTAGTTCCAGGTGAAACAAAAATTTCTTGTTGAAAAATACTGTTTTCTTCAATTATCCCCTTATAATCATTTGTTAAGATTCGTTCAGCATGCTGTTTAATCGTATTTTGTGTTATAAGTTCAATAGTATCCGGTGTAACCATTGGATAAATACTTCCGGTTGTCCATTCAGCCCAAGTTTTATATTTATTTAATAATGTTTTATCTGTATCGTATTTATAAATAAAATTTAAAATCCATTTTTTAGAAGCTATAGTTTCAAGTAATGTTTCAATTATTTTTGATTCTTCAGAAGAGATTTCCAAATTGTCATTAACTATAAAATTAATTACAGAACCTTCTGCTGCATTTGTTAAAGTTAATTCATTTACTATTTCAGTAATTACCCCAAGTACAGAAACAGAATCCATATTTTCATCATTTTTCATCCATTGAAGTAAATTTTCAAGTTGTGTATCAGAATCTATAGCATTAGAATCAAAAATTAAAAATTTATGAGGTGAATTTAATGAGAAAAACTTATATTGAGATTCTTCACGTAATTCTTTTAATGTTCCAGTTAATGAATAAATAAAATCAGAATAATATTGATTCTTAGAATTAGGATCAACAGCAAATATAACCTCTTTACCTGACGAATCTGCATGAGTACTTAAAATATTAATTCCAAAACTTGAAAAAGTTATTATTATTATTAATGTAATAGATATATATTTTTGTAGAATTTTCACATTATTTAATAGAATTTTAAATTATAGTTTATTACACTATTTAATGTAGGTAAGTTAGTCAACGACCCTCAAAGTCACTTTTTAATTATTTTTAAATAATATGAAAATTATTTTATTCAAAATTTTACTTTGTTTTTGTCTGATTGGGTGCACAGTTAATAACAATACGCCAGACAAATATACAGGATATATAACAGAAATAAATTACAATCATAAAACTCTGATTTTAAAAGTTGAAAATAAGCTGATCAATTTTCAGCTTACTAACTATAGATTAGACATTATTACTTTAAACCACTTAAAACAACATATGTTATCAGGAGAGCCATTATCTATTGAATCTGAAAAAATAAACGGGGAATATAATATTACTAAAATATCAGACATAGATGGAACAATACATGGAGAGCCAATAGAATGATTATTTTTTGTTTTTTGCCTCGAATGATAATTTCACAAATGCAACAACAATAAATAATACTACTAATAACATTACCAAATATCCATGTTTGAAAGCGGTGATGGCAGGATTATTCACACTAACGAAAAAAATGAAATTTTCAGATATATTTTTATCATCAATATAAATTTCAATCATCCATTCACCTGGTTCTTTAAATATATGGGTTGCTTTATACAAAGACTCAGTTTGAGGTAATTTCAAAGCAAAAAATTTATACCTTTTATTTTTTTCAGGAGTATTGAAAAATATTTCAACAATACCATTAAATTTAATTTCTGGATTTTTTGTATAATCTATTTTTATATCTATAAACTGTTCACCTAATTTAATTGGGTACGTATCAAAATCAACTCTGACAATATAATTTTCACCATTTAACAAAATTGTGTTCTCATTCTCAGAATCAGCCAGTAATTCATTAGAATTAATGATCAAAAAGAATATAAATATAAATACAAAAAAAGTTTTATTATTCATTTATTAATTTAACAATATAATTTTCAATTTCTTCATAAGAAACATAACCTTGGAATTTACGAAATAAATAATTATTATTATCTATTAAGAAAGTATATGGCTCTGACTTAATATTCCATTCATTTAACACAGAAGAAATTTTTGCATTCTTTAAATCCCCTTTTACAAGATGTGGATTTTCATAAACTTCTACATGTATAAATGTAATTTTATCATGATACTTTAATTTTAATTTCTTCAAGACATCAAGTTGAGGGAAACATGTAGCTGTTTTGCAAAAGTTAGGTGAAAGGAAAAAAACGATTATTAACTTATTATGATTTAAAGCTTCTGATAATTTAAATTGATAAAAATCATAATCTGGTTCAGAATCACTGGTTATTGCACTGATATCTTTAGTTTCCTTAATAATTTTGTTATCTAAAGTAGGTATAAGTTCTCCTAATTTTGGTGTTAATTCATTTTCACTAACATTTATTTCTTTTCTGTATATAAAATCTGAATCAGTTAAATCTTTAATGTTTATTAAATAACTACCTACACTATCAAACTTAGTATTTAAAACATAAAATCCTCCGTTTTTATTAGGCCAATTGTAAAAAACAGGATCAAGAGTATATGATTCACTTGTTTTCATATTTTCGACTGACACATTCAGAGATTTTTCTGATTCAGCTCCTGCATTACTAATAATACTAAAAACTATTCTGTTAAAACCAAGAGAATATTCATTGGTTGGCATAACAACGTTTGAGTTTGTTAATTCATTAGAATCCACTTTCAAATATGAACAACCCATAAATAAAAGCAGGCAAATAAAATTTATAATTAAAATATTTTTTATACTATGCATAACCAATAATAATCTAAGATTTAATTCGCTTAGAAACGGGAGGTAAAGTTAGTAATAATAAACAACCACAAAATGCAATAACAGTTAATCCCCATAAAGCCATACTATAAGAACCATAAGAATCAAAAATCCAACCTGCAATTATAGGTCCTGAAGTTGTACCTACGTTCATTACCATCCCAGATAAACCAAAAAGTGTGGCAAAGGCTGACCTGTCAAAATAATCTCCTCTGATAGCTGTCATTAATGGAGTTCTCCCTCCATAACCAATTCCCCAAAATATTGCAAAGAGAATCAAATAAGACCATGAGTCAGATAATGATAAAATGATTAAAGACAATACCTGGAAAAGTAAAAATATTAACAAAACAAATTTTTTACCATATTTATCTCCGGTATATCCCGCTATATATTGGCTAAATATAGCAACTGTAGAAAATATAGAAACAATATAACCGGATTGTATTGTGGTAAATCCAAGATCAGTAATATACGCGGGTAAATGAACAGTTAAAGTTACAATAGATGTTGTAGAGCACATATGAGTAAAAGCTATTATCCAAAAGGGTCTTCGTTTCAATTGGTATTTGATTTCTGGGTTAAGATTTAACTTAAAGCCAAATCCTCTCTTTTGTTTTTTTACTTCTGAAGTTTTAGGTACATTTGTAATTTTTCTGTCTCTTACTATTAAATAAGAAAGCGGGGAAAACATCAATGTTATAACAGCAATGACTAAAGCTGTATTTCTTATACCATATGTTAATAAAGAATAAGCTAAGAAAGGTGCAACCCATCCGGCAATATGCGTTCCAGTTATAGAAAATGCCATTGCAAATGTTTTCTTCTTTTCAAACCAAGTATTCATAAGTGTCATAGTAGGTAGCCATCCAGCTAAAGCTGTACCAAAGCTCATAAAAAAATATCCTAAATATAACTGATATAAATGATCAGTAAATGCTATAAAAATAAAACCAACAAAAGTTACAACATTACCAATTACCATAAGTTTCCTAACTCCATATCTATCTATGAGATAACCTTCAATTGGTCCAAGTAATGCTGATTCAGCTCTGGCAAATGAACTGGCTCCGGAAATAACTGCTCTACTCCATCCTTTTTGTCGCTCAAAAGCTTTAAGAAAAAAACCTGTTCCTTGGAAATTAGAAACTGTCATTAATCCAATAACTAAATTACCAAACAATGCAAGAATCCATCCATAGTATCTAGGTGAACTTTCTTTGCTTTCGTCGTAATATATTTTAAAACTCATAAATGCAACATAATCATTAATTATCGATCATACCTTTTTTAGGAAGAGAAAAACATAATACCGCTCCTATTAAAGCCATAATTCCTAAAATAAAAAAAGCTATTGAATAATCTCCTTTTGTATCAAAAAGGTAACCTGTTAAAACAGGACTTGATACTGTTCCTATATTAATAATCAATCCAGACAATCCAAAGAAAGTAGCAAAAACTGTTCTATCAAAATAATCTCCTCTTATAGATGTAAACAAAGGATTCCTGCCTCCGAAAGCAATACCGTAAAATATTGAAAAGACTATTATCCCCACAATATTTCTAACAAATGTAAGGATAAACAAGCCAATACTTTGAATTATTATAAAAGCGGTTAAAACATATTTTTTAACTAACCTGTCTCCCAAATATCCACCAATAAGCTGGGAAAACAAACCTACAGTTGAATAAATCATGACTATATATCCTGCTTGCACTGTTGAATATCCTATATCCGTGATATGTGCAGGTAAATGTACTCCAAGAGTTACTACCGATGCAGTAGATGACATGTGAGCTATTGAAATCATCCAAAAAGGTTTATGTGTTAAACCATATTTAATTTTGGGACTTAAATTAATTCTTAAAGAAAATCTTTTTCTTTCTGATTTGCCATTATTTATTATTGTACTTGCAGTTTTAATTGTTTTATCTCTTACAATCAAATATGACAATGGAGAAAAACATAAAAATATTAATGAAATTACAAATGTTGTCTGTCTTATACCATAATTTTGAATTGAAAATGCTAAAAAAGCTGCACCCCAGCCAGCGATATGAACTCCATTCATTGACATTGCCATAGCAAAAGTTTTTTTCTTATTAAACCAGGTATTCATTAACGTGATAATTGGTAGCCATCCAGCAATTGCCGTACCAAAACTCATAAAAAAATAAGAAACATAAAGCGATAATACTGTTGTAGTTGATGATAAAAGATAAAAACCAAAAGCACTGACAACAAATCCGATTGTCATTACTTTTCTCGCTCCAAATCTATCAAGTATATAACCTTCAATAGGTCCAAACAAAGCTGTCTCAGCTCTAGCAAATGCACTAGCTCCAGATATTAAAGTTCTGCTCCAATTATATTTAGATTCAAAAGCTTTGAGAAAAAAACCAGTACCATGCATACCAGTAAGACTAGAGAGTCCAATAATGAAATTACCGTATAATGCAATTATCCATCCATAGTAAGCTATTGAACTTTCTTCTGATGATTTATACTTGAATTTCATTATTTTTTTATTTTGTTATGAAATATAAATTTGTTTGTCTAAATTGCAAAAAATCTATTAAACCCAATCCCCATATTTCAACTTGCCCACAACCACACTGTGAAGGGGCATTTGATATAGTTTACACAAGTAAAAATACCAATTCACTACATGAAACATCAAATCCACTGTTAAATATTTCAAATTTAACTAATTTGGGGCAAGGAAATACTCCTGTCGTAAGATTAAATACTCTTTCAAATGATTTAGGAATAAAAAACATATATGCAAAACTTGAATATATGAACCCCACCGGTTCTTTCAAAGATCGAGGTTCAGCTATGATGATTTCTGCACTTAATGAATTTGGAATAAATGAAATTGTTGAAGATTCATCTGGAAATGCAGGTGCTTCGATATCAGCTTATAGTGCTTATTCAAAAATGAAATCCCATATATTTGTTCCTGAAGATGCCCCGAAAAATAAAGTATCTCAAATTCAGCTATATGGAAGTATTGTACATAAAATACCAGGACCAAGGGATAATTCTGCCATAGCAGCCATAAAATATAGTAAAGAAAATTCTATTCCTTATTCTTCACATAACCTTAGCCCTTATTTTATTGAGGGTACTAAATTTTTTGGACATGAGGTTATAAATCATTTCAATGATAAACAACCTGATCATATATTATTTCCTGTAGGTAACGGATCACTCTTAATTGGCTCTTATAAAGCTTATGAAGAAAGAAAGAAAATCAATCCTGATATAAAAATCCCAAAACATCACGCAATTCAAACAGAATCTATACCTCCTATTATTGAAATTTTCTCAAATAATAACTGGTCTCCTGAACAAGCAAAACCAACACTTGCTAATGGGATAGCCATATTAAATCCTCCAAGAAAATATCAATCTGCAGATGTAATAAAAAAGACAAATGGTCAGGGAATTAAAGTAAGTGATCAAAGCATATTAGACTGGCAGAAAGAACTTGCAAAAAAAGATGGTATTTTTGCAGAAATAACATCTGCTGCAATTTTTTCAGGTCTTGAAAAGTTAATTAAACAAAAAATCATTCTGCCTTGTGAAGATGTTTTATTACCTGTCACTGGTTTTGGACTTAAAGATCCTCCGAAAGATTTATTTAATTAATTCTATGGTTTTCTTAAAGCCTGCAATAGAGCCTTCAATACTGGACCAATCCACACAAAATGAAATTCTGAAATAACCTTTTTTTCCAAACCCTGATCCTGGAACAACAAGAACTTTATTATCTTTAAGTAAATTTGTAAATTTCACATCATCTTCAATAGGACTTTTCGGAAACAAATAAAATGCTCCCTGTGGTTTTTCAAACTCATAACCAAGTTTTTCAAGTTCATCACACAAATAATTTCTTCTTATCAAATATTCTTCAACATCAACTGAGCTGAATAAAATATTTGAAACAGCTCTTTGCATAAATGCCGGTGCATTTACAAAACCTAATACTCTATTCGCAAAAACTATACCATCCATTAATAAATTCTGGTTATTAATTTTCGGACTTAAAGCAACATATCCTATCCTTTCCCCTGGAATAGCAAGATCTTTTGAAAAGGAGCTCGCAACAATAGTGTTTTTATAATAATCCAAAATGTTAGGACAATCTAAACCATCAAAAACAATTCTTCTATATGGTTCGTCACTTATCACAAATATTTCTCTGTTAAACTTTTTTTCATAACTATTTAAAATTTCAGACATTTTTGTAAGAAATTTTTCGCTATAAACAACTCCTGAAGGATTATTTGGAGAATTAATTATTACAGCTTTTGTTTTATTATTAATTTTTTTATTAAACGAATCCAAATCTGGAATGAATTTATCATCAGAATCTACAATTTGAGAAATACCTGCATGATTATCTGTATAAAAAAAATATTCAGGAAAAAACGGTGTAAACATTATAACTTCATCTTGAGGATCTAAAATTGCTTTCAAAATAACATTCAGAGCTCCTCCAGCTCCTCCAGTCATCAAAACATTAGATAGTTCAAAATGATGGTTTGTAGTTTTAGTTAAAAAATCAGCAACTTTTGATCTTGTCTGATCGAGTCCGGCATTTGGCATATACCTATGTGCCGATTTATCAGGATTGTCAATAAGTTTTTTTAATTCGTCATATAATTCATCTGGCGGAGAAAAGATTGGGTTTCCCAAGGATAGGTCATAAACATTTTCTGCCCCATACTTCTTTTTTAATTCTATTCCATCCTCAAACATTCTTCTTATCCAAGATCCTTGTTCAAGAAAATTTTTCATTTTATTTGATATAGTCATTAAATCATTCCCTTTGATGAATATTAATTATTATACCAATAGAGATAATAAATTCATTGATTAAACTATGAATCAGTTGATATAAATCAATAATTTTATTACAATTTTTTCTCAGGGCCCGTAGCTCAGTGGTAGAGCGGTCGGCTCATAACCGATTGGTCGTAGGTTCGATCCCTGCCGGGCCCATGAATTATATATACCAAAAAGATTAAATTTGGTAGAATAATGCAACCGCCGAGGTAGCTCAGTGGTAGAGCACAGCACTGAAAATGCTGGTGTCGGCAGTTCGATCCTGCCCCTCGGCACAAAAATTATAATGCGGAAGTGGCTCAGTGGTAGAGCATCTCCTTGCCAAGGAGAAGGTCGCGAGTTCGAATCTCGTCTTCCGCTCCACAATCTTATTAGAAAAAATCTAAAGAGAGTGAAACATGAAATTTGTATTATTCAATAATGGCACTCCAGGATTATTAAGAACAGACGGGGTCGTAGATCTTAGTTCAACAATCCACCCATTCACTTCAGAAACGGGGCAAAAAGCTATGGAAACCATCATAGAAAACTCAAAGAATCTTAAATCTGAACTTGAGAATATTGAAAAATCTGGCAATGCATTTTCAATGTCAGATGTATCGCTAGATGCACCACTTCCTCAACCAAGTAAAATTTTTTGTATGGGCGGGAATTACACTGAATTTGGACATCGTGAACCAGGTCCAATGTGGGGATTTCAAAAATCCAACGATACTGTTATAGGTCCAGGTGAAACAGTAAATCTTCCACCTGATGATGCAAACATTTTCCATCACGAGGCTGAATTAGTATTAGTATTCGGACGCCCAGGTAAAAATATCAAAGAAGAAGAAGCATTTGATTATGTATTTGGATACACATGTGGTGTAGACGTATCTGCCCGTATGCCAGGTGGATCATTTAAATTTCAGCCATGGCGTGGAATTTCTGAACATAAATCTTACCCTACTTTTGCTCCAATGGGTCCGGCTTTAGTAACAAAGGATGAAATTACTGACCCTCAAGACATGCAAATTCGTTTAACTGTTGATGGAGAATTAAGAGGAAATTTCAACACTTCTGATATGGCACATTCAATTGCAAAATCCATTGCTTTTGTAAGTCAATTTGAAAATATTAATATAGGAGATGTATTATACACAGGTACAAATCATCAAGGACTTGGTGCAATGCAAGATGGTGATAATATAAATATAGAAATAGATAAACTTGGAGGATTTTCTTTCAGTGTCAAAGATTCATTAAAACGTAAATGGGGAAAAGGAATAGATGAAGAAACTGCAGAAGATATTCGTGAAGGTACAGGTGGCCCAGGTCGTAGAAAACGACCAATCTCCTGAATATAATCAATTAAAATCTTGTTGAATAAATGAATGAGAATGATATTAAATTTTTGAATGAGATAAAAGTCTTAGATTTCACTAGTCATTACTCAGGAGATCTTAGTTCAATGTTTTTATCAGATTTTGGTGCATCTGTAACTAAATTTGTAACTAAAAACAAAACCAACTTTCAAACAAATTTGTTTTGGAATAGAAATAAAAAAATAATTAAATATTCAAATACAAATGATCTTAGTAAGTCAGAAATAATTAAATTAATAAATCAATCTGACGTTTTAATTTATGATTCCCAATTAAATTCAAATGAATATAAATCTATACTCTCTAATATAGAGAAAGCTAATAATACAAATTTAATTATATGCCATATTTCCGCCTTTCCTGATAATTCCGAATTTAAAAATGAACCGATGATAGATGAGTTGGTAATCGCCCGAGCAGGTGAAATGATGATATTACCAGGGCTTGGAAAACCAGGCCCTAAATTTTTAATGCACCCCATTGCCAGTGTTGGGTGTGGCATAAATTCAGCTACAGCAATAATTTCTGCTCTGATTTCAAACATGATTTCTATCAAACAAATAAACAATATAAACTCAACTCTTCTTGGAGGCTTGTTATTATATGCATCAAATCCTTACCAAGGAGATAAATGGAGAGATTTTGGAAAACCATATGGTGGAGCACCATTTTATAGTAATTATGAATGTGCAGATGGTTTTATACAGCTAGCATGTATTGGAAGTAAATTTGCACAAAATGCAGCTATAGCCATAGATATCCCTGAGGTTATTATTGCCCCTGAATTTGAGTCTATATTTTATAGACCGGTTAAAAGAGATAAAGAAAATTATATAAATACAGCTAGCAAATTATACGACCTTATTGCTATTAGAATGAAAAATAAAACCTGCTCTGAATGGAGTAAAATTTTTGAAGATGCAGATGTGCCTTACAATAAAATCAATAATATAGAAGAAACTATTAATGATGAACAAATTTTACATAATAAGCTTATTTTCAAGAAAAATAATAAAAAAAGAATTGGTAAATTTATCAATATAAATTCAAATAATTCTAATTCTAATTCTTCAAAAATAATCAAGCGAAAATCTTTCACTCTACCTTTAGAAGGGTTTAAATCCATAGAAATTACAAATATTATAGCCGGACCAGTTGCAGGAAGAATCTTATCCAATTTAGGAGTTGAAGCAGTTAAATTAGAACCTCCAATCGGAGAAATATCTCGGCCGTTAGATCTTGGTTATTTTAAGAATCTGAATCGAAATAAAAAAGGAATATCTGTAGATGCAAAGACTGATCAAGGTAAAAAAATAATAAAAAAACTTGTTCAAAATGTTGATATATTTTTAGAAAACATGAGGCCTGGGGCTGCTGACAGAGTAGGTTTAAGTGCAAAAGATTTAAATAAATTAAATCCAACTATAATACAAACACATATAGCAGCTTACGGGCATGACGGACCTTATGTTCACAGACCTGGGCTTGACCCAATTGCACAATCAATTACAGGATTGCAACATATACAAGGGGGAGGAGTAAAGCCAGTATTTTTACCAATGTTAGCTCCCACTGACTTTACTGCAGGAGGTATGGCTGCTCTAGGCACAATTGTAAGTTTATACAATAAAATAAAGAATGGTACGGGCAGTACTGTCCATACAAATTTATTAGCAGGAGGGATGCTATTAAATGGGAAAACAATAAGTAATTATTTGATAAACAAGCATATCCCCAAATTTATTAATGAAAATCAAAATGGAATATCTGATTTTAACAGAGCTTACAAATGTAAAGATCAATGGATATATGTTTATTGCAACAAAATTCCGGATAAAGAAATAATAGATTTAATAAATAAAAAATTTAATTTAACTATTAATAATAGTTCAGATATTGAAAAATTATTTTTATCATATAATTCATCAGATATAATGCGAATCCTTTCTACCCCTGATATATATATATGTTTAGTAACAAATCCTAAAGAAGATAATTACGATTTCCTAGTTAATCCCATTACTCTAAAAATGATAACAAACAAAGATAATCATCCCTCACTAATTTCACTCGAAATGGCTCATAATATGTATGATCTTGGTTTGAAAAATAAAAAGGTAATTAATTGTCCGGAATTAGGGGAACATAACAATAAATTTATTAAACAATTAGGGTATACAGAAGAAGATATTGCAAATATGTATAAGAAAAAAATTATTTTTAAAAATTAATTATTTTCTATTTTTTCTATAACCGTTTTTTAAAGATTTTTTTCTTGAGTAAAACCTTTTTTTCTTTCCACTGATTCTTCCAAATTGATTAAGATTATCTAAATTACCTTTCAATGAATATTTTGAATCTGAAAGTGTTATTGATGTTCCAATCAATCTTTCAATTTTTTTAATACTGGATTTTTGTGGAGGCATAACAAAAGAAATTGCTTTTCCTTCTCTGCCGGCTCTTCCAGTTCTGCCTACTCTATGTACATAATCATCTAATTGATCAGGAAGATCAAAATTTATAACTACAGAAATATGAACCACATCAATTCCTCTTGATGCAATGTCAGTAGCTACTAATATCCTAAATTTCCAGTCAGCAAAACCCTTAAGTGATATTTTTCTTTGTGCCTGAGTTCTGTTTGAATGAATTTCAGTGGCTGTATGTCCCATATTACGAATATCTTTTGCTAATTTTTTTGCACCATATTTCGTTCTGGTAAAAATAAGTATAGAGTCATTATGATATTGCTCTAACAATGCCTTGAGTAATTGTGATTTATTATTTTTAGGAATTATAAATGCTTCATGATCTAATTTGTCCGGCGTTGTACCCTGGGGATTTATTTCAATTTTTTTCGGATCATTCATAAATCTGTGAACTAATTTAGATATAGCCTTAGGCATAGTTGCAGAAAATAACATCATCTGGTGTTTAGATGTAATTTTTTCTAATATTTTAGTTATTTCAGGTAAAAATCCTTCATCAAGCATTCTGTCTGCTTCATCTAAAGTCAAAACATTAATTTTATTTAACTTAAACTTCCCCTGATTAATTAGATCAGCCAATCTACCGGGGGTTGCTATTATAATATCCGGATTATTTTTCAAACTTACAATTTGTCTTTTCTGAGATACTCCACCAATTATGATTGAGCAATGTAAATTCCATAATTTCCCTACTTCTCTTATAGAATTTCCAACCTGTATCGCCAATTCACGTGTAGGAACTAAAATAAGCCCCTGCCCTTTATTTTTAACCACTTTTTCAATCATGGGTATACCAAAAGCCAATGTTTTGCCTGTACCAGTCTGTGCTATGCCTATAACATTTTTACCATTCAATGCCAGAGGGATAATTTCTTTTTGAATAGGGGTGGGAATAGAAAATTTCAAATAATCTAAAGCAGATATAATTTTTTCATCTATACCTAACTTAATAAAATCGTTCGAATGTTTAGTTGTCTGCAACATAATGTAATGACCTCAATGCTCTTAAGGCCATATTTTGACATGAAGAGTTAAAAATAAATCAATGATAATTAAAATACAAAAATCCGGAAGATACCATGGTATATAAGGTGTTAATATAATGCAACTATAAAATTGAAAGTAAATAATTTATGACTGAAATAAAAATTCTTGATGGCGGAACAGGTTCTGAAATCAGAAGGCGGGGTTATGATGTACCATCACACGTTGAATCTATCTGGTCTGCACAGGCACTAATAGATAACCCTGAAGTTGTAGAGCAAATTCATTATGATTATATACATGCAGGAGCAAATTATATAACCATAAATAATTATGCTTTAACACAGCCAATATTATCTAGAGCCAAAATAAAAAACAAATTAAAAGAGCTAACCTTACTATCAATTGAATTGGCTCATAATGCAAAAAAAAGATCTGGTAAAGACGTGAAAATAATAGGGTCTCTCCCTCCTTTGGAGACAAGTTACAGAGCAGATTTGGTAATTAATGAAAAAGAAATGTATGAAAATTATAAAGAAATAGCATCCATATTAAAAAATAATGTTGATGTTATTATCTGTGAAACTATGTCGAGTAGCATTGAAGCTAAAACAGCATTAAAAGCTGCACTTGAAACTAATACCGAATCATGGGTAAGCTGGACTCTTCAGGGTAACAGGGTAAATATTCTGCCAAGCGGGGAAACACTTGAAGAAGCATTTAATGAGTCAAAAGCAACTGAAGCAGAAGCCTTTTTAATAAATTGTTGTGCAGCAAATTTTGTCACAGAAGGAATAAAAACATTAAATAATCTTACTGACAAACCAATCGGAGGTTATGCAAATTCAGTCTTAGTAAGAGTGTCAAAAAACACAAAAATAAAAGATACAACTTATGCAATGGAAAAAAATCCTGAACAAGCACAAAGAAGTTTAAGTAAAAATATTAATGAATGGGATTATTCAGCAGAAGCAAAAAAATGGTTAAAAAATGGAGCTTCAATAATTGGAGGTTGTTGCAGTACAACTCCAAATCACATTAAAGAAATTAAAAAAATAACTGATTAGTTACTCAAATACTTGAAAATAAATCTGTCATCATTTCAAAATCTAACTTACCAGTATTAACATTCCTGGGACTGGGATGATAGCATCCAACTAAATTTATACCATTTGGCATTTTATAGGATTTTCCATGGCCAAAAGGAAAATCTTTAGTTTTCAAATCGTCAAATTGTTTGAAATATTTAAGAGTTCCATCAAAAGCTATTTTACCAAGAGCGACAATAGTTTTAAGGCTCGTTAATAATTCCATTTCTCTGTTAAAATAAGAGAAGCACGTTTTTAATTCTCCGGATGTAGGTTTATCTCCTGGAGGGACACATTTTAACATTGCAGTCATATATGCATTTTTTAATATAAGCCCATCATCTCTGTAGTCGGAATTTATCTGATTAGCCAAGCCTGTATAATTCATACATTTCATCAA
>ENA-UPTF01001632-UPTF01001632.1-marine-metagenome-genome-assembly--contig:-NODE-1632-length-13930-cov-4.834115_pt1 | contig 13930 bp, 13 predicted proteins | sample MGYA00238166_ERZ767019 | MGnify/ENA primary metagenome ERZ767019 (study PRJEB28930, sample SAMN06266391) | marine metagenome | isolation source: Sea water from 250 m depth | place: Atlantic Ocean...
AATTGATAGGGCATTACCTAGAAAATAAAAATTTTCCACAAAAAATTGCTGTAGACTATGAGGGCATATAACTGTATCAACACTACATTGAATTTTATTGAAAATGGATTACGAAAAACTGAAAAAAAATCTTGAAGGACTATACATTACTATACCAACCCTTTTTAATGATGGAGACCTTTCCATCAACGAAAATGGTATCCGGACCCATATCCGTTTTCTCAAGGACAATGGGATCACTAAGGAAAATGGAGTTTTGCTTGCAGGTGGGGCCGCAGGTGATTTTTCCACTATGAGTTTTGAAGAGAGGATACAAGTGGCTTCAATCGTAATTGATGAAGCAGGTAGCATCCCTGTAGCTATTGGTGCCCAAACGACAAGTACTCAGGAACTGATTCGACTTTCTAAAGAAGCAGACAGACTCGGAGCTTCATTTATCCAGGTTTCCTGTCCATTTTATTTCAACCACACCAAAGATGATTTTTTTGATCATATTAATGAAGCCAGCAAAGCATCAGAAGTGGGTATGATTATCTACAATACATTTTGGACTAGTGCTGAAGTTTCATTTGAATTGGTAGAGAGATTGACCAAAATTCCTCAAGTGATTGGACTGAAATGGGCTACGACAAGATCATTTGCTATGGAATTTGAAGATGTAGTTCACAGCTTTGCGGGAAAGTTTTGTGTCATCGATAATGACCTCCTCTTTCCAATCAGTCACATGTTGGGTGCACGAGCTTTTGAGGTGCATCTTTGTAATCACTGGCCAGAATGGGGTGTAAAACTTCTAAAAACTCTGGAGGCTGGAAATTACAAGCAAGTTGAAATGGATATGGTGCAGGAAGCAAAACCTTTTTATAAACTTTGGAAAAAAATTGAAATAGAATTTACCTCAGGAGATGGATATTTAGATAAGCTATGCATGGAACTAGTCGGATTGCCCTCCAGTCGTTGCCGTCCTCCTACACGTGATATACGTGAAAAATATCGTCAAGAAGCCAAACAGATGCTGATCGAAAGTGGTACTCCAAGAGTTCAAAATTGAGTAGTTGACTTATCTTTAAATTTTGTTTTTTGGATGTAATGATGCCCGTTTAAAGGCTAATCTGTTTTGATTTATTTTTCGGGGGGCATGTTCCTATACTCATTTCTTTTACAGAACAAAAGTTTGATTCCTTGTTCAAAGTAACAGTAAATTGATGTGGTTACGAAATTAGAAGTCTTTTTATAAATTAAAAGAATGCTGGAAGTCAAAGAGTTAAAAACAATTTTCTCTACACAAGATGGAGTTGTCAATGCCGTAAATGACATATCATTTTCTCTGCAGTCAGGTGAGGCAATTGGTATTGTTGGTGAGAGCGGATGCGGTAAAAGTGTTAGTATGCTTTCCATAATGCGTTTGATTCCCAATCCACCTGGAAAAATTGTTGGAGGCGAAGTATTTTTTCAGGGCCGTGACATCCTTAAGATGAATCAACATGATCTTCAGGACATGAGAGGCAATCAGATTTCAATGGTTTTTCAAGATCCACTAACCTCCCTCAATCCTGTCAAGACCATTGGTAGCCAAATTAGTGAAACTGTGCTACGTCACACAGACAAGGATAAGAAACAAGCTGAGCAGCGAGCTGTAGAACTACTCAAATTGGTTGGAATACCCGAGGCCGAAAATCGATTGAAAGATTATCCTCACCAGTTTTCTGGCGGCATGCGTCAGCGTGTCATGATTGCGATAGCACTTTCTTGTAATCCTCAAATTTTAATTGCAGATGAGCCTACAACAGCACTAGATGTAACAATACAAGCTCAGATTGTTGACTTAATCAAGCAACTGCGTGTTGAATTAGGTATGGCGGTTATTTGGATAACCCACGACTTAGGTGTTGTGGCAGGAAGTGTTGATAAGGTTATTGTAATGTATGCAGGCCAGATCGTTGAAACAGCTCCTTTGAAAGAGTTTTACGCAAACCCGCGACACCCATATAGCATTGGTCTGCTTATGTCGCTCCCACGGTTGGATGCAGAAACTCATCAAAAACTCATCTCTATTGAGGGGTTGCCTCCTAACCTAATTAATATGCCTGATTGCTGCCCATTTATTAACAGATGTAAAAACGTGATTGAAAAGTGTAAACATAAAAACCCACCTCTGAGGCATGTGAGTGATAGCCACCTAATTGCATGTTGGGTTGATGTAACTCAAAAAGAAATATAATGATTCCCGAGAACAAGGTCTTACTTAAGGTCAAGAACTTGAAAAAGTATTTTCCTATCACTTCTGGAATAGTTTTTCAGAATCCAGTAGGGTTCGTAAAAGCTGTAGACGATATTTCCTTTGAGGTGTTTAAAGGAGAAACTCTGGGTTTGATCGGAGAGAGTGGCTGTGGCAAATCAACCACAGGAAGAACAATCTTGCAGCTCTACCGGCCGACTTCTGGCGAAGTAATTTTTGAAGGTACTAATCTGGCTGAATTAAAAGAAGATGCAATCCGCAAAATACGTCGTCGAGCTCAAATGATATTCCAGGATCCCTATTCTTCCCTTAATCCGAGGACTACAGTTTATGACATCATTAGTGAGCCCTTGAAAATACATAATATTGCAACCGGTAAAGAGTGTCTGGAGCGCGTCAAGGATCTCCTTGATAAAGTGGGATTAAACTCAAAATTTGCTGATCGCTATCCTCATGAATTCTCAGGAGGCCAACGACAGCGTATCGCCATAGCCAGAGCACTTGCCTTAAATCCAGAGTTCATTGTCTGCGACGAACCTATTTCCGCCCTAGATGTGTCAATACAGGCACAGATAATAAATTTACTTGAGCAATTGCAAGATGAGTTGGGATTAACATATGTATTTATTGCGCACGATATGAGTATGGTCCGCCATATTTCAAGTCGTGTGGCAGTTATGTATCTTGGTAAGATAGTGGAGCTTACTGACCGAGATCAGCTCTACAAAAATCCTTCACACCCCTACACTAAGGCTCTTCTATCTGCAGTGCCAATTCATGATCCAATAGTAGAGGAAAAAAGAAGTCGAATTATATTGGAAGGGGATGTGCCCAGCCCAGCTAATCCACCTAAAGGGTGCAACTTTAATACACGTTGTCCTGTGGCGGAAAAACAATGTTTTGAAGAAGAACCCATTTTCAGGGAAGTGTCAACAGGGAGTTGGTGTGCCTGTCATCTAGTATCGTAAACAAAAATTTAGAATGAAAAAGTATATTTTAAGACGTTTTTTAATTGCACTACCTGTGTTGTTTTTGATATCGGTAATTAGCTTCACCTTTATTGAACTAGCTCCAGGAGATGCTGTGGGAGCAATGATGATGCAGTCATCTGGGGGGGGGTCTCTCGGTAACATTTCAAAACAACAAATTGAAAAGCTTCGTGAGATGTATGGTTTCAACAAGCCTGCACACGAACGTTATTTTCTCTGGATGAAGAACTTGTCTAAAGGTGATTTTGGTTTTAGATTCAGTGACAAAAAACCCGTTTCGAAACTGCTTGGCGAACGGCTCCCTATGACCCTGGAACTTATGGGTGTAAGCCTAATCTTAGCATGTGTGATAGGTATATCTTTAGGAGTAGTCTCAGCCCTGAAGCAAAACACAATGATTGACTACATATTGACTGTAATTGCTTTTAGTGGTGTTTCAGTACCTGTTTTTTTCATTGCCATTGTTTGCATTTTTATTTTTTCATTAAATTTAGACTGGTTCCCGACAAGTGGAGCATGGACTCCAGCTGTTACCTTTTCAATAAAAGACCATATACACCATCTGATCCTTCCATCCCTCGTAATGGCAGTTGTTATCATGAGCGATATTATGCGTTATGCCCGAGCAAGCATGTTGGACGTAATCAGAGAGGACTATATTACTACTGCTAGGGCTAAGGGGTTAAGATCATTGCAGGTTATTCTTGGGCATGCCTTCAGAAATGCGCTTTTGCCTCTGATCACTATCATTGCCTTGAAACTCCCTTGGATACTTGGAGGATCATCAATTCTTGAGACTGTTTTTCAGTGGCCGGGGATTGGTTCGCTTTTTATCGAAGCTGCTGTGGCACGCGACTACTACATAGTCATGGCACTATTGATGGTATATGGGGGAGCAGTGGTCTTTGCTGGACTAATAGCTGATATAGCTTATGCTGTAGCAGATCCCCGTATCAAATATAAATAAGGAGGTGTTGTGGCAGATAATTTAATCGGTAATCAATTAATTGATGATCCCTCAGCCAATTTAAAACCACAAGGTAGCCGTGCTTGGAGACGCTTTCGTCGCCATAAGCTTGCTGTTATTAGTGCGGTAATTTTGACTACGCTTTTGATATTAGTCATTTTTGCTCCTTTAGTAGCTCCTATTCATCCTCATGATATACATATAGAATCTGGTATTTACCGTCCACCCAGTACAGATCACTGGCTTGGTACAGACTCAGTAGCACGTGATGTTTGGAGCCGGATAATTTATGGTGGACGAATTTCGATCACAGTTGGAGTAATTGCTATAACTATCAGTCTCTCAATTGGCACAATGATAGGAGGAATTGCTGGATATTATGGTGGCTTATTGGATAGCGTCCTTATGCGAATCACCGATGTCTTTCTTTCTTTGCCAACAATAATTATTGTTCTCGCAAGTGTTGCATTAATTGGCCCGAGTCTTCGAAATCTAATATTGATTATAGGGTTCCTTAGCTGGGCAAATATTGCTCGCTTGGTAAGAGGGCAATTTCTTTCTCTTCGTGAAAAAGAATATGTAATTGCAGCCCGTTGTATTGGAGCAAATGACCGGAGAATCATCATACGGCATCTACTGCCTAACCTGGTGGGGCCACTGACTGTAGCAGCTACCTTTGGTGTCGCTGAAGCCATTTTGACTGAAGCAGCTCTTAGCTATCTTGGTCTTGGTGTCCAAGTTCCAACCCCAAGTTGGGGTAATATGTTGGAGGCAGCAAAACAGGTATCAATTCTCATGTACAGACCTTGGATCTGGATACCTCCAGGTTTTATGATAGCTATTACAGTGCTGTGCATAAATATTATGGGCGATGGTCTGCGCGATGCACTTGACCCTCGTGCAACCATTGATTAATAAGCTAAACTAAAAAAAAATTGATGATAGTTAATCTGGAGGGAATGACGAAAGTTTTCAATCAAATGAGATTGATTTACCGGCCCAAGTTTGCAAATTTTTTCCGATATCTAGTTAAACATTCCACTTCGTTTTTCCATAATCACATACGCATTATCTTCTAAAGATAGTAAATTCGGAGCTGGTTGTTTAGTAATCCTTTTTAATCTATTAATCTCGTTTTGCCTCATGCAGAACAAAGAACTAAATCCCTTGTTAAGGAGTCCACAATGATAATTGATAATGGTAGCCCAAAAGTTAGTCTCAATGAAGTTGTCATGTTCCCATTTGATAATCAAAGCATACCGATTTCGCATGGTTTGAGACTACATTTGTTGCAAAACAATAATGCAGGTTTTGACCGTGAAATTGTCCTAAAAACCGGGGATCCAGGGTCACCAGACAGCAGACTTGTTGTCTATTATGGTACAGTGCGAAAAGTAGGCGATGAATTGTGGATGTGGTATCTCGGCCAGGGAGAAGAAAATATTTGGCACCAAAGAGTTTGCTTGGCAAAAAGTAAAGACGGTTACAACTGGGAGAGGCCCAAGCTGGGTTTGGTGGATTACCAGGGTAGTAGGGATAATAATTTGGTTGACCTTTTAGGAGGGGAGCATCATGTCCAATCTTGTGTCGTCTTCTATGACCCTGACGACCCTGATCCCAATCGTAAATTCAAAATGGCTTTTCAGTCCAGTAAATATAATCATGCCATGGCTGTGGCTTTTAGTGAAGATGGTCTTAGATGGACGGAATCGACTCAGAACCCGGTTGGTCACGGCTTCGAGATGAGTGGTGTAGTCAAGTTAAACGGATGTTATTATATTACTGGTCAAGGATATATATCTCATTTTCCTATAACGAGAAAATTAGAAACCCGTTTATCTTATGATTTTGAGAATTGGACTATTTCGTCTTGTGTAGGTTATCACCGGGATGATGTCCCTCCTAAACCTGTTCCTTCAAATCAACAACCTATTTACGATGTAATTATCGATGGTGAGCAAATTCATTTAGGGGCTTCACTCTGGCACAGGGGAAATGTAATCATCGGGATTTATGGTATGTGGCATGGTCACCCATCAAACGATCGGAGGCTTGTTACTATGGACCTTGGTCTTGTGGTCAGTAATAATGCAATGCATTACAGAGAACCTCTACCTGATTTCCGCATAGTGCCCGCCGCTGAAAACAATTGGACTCAAGAAGTAGCCGCGTGGTCGGATGATGAACAACTTTTAGATGAAACACTGCCTGTTGCCTGCCTGATGCAGGGTCAGGGATTTGAGAACATAGGAGATGAGTCTCTTTTCTGGTATACTCCGTGGCCTGAGCACGCCAGTGATGGTATTCGAGTAGCCACATGGGAACGAGATCGAATGGGGTATTTTTCTATTTTTTCTATTCCGAAAACACATGTGTTTCTTGATAATTCATTAACAGAAACTAAGCCTCATTTTATCTCATCGCCCATAGATTTAGAGGGAGAACCTGCCCGAGTAGCTATGAACATAGATGGATTATCTGAACACAGTAAAGTAAGTGTTGAGATTCAAAACGAGAGATTTGAGCCAATGCCAGGTTATACTGCTGAAGATTGTACAGAACCCATCGAATCAGGACTTCGTAAGGAGGTCAGGTGGGGTGAACAAGAAGTTCTTGGAGGAATGAAGGGGCCTGTTCGAATTAGGGTGAATTTTGAAGGTATTAGACCGGAAGATGTTAAGCTCTTTGCAATATATCTCACAAAAAAGACTAATTAAAAATAGCTATGAATACTGAAGATATTTTAATGAAGATTAATACTGCTAAAACTAACCACGAAGTAGCCGAGTTATATGATAAATGGTCCAAAACTTACGATCACGATTTAAAAATAATTCGTCCTGGAAATAAAGGAGCCTTTAAAACGGTAGAATGGTTTGTAAAATACGTCCACATTGATGCCAGTGTGCTGGATGCTGGCTCTGGTACCGGCGGGGTAGGTGAACTTTTATTCCAAAGAGGTTATCTAAACCTCACCGGAATGGATATTTCATCTGGTATGTTGACTGAAGCCAAAGAAAAGAATATTTATAAGGAACTTCATCTTGGGGGTCTTGGCGAAGAGTTAAAATTCCCAAAAGATACTTTTGAAGCAGTTATCAGTGTAGGGCTATTTACTCCGGAGCATCCCCCGCCTACTAACTGTTTTGATGAGTTAATTCGTGTTACAAAGTCTGGCGGCTACATCGTCTTTCTCTTACATAATGGCCTAATTGATGAATTCAAGGTGAAATTAGAAGAGTTGGAAAAAAATGCTAAGTGGACACTAGTTGAGAGGAGTCCCATCATTCGTACTGTAGCCAAAAGTAAAATCCATCCCGGAAGTCGTGTCCATGTATATCAGGTATGATTCATGTCATTAAGTGTTGCATTCTTAGTGTCTTAAGGGAATTGCAGATCTTCTACCAAGTTAAATACCATATTAGCAAAAATAAAATTAATTTTTTAATCGTTGTTGATTAATACCAATTGTTTTTTTCCTGATCAATTAAATAGATTGCTCAATAATGGAACAATTTAAAAATCATAGAATTGGAGCGATTTATTAAAAGAATAATTACAATATGGTGATGGAGAATTTTGTAAGACAATTCAAAGATGAAGGATATTTCACCAGTTTGGAACTATTCAGTCCCAGTGAAATCAAATCCATTTGCTCAATAATTGACAGGATTGAAGCAGGTGAAATTGATTTTCCTCGACATAAGATTGAACACGATCCACACAATCCATCAAGACTAAGAAAGATTAATGATTTAGCAGAGAATGATTCATTTTTTTTCAATTTTGCAAAAAATCAAAAAATCATTGAATTAGTGAAGAAGTGTATAGGTAAAGATATTAAACTTTTTGGTGATCAATTATTTATGAAGCCGCCTGGAGGTATTGAAAAAACTCGGCATCAGGATTCACCGTATTTTCCTATTGAACCAATGGAGCTTATATCTTGTTGGATAGCATTGGATAATGTTACTGAACAAAATGGATGTATGTGGTTGATCCCAAAAAGTCATTTCTGGGGAGCGATTGAACACAGTGAAAAGTGGATGGTGGGAACCCGCGAAGATATGTGTATACCTGAAAAAAATCTTCCTGATTTCAAGGAAATACCAATTCTCCTGAAATCAGGCAGCGCCTCGTTTCATCACAGTTTAATTGTTCACAGATCAGGTGCAAACAAGACAAAGCAAACCCGTCGCGGTTGGGCAATTCATTACATGAGTTCAAAATCCAGATGGACTGGAGACATAGACAGTAAACCAGACTTTAAGCTGATCAATGGTAAGTCATTCCCAGGTTGTGTTTGAATGGGACTTTAGGTATGTGAATAATTCCCCGATTACTTAATTATTAAACTTTACTTGTTCTTAGCAATCGGCATACAGAATTATTGTATTGGCCTATTTAAAAATTTTGTTATTTCCTTTCCGTAAAAATATTTTTTTTAAAGGGGGGCCAAACTTAAACCTATACACCCCCCTAAATAAACGAATCTAAGCTACAAGCCTTAATTTATGGCTTTCTGTAACCAGGATGTCCAAGCCCACTAGGAGTTTTGGGACGAACTGAAACAGTATTCTTTGAATTTTCGCAAATGAAAACGTTTTCAAAATTTCGATATCCGAAGTGCTGATCAGTCCATGGTTCTACAGTATTACAGACTTTTGGTTTGACCATATTAAACTTTGTCCTATTCCAAAAGGGGAGGGCTGGTACTTCTTCATTAAAAATCTCCTGCATTTCGAAAAAGATCTTCTTAAGTTCGTCTCCACCACTACGGGAAGCTTTTGTCATTAGATCGTGGTACTTGGAGTTGTTGTATTTTCCATAATTCCAGGTGCCTTCAGGACCAAAATATGCCATGTGATCCCCAATAACATCTCTTGAATATCCAGTTAACCACAATTCGAGTTCCCCTGCCTGTCCTGCTTTTTCCAAGTCAGGCCATGGCATTTGGCGGACTTTCGTTTTGATACCCACTCGAGTTAAATACATTTGAACAAAGGCCAACCAATCCAGAGCCTCCTGAGAGGTGTAGTAGGTGGAAAGATCGACTACCTGATTTGGGTCCCAGCCTGCTTCTTTCAATAAGGCTCTGGCCTTTTCAGGGTCATATGGGAAACGTTTTGCATTGGGATTGTACATTGGATGACCTTCAGGAAATAAGCTGTCCATTGGATCTCTTATTCCTGGTATAAGAGTATCTATCAGCTGCTGCCGGTTAATGGCGTAGTTTAGAGCTTGTCGAACCCGTTTGTCCTGAAAGTAGGGCTTGTCAGTAATGTTGATGTAATTTGGACTTAAAGGTGTTCCTCGTAACATTACATTACCCTCTGGATTAGCTCCGAAGCGCTTTACCTCTTCTGCAGTCAGGAAAGAGAGCACGTCAATTTCACCTTTCTCAAAGGCAAGCGTTGATGTTTCGTGTTCTTTAAAGAGTCTGAAAACTATCCGATCCAGATGAGGCCTGCCTGCCCAGTAATTCTCATTAGCCACGTAGGAAACATACTGTGCCTCAACAAACTCCTCCATCTTAAAGGGACCTGTACCTACTCTTACCTCTGGGGAAAACCAGTCTAATTTGGGTAATTCTTCCCATGAATATTTTGTAAAAAGATGTTCTGGCAGTATGTACACCTTCCCAACAACATCAAAAAACTGACCATTGGGAACAGCTGTCTCAAGTACTATAGTATGATCATCAATTACCTTTACTCCAGCGATTTTTTTCGTTTTTCCATCTATAAAATCTTGGGCTCCTTTTAGCTCTTTCAATCGTGCTGCACCCGATAAAAAATCTGATCCCTCGGCTTCAGGCTTCATAGTAAGCCTTATGCTCCACTCAACATCCTTAGCTGTGAAAGGAGTCCCGTCATGAAATTTTACACCTTTTCTCAAGTGGAATGTTCCCTTCGTTTTGTCTTTTGAAACTTCCCAGTGAGTTGCAAGGTCCGGTATCAATTTATCGTTGTAAGGATCATTGATGTAGAGATTACCAAATACAGGCGTTATTACAGTGTGAGCTTCGGAAGATTTCCAGGGATAAGGCAAGGCCCAATCAGTCCCGATTGTCATTGTTCCTCCATCCCTCGGTTGACAGTCGCAGACATTCATGCTGCCTGCTTCAAGGGGACTTGAAGCATTAACTGTACTACCTAAAAAGAGTGTGCATAAAAATATACTGAATTTTTTAAACATATTTGCCTTTCAAGAAAAATGTTAATGAAAAATAAATTGACTAAACATATGGCCTGAACTTAGGAGATGTGTCAAGATTAATTTTAGTAAATTTTTTATTTATCTAGAAATGATATATAAGGTAATGCATTAAAAAATATAAACTTACATTTATTAATAATTCAATAAAATGAAAATTTTTGTTAGTAATGCCCTTAATGAAACAGAGAGGGAACAACTTTTGGCAGAAGGATTGGATGATGTTTTCTTCTTACACAATGAATTTGATGACAATGATGAACCTCATGAGGAGTTTCTTGAGTCAAACATCTGCTTCGGGAATGTTCCCTCTTCTTGGTTACCTGTGAATCCCAATCTGGAATGGATTCAGCTTATCTCAGTGGGATTTGGGGAATACCTGGACCTAAATTGGGAAAAATTATCACAGCAGATTCGTATGACCAATCTAGCCGGTTTTTTTGCAGAACCAGTGGCTCAATCAATGCTTGCAGGACTTCTAGCCATTTACCGCGGTATTGACCAGCTGACTTTGCTCAAGGAGTCAGTGAAATGGGTGGGAGATCCAATACGTGAGAACCTTAAAACCCTTGGCAACAGTAAAGTGCTGCTTTTTGGATACGGGTCTATAAATCAGCGTTTTTCTAAACTGATTGAACCCTTCGGATGTCAAGTGATTCCCCTAGATGATCTGTCCACACTGGATGAACTGGATCAAATCCTCCCTTCAGCGGATATTGTCATCAGCACAGTCCCTGATACTTCTAGAACCCGCGGAATTTTTGACAAAACACGTCTACAAAGATTTAAGCAGGAGGCAGTTTTCATGAATTTCGGCAGGGGTTCTGTGGTGGATGAAAATGCATTAATCGAAATCCTCATGCAGAAGCGTATAAGGGGGGCCGTGATCGATGTAACCATGGACGAGCCCCTTCCTGAAAATCACGGTTTGTGGACATGTCCTAATACCATCATTACCCAGCATTCAGGAGGCGGAACAGCGGATGAAGTGCCGAGAAAAATTGAATGGTTTGGTGACAATTTGAAGCGTTTCCGCAATGGCGAAACACTGCAGGGAATTGTTGATTTTGGAAGAGGATACTGATGCCAAAAATTGAAAACATAAGATGTGTTTTACTTAGTTCTCCCTATGCCGATGCGGATGATCCGGAAATCAAAGAATGCTTCCCAAATGGTCCGAAAAGAACTATAGGTATGATCGAAGTAACCCTGGACAACGGAATCCGTGGTCTCGGAGAAGGCTATCTTGCGGTCTTTGCACCTAAGGTTTTCGAATCTATTGTCGAATTGTGTTCTCCATATTTATTACATAAAGAAGCCTTCGATTTAGAACAGAGGGTACGTGACCTCTGCAGGGTCTGTGACTACTGGTCCTTGCAGGGTGCGGCTCGTCACGTCACAAGTGCTTTTGAGATTGCTTTAGCTGATGCTAAGGCCAAATCGTCTGGGATTCCGGTTCACCAACTATTTGGTAAAGTTCAGGTTGAAGCAATGCGCATGTATGGCAGTGGTGGATGCTGTGATCAAAAAGACCATTTTATTCGAGAACTAGAAATGCTAGAGGGATTGGGAATTAACCTCTACAAGATTAGAGCTGTTAAAGAAGACATTCGTAGAACTGCGTGGATACTTGAAGAAGCTGGACGAAGAGACATTGAAATAGGTGTTGATATGTGTCAGAACCTTACGGATCCACCTCAAGATGTAAAAGAAGTTGTTGATTACGTTAAGGCAGTTGGTAGCCTGACTGAAAAAAATATTGTCTTTCTTGAAGAAGCAATAGGGCCAGCAAATCCAGATGGATTTAAAGATCTGCGTGACTGTGTTACTCCTAAGATTTGTGGAGGAGAGATTATCACCACTCCGAAAGAAATGATCGATCGCATCAACAATAATATCTATGATTTTGTCCAGCCTGACGCTTCAGTTATAGGGGGAATTGGAGCTGTAATGGAAGTTTTTTCGGCTGCAAAACGAAAGGGTACGGACGTGGTTGTGCATGCCTGGGGTGGCCCCGTTGCCATAATGGCAAGTTACCACGCAGCTTTTGCCGGAGGAGGTAGTCTGGTGGAATATCCTATGCTGTCCTTTCCTTTAGGAGATGAAATGCTTGGCGACACATTGAAAATCAGTGAAGGAAATCTTAAGTGTCCGGATGGTCCTGGATTGGGGGTCAATCTTAGCGAAGATATTGAAAGACGTTATCCTTTTGATGAAACAGCTGTTTATTCATGTAAGACACTTGAATGGAGTAAAACACCAGAAACTTACTGGTAGAAAAACCTTTTTGAAAATAGTTTGTTTAAGAAAAATTTTACCTGAAGTTACCTATTGCATTAAAGATCCAGATTATTATAAAAGAGCAACTAAGATTACTCCCAAAATATCTCATGCTTTTGAGTTTTTAAATTCGGGAACCGGTCCCAATAATGTGCTGTTGGGCTGTCACACCACTCTTTTTCTAGAATTTCCCATCTGAAGGGTTCGCCCAAGTCATAGAAGTGAGGCAAGAGCCATTCTTCGTCTATTACGTGGCTTTCTCCGGTATAACGAAAATCAACAGAAAGCCGTAGTAAATCTGGAGTTGTATTTGGAGCTGCAGAATGTATGGTAAGCATTTTGAAAATCAGAATATCCCCGCTGCTGTAGTTAGATTTGACCCATTCAAGACTGGAATCTACATTGACGGTTCTGCCGCCAGGTCCAGCTGAAGGGCGCGGTCCCAGGAAACCAGCTTTGTGGCTCCTCTCTAAAAGTTTCAAGCCTCCAACTTCTGAAGGTATATCACCCAGTGGCACCCAACAACTGAGTGTATCGACTGAACCTCGAACAAATATCCAATCTTGATGTGGTGGGGTAGCACGTTCATTATTGCGGGGAAATGCTATACGACCGATAGTCGAAGGAAAGGGGAATACAGACTCCTGAAAGATAGTTTCCATGATGCTTATGATATTTTTGTTTAACTTTAGACGATGGAAAGCTTCCAGAGCCTGAATTTTAGCATATACTGGTACATATTCGTCATCCCTTTCCGTAATCGGGGGACGATCCGTCTGTCCGTCAATAAAATTGGATCCTTGTCGCAGCCAACCGGCTTCCTCACAAATTTCCAAGATTTGATATCTCAAGTTCAGAACCTCTTCTTTTGGCAGGATGGATCTCAGAAATAAATAACCGTCATCTCGAAGTCGCTTGCGTAGCCCTGATGGATCCTTAAGAAGGTTGTTAGATTCTTTGAAAAATTTCATTTCTTAACCTTATTTAAAAAGTTTTAATCAATTTAAACTATCACTGTTAAGTGGTCTAAATTGAATGTTAGTACATCATGTTATTTACATCGTATTGCAACAATTATTCAGGAGCAGGATGATTCCAATTCAAAGAACTTTAAGGCATCAATTAGATATGGATCCTCTTGCAGTTAGTATGCGAAAAATTGCCGGCAATAACTATTCAAATAATCTTTATAATATAGCAAAAATTATGAGCAAATATTAGATTTAGTTTAGCTATATCAAA
>ENA-UPTF01001633-UPTF01001633.1-marine-metagenome-genome-assembly--contig:-NODE-1633-length-13930-cov-3.462716_pt1 | contig 13930 bp, 10 predicted proteins | sample MGYA00238166_ERZ767019 | MGnify/ENA primary metagenome ERZ767019 (study PRJEB28930, sample SAMN06266391) | marine metagenome | isolation source: Sea water from 250 m depth | place: Atlantic Ocean...
GTGATTGGTGGTGGGCCATCGGGCATGGAAACGGCCCGCGTGGCTGCATTGCGTCAGCACCAGGTAACGCTGCTCGAGCGTGACAGCGAGTTGGGTGGAGCCATACGACTCGCCGCACGTGCACCAGGCTGGGAAAGTTACTTGCAGTGCATCAACTGGCTTGAGCGGCAACTGCGACAACTTGAGATCGATATCCAACTCGAGACTGAGGCGACAACAGAGTTGATCGGATCGTATTCACCCAGTGCGGTAGTTGTTGCAACCGGTGCGGAACCAAGAAAACCGAACCTCTCAGGCGTCAACCTACCTCACGTTTTCACGGTTGCGGACATTTTAAGTGGCACAAATCCATCAGGGCGCTGCGTAATACTCGATGAAACCGGGTACACCCCCGGTGCCAAAACGGCGGATTTTCTAAGTCAGTTAGGGCATGAGGTTGAGATCGTCACTCGACAATATGCACTGGGTGAAGACATTGGCACCACAGTCAGGGCCGTCCTGCATGAGCGTTTGTTGCGTGCTGGTGTTAGCATCACCACCCTACATACACCCGTCGAGATAACGACATTCGGGGTTCGCCTAATGCACGTACTCACAGATGAAGAGCGTCTCATTCAAGCGGATAGTGTTATCCTTTCTTCCAGCGGAATCGGGCGCGATGCCCTTCATCACAAACTCACTCAAGAACAAAGCTACGAACTCCACCTGATCGGAGACGCCTTCGCTCCGCGGCACCTGAGACACGCTATGGTTGATGGAGCCCGGACTGGACGGGCACTATAGGGAATTATGACCTGGCCAGATCAATCCTCGCGGTCGCGATCCTTGTACTCCCGAGCACAAAAGGTTCTGCCCGGTGGAATTTCAAGGCTACAAACACTGGTTCAGCCATTTCCGATCTACGCCATCGAGGCGCAAGGCGCGACAATCATAGATGCAGACGGTGTGCCACGTACAGACTTCATGAATAATTTTGCGTCACTGATCCACGGACATGCACATCCAGAAGTTCTTGCAGCTGTCAGTGAGACTATGAGCCAAGGCACCTGTTTTTCTATGCCGACCGAACTAGAGATTCAGCTTGCGGAATTGATTTCGGAACGAGTCCAACGAGTGGACAAGATCCGATTCTGTAACAGTGGAACCGAAGCTGTCATGCTCGCCATTAAAGCGGCGCGAGCACATACAAACCGACCCTGTATCGCGAAAATTGAAGGCGCTTATCACGGAATGTATGACTATGCAGAAGTCAGTTTAGATTCTTCGCCAGACAATTGGGGTGACACGCCAAATCCTCTCGCCTATACCCTAGGTACACCTGCGAGTATTGTCGAAGACACTGTCGTCATCCCACTCAATGACAGCGACACCAGTGAGCGGCTATTGCGCGAGTGTGGTGACAGATTGGCTGGGGTATTGATCGACCCGGTGCCTTTGTCTTGTGGACTGGTACCAATGACAGATCATTTTATCAACATGCTCCACCATGTCAGTCATGATCTTGGCGCGTTGATCATCGCTGACGAAGTTATTGCATACCGTCTTGACTATCAAGGTGCGCAGTCAAGATTCAGGATCGACGCAGATCTCACAACGTTTGCAAAAATTATTGGAGGTGGCTTCCCCATTGGTGCCGTGGGAGGAACTGACGAGGTCATGTCAGTATTTAGCCATGATCAAGGGAAACCCTCAAACTCTTCTAGCGGAACATTCACAGCCAACCCGGTATCTATGGCAGCGGGACTCAAGACTCTCGAGATACTAGACAGCAATGCCTACGACTACCTAGAAGACTTAGGCGCTTATGCCAGACAGGTTGTAAAGACTGCATTTGCGACGAGTGGATTCAGAGGACAAGTCACCGGAGTGGGCAGCATGTTCCACTTGCATGTTCACGATCGTGAGGTGAGTGATTATCGAACATTTTTCCCGAAAGAGACTGAAGCCGAAGCAATCAAGCGACTTCACCTTAGACTTCTAGAAGACGGGTACATACTCTCTCCTAAACTAGGGGGCTTTCTATCCACTGCTAACACCAAAGACCAGCTGGATGGGTTCGGCAATGTATTAACGGCAGCGCTAGCCCTGGAAACAACCTACTGATAACCAATGAGATACCGGCTAGAATCTGGTCAAACTGAATCACCAATTTGATCTACCACATTCGAATTGAATATATAGAAAGCCAGTTGAGTTCCTTATAATGACAACTGGCAGTACGGGCTCATAACGACTGCCCAACAACTCATCAAACGATTAATCCCTACGGAGACAAACTATGGCTAATGGATATTGGATTAGTGCTTACCGAGAAATTAACGATACGGAAAAACTGGCTGCCTATGCGGAACTGGCGGGGCCAGCTGTCAAAGCTAACGGTGGAAATTTCTTGGTTCGAGGCGGCACAATTACGGCCAAAGAAGCTGGCGTGGCAGAACGGACAGTCGTGGTCGAGTTCCCCAGCTATGAGGTCGCACTGGAAACATACGAAAGCGATGCGTATCAGGCAGCACTAGAAAAACTTGCCGATGGTGTAGTGCGAGATTTTCGAATTGTCGAAGGCGCCTAGTTAGCATCCACGAAATCAACTACTCTACGCGATAACGTGCTACGGCTTCATCATTCCATGCGATTCCATTACCAACAGTCGTTGGTACTTGTACCTTACCACCTGAAACTACTGTAGGTTCACGAATTACTGGGCTGGCCCAGTCGACATACTCGAGCCAGTGTGCATTTTCGGTCGCGGCCATGAAGTGAATACTGATTTCAGGGAACAGGTGAGTGGAAACTGGAATGCTTGCAGCCTCCGGGAGTGTGACGGCTGCAAGCCAGCCCGTAACACCCGCGATACGCTGTACATCAAACATATAGTAGTCAGCTGCGTTGGCTTTTAGTGCTTTCTGAAATTCGAGTGGATTGAGCAGATTTTCTCCGGTCTGGATCGGTGTTTTCACCGCAGCCGCTAGTGCAGATGATCCGTGGTAATCATCATAGCGAACAGGCTCCTCGATCCAGTAGAGTCCTTCTCCATCCAGTGCCTGACAGCGACTCAACGCCTCTTTCTGATCGAGTCCCTGATTAAAGTCGCTCATCACATCAACAGCATCACCACAACTACGTTTAACTGCACGGACCACAGCGAGATCTTCTTCAAAGGAATCATAACCAAGCCTCAGTTTCACTGCACTGAAGTCACCCTCAGCAAGTAACTCCAGCGCCTGATCTGCCACTTTCTCTGGATCACCCTTTTCCACCCAGAGACCACAACTGTTATACGACTTTAGATAATCTCGTGTACCACCTAGCACCGCAGCTAGAGAAAGGTCTTCAGATTTTGCTCGTATATCCCACAGTGCCATGTCTAGACCAGCGAGGACTTGGCCGAGGATTCCGTGAATATCGAGTAACTCGAGCCGTCGTCTCAGAATTGGGTCTACCTGCTCGGGATCCGCACTCATCCCCTTTACCAATTCTTCTACTGCGGCCACACAGCCAATAGTTGGCTTTAACATCCCTTTTAGAAATACAAATAGATAAGCATGCCCTGTCAACCCGACATTGGTTTCTACATCAAGCAGGACTAGGGGCAGTTCGCTAATGGCACCACTGGCTGTCACAGGTGGGTACCTAAACGGTACGAGAACTGGCGTTGTCTTAATATTAGTGATAACCATCGTCATGTCAGAATCCGATTTAAGTACGTTGAATGAGTCGAGGGATCAGTAAGATAGCTCAAAGAATCAAATACTGAGATCAAGTAGATTGTAATCGTGAATCGCTTCTTTTGCGTTTGTGCTCCATTGCAAATGTTCGCCACTCTTGAGGAAAGGCTTATAGACGTAGGGCGCTTCGTTTGTAAACCTTTGCCGCCGCGCATCAATCCCATACCCAATCATTCGAGATCTCTCACGAATTCGTGCTTCGTCATAGACCGCAGTTGCGTTGTGAACACCACCACTACAAACATCCAACACGCTGGACCGCCGGTGATATCCGAGTGTAAAAGATACACGCCAATCCGGACTCGTATTAGCAAATGAGCCGTGGACGAGTTGCCGGTTGTGGATTACTACGTCTCCTGGATCACAGATGTAAGGGACAGCATCGGGAAGTCGCTCTGAACCGTGTTCCGCCACCCAATTCAAAATATCGATTTTTCCCAAATGATGAGAACCAGGTACAGCCCAGACTGCGTTGGCTGCTGTACAGCCATAGAGTTGCGCATGAAAAGTGTATCCGTGAATGCTGCTGTCCCATTCCGGGCTATCCCAGTGAGTCACGCCGTCTTGATGCCACGCCACAGATGCGCCAAGTCCCGGCTGCTTTATGAACATTCCCTCATTAAAGGGCACAAAATCTTCTCCATTGAGGCTTGCGGCTAACTTGAGCAAATCTGGATGAGCGTAGAGACGTAATAGAGCTTCGGAATATTGAAGTACTCCCAAGATCAGATAAACGGTTTGGTCCGGAGAGCCGGCCGTCGGCTGGGGTTCCACCATCTTTACCGGATGGCGGCCAGCAGCGCGATCCGTCCCGCCGAATGGGTCACCCAAAGGTCGAGACCAAAACAAGCTCGCTCCTTTACAGTCAACACCCAATGCCGGCCGGCCCTGTTTATCAACAGGAGAGCCTTTAGTAATCGGCAATCGTTCGAGAATATCGAACACATCTTTTTCAATGTCACCAAGTTCATCGGAGCCAATCACGTTTTTTAGGACATAAAATCCGTATTCATCTACCGATGATCGAATGTCGGGGCAGAGATCACCATTAGCCAGGAATTTCAAAGGACCCCGATTTGGTAGTGCCAACGCACGCTTCCGACCCGACCTAAAATAGGCCTGCATCACCGCTTCGTGCTCACCATAGTCAGCTCGAGGAGCGCTGGGTTCAAAACTCTTGACTATGGGTTCTATCATGATGGCTGAATGGCCGGATTACAGCGCGATTCGCGTCAAAACCAGTATAGAGCAAAATTTCTAGTCTTACCGACAATTGTGGTGAAAGGCCCGTTTAGAGTGGTTGTAAATTGTGCTCATGTGTATCGAGTAGAGTTTGATCCGTCGTAATAACGTATCCTGCTGTGTCGAAAGCCGATATTGAAAATCTGTGATTTCTAACTTTGAGCCGCTACTTCCAGTAGTACTCGCACTGCTTGCCGCGGTGCTTTTTGCATTTGGCAATCAATGCTCACGGATCGCGATGCGATATACAGATTCACAGACTGCTACGCTATTTCAAATCGGTGTGAGTACGGCTTTGTATTGGCTTATATCGCCGTTTTATCTTGAAATGAGCTTTTGGAGTTCACCGGTACTTCCACTACTTGCAGCACTCGGGCTGATACGACCTCTAATTTCAGCAAACCTCGGTATGGCAGGTACCCGGATACTTGGTCCGACAATTTCGAGCACTTTGGCATCTACTGCGCCTTTATTTGGCGTAGCGTTAGGTGTCGTGCTCCTGGCAGAAACGCTGTCCTGGGAGATCGCACTTGGGACGGCTGGCATTGTTTTTGCTGTTGCTATTTTGTCTTGGAGGCGCGGCTCCAGCCGAACTTGGCCCCTGATTGCGCTGCTTCTACCTATTGGTGCTGCTATGATTCGAAGCCTCGCCCAAGCGTTATCAAAAATTGGCCTTGACGTGTTACCCAGCCCATTTTTCGTCGCGTTGGTCGCCTATACCGTATCTTTCCCTTTCGCGCTGGCCAATGATATTAGAATTCGACGAAATAAGCCCCGAAAACTACCGATCGCCAGCCTAAAGTGGCTAGTCATAACCGGCCTAATTTATGGTGTAAGCGTACTGGTAATGAATAGCGCCCTGATGTCAGGGCGTCTGATTGTCGTCAGTCCAATTGTTGCATGCTCACCTTTGTTTACCTTACTACTGGGGCGATTTGTGTTTCGGGAGAAGTCTCTCAACCGTAAGGTGACCATCGCTGTGCTGCTTGTCGTTCCGAGCGTCATCCTAATTGGTCTTCGGTCCTAAACGTATCAGCCTACCAGCATTCCGCAACACCCGGAATATTCGGCTTTTTTCAGGACTTTGTTAATTGACGCGTCGCATCAGGTCCTCTAGCGTTGGGTCATGTATCCCGGCATTTCTTAAAGCATTAATTGTATTCACAAGGTAATCGCGACATGACCCTAGTTGCCCTGTCGCGGAGCCAATCATTGCGGCCTGAGCCTCCTCCGAAAGGTCCCCCGCACACTGTGGATGAGTCTCATCGACCACAAAGGTCAGTGCTGTAGAGACTTTGGTATCAACCTCGACACTGATCCATTGTGGCTGATACACCGCCGTCAGCATTTCTCGTTCCCAGATTGAATGAAGGGCCTCAGACCGTCCATCCTCCGGAAGTGCTAAAAGAACACCTTCGCAAAATCCAGAATCAACCCGAAGTCCCAAACCAAGACCGGGGTTATCCGACGTGCCTCGTGCTTCGACTGTGTAAACACAGAAATCGCGCCTATAACCATGAAGTATGGCTTTATTTCTTGACTGCACTTCAAAACAGGGCCGCCAGATCAGTGATCCATAGGCGAACAACCAAATCGCTTCTTGGTCTGGCGCCGATTCGATCGTACGTTGAAGTGATCGCTTCCGTTCATAAGGAGTTAGATGGCTAAATTGTCTCACGATCCTATGCGTCTATTTTTTTTAACCATACCCATTTAAACGTCTCACAGGCTCTTACAACTTCAACCTTCGCTATCGAATAAGAAACCGAAGCCGTATAATCCGCTGCTCATTTTATATTTCTTATCGCCGACTAATCACCTGTTTGACCGTTATTTCATTTTCATTGCGCCTCAAAATCCAATCTACAACATGCTGATCACCCACCAGGACCCTGGTTTTAGATCAGTTGTTGGTATCGTGGTCATACCAGTCGAAGCCGCGAACGGGTGAAGCCCTCTTCATCCAATCAACCTTCGCGTGCTGAGGAATACCGCTCAGCACGAAAACTAGATGTGGAGATTCTTGCCCGGATCGTCAGAATCGTTCTGCACTATCCGGTCCGCGTCGCTATCGCAATTTCCGCGACTCTTCTGTCATCCACGTTTCAGCTCTTTATACCCCGCTATGTGGGCAAAGCCGTTGATCAAGCGCAAGGTCTGCTCGGGAAAAGCGGCTCAACCCCCGGAGAAATTGAAAACGCGCTGTTAATTGCCGGTTTGATGATCATTGCATTGAGTATTCTGCGAGGACTGTTTGCGGTCGTACAGAACTATTTTGGTGAATCAGTCGACCATTGTCTCGCCGGAGAACTCCGCAAGCGTTTCTATGATCGCGTCCAACAGCTCGATTTATCTTTTCACGATCATGCCCACACCGGAGACCTGATTACTCGTGGCATGCTGGACCTCGAGGGAATCCGATATTTTCCCAGTACCGGGCTCGTCCGTACCTTGATGCTTTTAGTACTCGTGACCGGTGGAGCCGCGATACTACTATCAACTAATTTTCTTCTGGGCCTGGTCGCTCTTAGCTTCGTCCCGGTAATTGCGGTGTCCTCTGCAGTCGCTCGTTTGCAGCTTCGCTATTTGTGGCTCAAACAACAAGAAAGGCTCACTCGCCTAACTAATTTCATGGAGGAAAATCTAAGTGGTATTCGTATCGTCAGAGCATTTTCCGCTCGTGACCATGAAATAGCTCGCTTTCAAACCCGTTCCGCCGGAGTACTCGAAATTGCGTTCCGACGACTGATGGCGAGGGTAAGAAGCGTGACCTTTATGGGTCTAGTGTTCTATGTCGCGATGACCGGTGTTTTGTGGGTCGGTGGGAATATGGTCCTCAGTGGTCAAATCACAGTTGGTCGACTGACAGAGTTTCTGGCGTTCATGATGATCCTGCAAATGCCTGTTCGGCAGATTGGTATGACCGTGAACTCCTACGCGAGAGCATCAACTTGTGGTGCGCGACTTTTCTCTGTACTCGACGAGCCAAGTCTTGTCGACACCAACGCTGGCCGCCCACACCTTAAAGTCACCGAAGGGACAGTAAGGTTTGAAAATGTTGATTTCCAGTATCCACTTAGCAAATCCGGCGAAAACATCATTTCTGGCATCAGTTTCGAGATTGGATCGGGTCGCACCCTGGGCATTGTCGGGCCGCCGGGTAGTGGTAAGTCCACCATTGCCCGTCTGATTCCACGTTTTTATGAGCCAACCGCCGGCAGAATTCTCATTGATGGTCAGGACATTGCCCAAGTATCTATTTCTTCACTGCGCCAAGCAATTGGAGGCGTACAACAGGACCCATTCTTGTTCACGGCCGCAGTCGATCACAACGTTGCCTATGCTGACCCCTCGGCAGGTATGGATCAAATCGTGCAGGCCAGTACGGATGCGCAGATTCACAGTTTCATCGAGGAACTGCCCAAAAACTATCAGACTCTGGTAGGTGAGGATGGCGTATCACTGTCAGGAGGCCAGAAACAGCGAATATCTATCGCCCGCGGTACGCTAACGGAAGCACCAATCTTAATCTTCGATGACGCCACTGCGGCAATTGATGCTGGTACCGAACAATACATCCGACGGGCACTTAATGAACGAGCTGGGACTCATACCACAATTATCATCTCGCATCGTCTTGTGAGCATGATGCATGCTGACGAGATTCTTTTCCTCGACGAAGGTCGTATTGTTGAGCGCGGCACCCATAAGCAACTGCTTGCGCTAAGGGAAAGGTATTTCGCACTTCATTCACTACAACTTAGGGATGAAAATCAATTAGCGCCCCTGAATGAGCAAATAGAACCAGCATGAGACTTCTAACCGAGAACACCGTAGCTGGATCCGGAACGCAGCCTGAACGCGCTGTAGTCGGCGCTCAAATCAGCCACGATGAAGAAATGTTCGGCCGTGCATTCGACGGCCGGGTAATTCGGCGGTTTTTTGCTTTTGTATGGCCGTACCGAGCGACCCTAGTGCTCGCACTATTGGCTGTGTTGCTATTTGTTGGTACACAGCTGGCTATCCCATTGGTCATTCTATTTGCGATTGACCACACATTGAGTCCAGCGAGCGTCGCAACCACAACACTGAGCACTGTGGTAATGGTATTCGCTGGTGTGATTCTCGTGAATTACCTGGCTAACTACCTACAGGAAGTCCTAGTTGGCCGCGTTGCAGAGAACGTTATCGTCGACCTGCGACGAGCAATGTTTTCTCACCTCCAGCGTGTTGCCCTCTCTTTTATGGACAAGACCGAAGTGGGCCGAGTGATGTCACGACTTCAGAGTGATACTGGCACGCTGCAGGAGTATCTGGAAAGCTCAGTATTTGCTATCGGTGATCTCGTTCTTCTGTTAGGGATCACGATTACCATACTGGTGCTAAATTTTGAGCTGGGGGCCCTGACGCTATCCATCATGCCTGTGCTCCTGTTAGTCCGGTATTTCTGGCTCCCACATGCGCGTACAGCTTTCCGGCTCGCACGAGAGACCAACTCAAGGGCAAATGGTGCACTTGCTGAATCAATCAGAGGAATTCAGACCATACAAGTAATGGTCCGTGAATCTATCAATTTCCGACTGTACTCCAAGTTGTGCGACCTCAATCGTGATGCTCACCTTCGTGCCGCCAAACTTTCCCAGGTGAATGTTCCTATCGTCGACACACTCACTGGTGTCGCTATGGCAATCATCATTATTGTTGGTGGCCGTATGGTCTTAAATGATGAACTTGCTTTAGGCGCCATGGTCGCCTTTATATTCTATGTCCAACGATTTTTCGATCCTATTCGGTCGCTGACCATTCAATACAGCATGATGCAAAGGGCAATGGTATCCGGTCAACGTATTCTTGAAGTTCTTGACGTTCCTGAGGCAATCAAGGATAAGCCGAACGCACTGGAGCTGAGTTCTTGTTCAGGCCGAGTTGAATTCAGTCACGTGAGCTTCTCGTACGTGAGCGATACTCCCGTACTTAGTGACATCAGTTTAAAGATAAAAGCCGGTGAAAAGGTAGCGCTTGTTGGACCCACTGGATCCGGCAAATCAACAGTAGCAGCTTTGTTACGCCGCTTCTACGACGTATCGTCAGGTCAAATACTGGTCGATGGACACGACATTCGTAATGTGTCTCAATTATCGCTGGGCACACATATGGCGATGGTGTTGCAAGAGCCCTATCTATTTTCGGGCTCAATTTTCGAGAACATCCAGTATTCCAGCACCGACAAGTCGCGAACTGACGTTGAGATAGCTGCCCAAGCCGTCGGCGCCCATGATTTTATCACTCGCCTTCCAGGCGCTTACGAGTTTATTATCGATCAGCGTGGTGGAAATCTGTCGTTGGGGCAACGTCAGTTGCTGAGTTTTGCCCGCGCCTTGGTGGCGGACACAAGAATTCTCATACTCGATGAAGCCACTGCCAATGTCGACAGTTACTCAGAGATGAAAATTCAGAAAGCGTTGAATGTGCTACTTCAGGGACGTACAGCCATTGTAATTGCACATCGACTGGCCACAGTAAGAGAATGCGATAGGATATTCGTACTTCACCACGGGCGTCTGATCGAAGAAGGAAATCACGATCAGCTTATTGTGCAGAACGGTCTTTACGCGGGACTTTATCGGATGAACTATGGGTCATTTGATGATCTAGCCATCAAACATAGAGATTGACGAGTACTTTTTTGGTAGTGACAAGCTTTACTACCGTCAATCATTGAAAACGTGCGTCACTCCCCAGTAAATACTGGTGGTCGGCGTTCAGACATAGCTTTGATGCCTTCACCAAAATCTCTGGTTTTACGTAAGCGACTTTGCTCGGCCAGCTCGTGCTCAGTTGCCTTGACGACTGCTTCAGCCAGACCGCCGCGCAGAGTTGCTCGAATACTCTGAACTGCAAGGGGGCCAGACGATGCGACCTCGGCTGCCAGCGCCTGTGCAGCAGCCCGTACCTCACCCTGAGGCACCAGCTGATCCGCTAAACCAATTGCTACGGCATCAGCACCTGACACGCGTCGCCCTGTCAGTAGAAGCAAGCTGGCCTGAGTCTCACCCACGAGTCGCGGTAGCGTAACGCTGAGGCCGAAGCCCTGGTGAAATGCCAACCGCGCAAAGTTTGCAGAAAACCGAGCTTCGGCACAGGTGATCCGGTGATCAGCAGAACAAGCGAGCCCCAAGCCCCCACCCACAGCTGCACCCTGTATTGCCGCTATCACCGGTTTTCGGGCGCTGAAGACCCGGGCAGCCTCGCGATATAACTGACCCGCTTGCGCATCGAGTTGTGTCTGGCCCCACGACTCGCGCGCTGAGAAATCTGCCCCCGCGCAAAAATGCTTTCCTTCGGAACACAGCACAACGGCCCGACAATCGTCGTCAGCATCCAGCATCTCGTAAGTATCAGCGATCGCCCTGATCAGCTCGTAATCAAAAAAATTGTTTGGCGGGCGGTGTATTTCTACGATCGCCACGTGACCCTCTAATTCGACTGTGATGTCGTTATCTATATTGTTAGCCATCAGGCGTTCTCTCCAGAAAAGTCAAAGTGTCGGTTTGAAGAACCCTTTCATTACGAGGGTTCGATTAACACGTCCGCGATCGTAATGCCGTTACCGCGAGGATGCACGATCACCGGATTAAGGTCCAGGGCACGGAGTGCATCCCCCTGGGCTGCAGCAAAATTTGACACTTTAACGATGAGCTCCAACAGCGCCGGTACGTCCGCCCCGGCGCTACCTCTTAGACCCTGGAGCAATGGCCAACTGCGAAGCTGTTCGACCATGCGTTGTGCCTGACGGGAAGTCACAGGAACCGGCAAACTGATCACGTCGTTGATCAGTTCGACTAGGATCCCGCCACTACCCAGGGTGAGTATCGGACTAAATCCAGGTTCTGTAGTGACTCCGATAAGCATTTCTTCACCCGCCGATGCCATAGGCTCAATGCGGACACCCTGAATTTTGGCGGTTGGCTCCTTGCGTTTCACCGCTGTCATCATCATGTCAAATGCCTGGCCGATAGCCGCATCATCAGAAAGACCAAGCGCAACTCCACCAATTTCTGTTTTGTGCGGTATCTCCCTGGACTGCAATTTCATCGCCACGGGCCCATCAAATGTCCGGGCAGCATCGATGGCATCGGCCACTGATTCGACCAGTACTCCCGGTAGACAAGGGATGCCCCAGGCCAATAGATATTCTTTACCTTCATGCTCACTGTATGAATGCTGTTTCATCGGCGGGCCTGAGATCGACGGCCTTATGCCGGGTGTTGCGTAGAGATCCGGTGCATCCAGCGACAGAAATAAATGGTAGTCAGCCATTGCTGCCAGCGTTCGCGCGCTGTTGGACATGCTGGTCAGACAAGGGAACCCTGCCTGTGCCAATAATGCGACCGCACGAGGATGGGCAAGGGTATACGCACAAAAAATGATGGGTTTGTCTATCTCTTCCCGCAGGGTCACCAACTCGTCCAGATCCCGCTCGATATAGGTGGGATGGGCAAGTGAACCAGACACCAAAATGGCATCTATGCTGTCAGAGTCAGCCATGATCTTTAGGACCGGGGCGTATCCAACCGAAAAGATCACCTGGGCTGTTACATCCACTGGATTTCGCGATGTCCCGTAATCTGGTAGCAGGGAATCAATACGGCCTCGTGTTTGATCATCCAGTACGGGCACTTCGAGACCGTTCGCCTCGCACAAATCCGCAAACCACGCACCAGCACCGCCTGATGGTGTCAGAATGCCGACCCGATGTCCCCTGGGCAGGTGATCCCGGAAATATTTAAATCCAGCCGCGACATCGATCATATGGTCACTGTCCAGACCATTGATCACGCCACATTGTCGAAACAGCGCTTCGTAAGCCTGATGAGAGCCAGCCAGGGAAGCCGTATGGGACGCTACAGCGTCGGTCGCTGCCTGTGAGCGCCCGACTTTTGCAACGATCAATGGTTTTCCCTGACGCGCCGCCTTCACTGCTATCGGTACCAGCCTACTGGGTGACCTGACTCCCTCGATAAACATCAAAATCACCCCGGTGCCGACATCGTCGACCAGATAATCAGCAACATCAAAAGCATCCATAGTTGCTTCATTACCCGTGGTGACGATGAAGCTAAACGGCAACATTTTGGGTATTCCTCTGTGAAAAAAGGAAAAACCGACGCCACCACTTTGAGAGACCACACCAAGACCATCGGCATCGCCTACACGGGGTAGATCCCCGGGGTCCACGTCTGAAACAGTGGGGCTGAATGTTGCAGCGAGGTCGTGTGCTGAATTAAAGAAGCCTTCTGCGTTGGGTCCGATCAAGGCCATGTCGTAACGCTGGGCGATTTCTCCGAGAGCCCGCTGCCGGGCACTACCCTGGTCTCCTTTCTCTTCAGCGAAACCCGAACTGATCACGATAGCGGCCTGTATGCCCTTCCTGCCGCAGGCATCCAGTACATCAGCGACGTAGTCGGCGGGTATAGTGATGATTGCAAGGTCGACCGCACCGGGCAGTTCATCAACTGAGGCATAACATTCCAGATTCCCGATCATCTGATGTGATCGACTGACTGCGCAGATTGAACCGGTAAAAGGATACCGCTGGATAGCTTCCACGATCCGGCCACGTATGATCGTCTTATCAGTCGATGCTCCAACAAGTACTATCGATCGCGGCCAGAAAAGGGCCTTTAAATTGGCCATATGTAATGTTTCTTACTAGCGCAGACCCAAACCACGGGCGATGATGCCACGAAGAATTTCCCGGGTTCCGCCTTGGATCGTCAGTTTGGGTGCAATCAGAATAGCCTGCTCCAGAATCGCTTCAAACGCCTCAAAGGCTTCCTGATCGCCTGACTCATTCGTTACCAAATTCCGGGCCTCTCCAGGCAAACTTTGTTCCCAGTTGGTTCCGAGATCTTTCACCAGGGCCGCTTCGACTTGCGGCACCTTGCCTGCACTGAGCATGC
>ENA-UPTF01001634-UPTF01001634.1-marine-metagenome-genome-assembly--contig:-NODE-1634-length-13929-cov-4.334248_pt1 | contig 13929 bp, 12 predicted proteins | sample MGYA00238166_ERZ767019 | MGnify/ENA primary metagenome ERZ767019 (study PRJEB28930, sample SAMN06266391) | marine metagenome | isolation source: Sea water from 250 m depth | place: Atlantic Ocean...
TTACAATCGTTCCTAATATTAAGCGAGAGGTTTGATCACGGTGGAAGATGGAATTTCAACCGATGACTGTTTAAATTAACCAGACGACTGGGGCGCAAAACCGCATATCTGGAAAGTAAAAGTTGGATGAAAGGTGTGCGAAAGTCTTACTCAGGGGTTGGCAAAAGCTAGCTACTTAACTTTCATGAAAAGGTGCGACGTTTTCCTGTCCCACGAGTGTGCTGCGGCTGTCAATCAACTGGCTGTCCACCCGATGCTTCAATCAGCCTTATGTCAACATCTGCTCGTGATTGTCCAATTCGAAATTCGTCATAATAAGCAACAAACGTAGGCTTCAATTGATTTGGAAAGTTTTTATCCCACCTTTTGGTATAACTAACAAATAAAATCCTTTAAACGTTTTATTAATAGGCATCAAAATTTCACCGATCCCCATTCCTAATTGAGTTCCGCCCTTAATAAAAAAAGGTACATCTGCTCCAATTTTTACTGCAATTGATTCTAGCTCATCATTTGATAAGTTTAAATCAAATAATTTACAAATCCCCTTTAAAACTGAAGCTGCATTAGCAGATCCACCCCCTAAGCCTGAACTAATCGGAACCTTTTTTTTAATTGTTATTTTGACTCCACTAAGATTTGGAAATTTTTTAATTAATTCATCATATGATTTATAACAAATATTTTTTTTTCCCTTTGGAATCTTAATATCATCGCAAATTATATCACACCCATGATCACTTTTATCGATAGTTATGATATCACCAAATTGCAATTCTTGAAAAATGGTGTTTATGTTATGATAATCATCACTTCTTTTTTCAAGGATTTTTAATCCAATATTTACTTTGCTGAATGAAGGGCAATCAATACCCATAATCAATTATCTAAAGTTGCTATTGCTTGAGCAGCTATAGCCTTACCTTTACCAATATAACCCATATAATCTGTTGTCGTAGCTTTAATTGAAATTTGTGATATGTCAACTTTAATTATGTCAGAAATATTTGATCTCATTTTATTGATGTAAGCTGATAGCTTTGGTTCTTGTAGAATAATTACAGAATCTATATGATTTATTTTAAATCCAGCCAATTGTACTTTTTCAACTGTGAGTTGAAGAAAAATCATGCTGTTCGCATTTTTCCATTTACTATCACTGCTAGAAAAAAGTTGACCAATATCTCCCAATGAAGAAGCACCTAATATAGAATCAACAATTGCATGTATTAAGACATCACCATCTGAATGTCCGACCGAACCAAATTCACTTGGAATCTCTACTCCTCCCAATATTAGCTTTGAATCTAAGGCTAATTTGTGGACATCATATCCTATACCTGTTTTAATCATTTTTTAATATAATTATAAATTGCTTCAGCAAAAATCCAATCTTCAGATGTTGTAACTTTAATATTTAATGGAGAGCCCTCAACAAAACCAATTTGATAACCAATTTTTTCTAATAAAGAGGCTTCATCGGTACCGCTTATATTTTTTGATTTAGCAAATTCAAGTGCCTCTAAGAGAGGTCCCTTAAAAAATATTTGAGGTGTTTGTGCACGCCAAATTGTCTCCCGTGGTATAGTTTCCATAATTTGATTTTGAAAAACTTTTTTTATCGTATCAGAAGAGGGCAATGCTAGTATAACGCCATCGTGATTATTAATTATTTCTAATGATTTTTTGATTAGCTTTTCATTAACAAACGGTCTTACTGCATCATGAATACAAATTAAATCTGATGACTCATCTGCTTGAACTAAACCATTATATACAGATTGTTGTCTTGTCTTACCACCATTTACAATCTTTATTCGTTTAGTTGTACTTAATGAATTAATTTTATCATGAAATTTATTTGAATCTTCTTCTGTTAAAACCAAAATAATTTCATCTATAAGACTTGAGTCTATAAAAGTTTGCAGTGTAATAAATAATAACGGTTTATCAATAAGGATTTTTATTTGTTTTCTTCCGCCAAATCTCTCACCTTGACCTGCAGCTGGTATAATTGCTGATATTTTAATCTAGTAACCTCAATTAAATTATTAGCATAGCATCACCATAGCTCAAAAATCGATAATTATTCTTTTTTGCCTCACGATATGCTTTCATAACTAAATCACGATCAGCAAAAGCTGATACCATCATTAGCAGTGTACTTTTGGGTTGATGAAAGTTTGTAATCATACCATCTACCATTTTAAAATCATATGGCGGATAAATGAATTTATCTGTCCATCCTCTTTTGGGTGATACTTGAAATCCAGATACGGCAACCGTTTCTAACGATCTTACACTTGATGTCCCAACAGCAATTACTCGTCTACGCTTTTTCTTGGTTTCATTTATTGCAATAGCTGTTTTTGGCGAAACTTCAAAATACTCTGAATCCATTTGGTGGCGGTTTAAATCCTCAACCTGGACTGGTCGAAAAGTCCCCAGCCCAATATGAAGTGTTGTATGAGCTGTTTTGGCTCCTTTATCATTAATTCTCTTTATCAAACCTTCAGTAAAATGGAGGCCCGCTGTAGGTGCAGCTACGGCACCTCTTCGCTCAGCAAAAACTGTTTGATACCGAATTTTATCTTTTGGTTCTGATTCGCGTTTGATATAAGGAGGCAGAGGTGATATCCCTACTTTTTCTATAACTTCATAGATATCCTGGTCTTCATATTCAAATCTGACAACCCTTCCCCCTGAAATTGTATTATCTATTACATCACAAAAAACATTTTTTGTAAACATTAGTTTATTTCCGATACGCACTTTCCTTGCAGGTCTAACCATTACTTCCCACAAATCATTTTCTAATTCACGAAGTAAAAATACCTCAACCTTTGCTTCAGTTCTATCTTTGCTCGCATATAGTCTTGCAGGGAATACTTTTGTATTATTAGTAATGACTAAATCATTTTTGCTAAGATAATCAGGTAAGTTTGAGAAAATCTTATGTTCAATTTCACCTGTATCTTTATGCAAGACTAACAATTTAGATAAATCACGTCTTTTTTCTGGATATTGTGCAATATATCGTTCAGGTAATGGATAATCAAAATCTGCTAATTTCCACTTTTTTTTCTTTTCTATCATTTAAATAGCCTCTGTTGTTTTTTTGTAATAGTCTTCCCTAAATGTTCATAACATTTTTCTTGAGCAATTCTTCCTCGATTGGTTCGTTGTATAAATCCCTGTTTTATTAAATAAGGCTCGTATACATCTTCGATTGTTGATGGATCTTCACTCACTGCTACTGATAATGAATTTACTCCAACCGGCCCACCATTAAACTTATCAATTAATGTAGATAGAATTTGTCGATCCATATCATCTAAACCATATTTATCAATACCCAGTGCTTTAAGTGATTCTTTTGCAATTGAAAGATGAATTTTACCATCAGCTTTAACTTCTGCGTAATCACGTGTTCTTCGAAGAATTCTATTTGCTATTCTTGGAGTACCTCGTGATCTTTTTGCCAATTCCATTGCACCATCGTCATCAATCTCTAATTCTAAAATTTTTGCAGATCGTGTTATTATTCTAAATAAATCATTATGATCATAGTAATCAATTCTCAAAACAACTCCAAAACGGTCTCGAAGCGGTGAAGTTAGATTTCCTAATCTTGTTGTTGCACCTACTAGAGTAAAAGGTTCAATGTTTAGTTGAACATTTCTCGCGCCTGGCCCTTTATCTATCATAATTTCAATTCTATAATCTTCCATTGCAGAATAAAGATACTCTTCAACCACAGAATTAAGTCGATGAATTTCATCAATAAAAAATACATCCTTAGCTTGTAAATTTGTAAGTAGACCAGCTAGATCACCTGCTCTTTCTATTACAGGCCCTGACGTTTGCTTAACGTTTACCCCCATTTCTTTTCCAATAATATTTGATAGGGTAGTTTTGCCTAAACCCGGTGGTCCAAATAATAAAACATGATCTAATGACTCATTACGTTTGGTTGCAGCTTCAATATAGAGCTTCAGACTTTTAACTACATCTTCTTGCCCAATAAACTCATCCATTTTATTAGGACGTAAAGATTTTTCTATGATCAAATCTTCTTCAAATGGTTGGGGATCATTAATGTGAAGTTCAGTCATCTATATGCTCAAATAGAAATTTATTCATACTTATTGGGGTAGAAAGGTACAAAATGAGAAGGGGGGTCGTCAAATTTAGTTACTTTATGATGGTATAGATTGTCGTATTCTATTCAAGCGAGTTTTACGGTCAATCGCAAACCTATTCATTCCATCCCAAATACTTTTTGAATCTAGTTTAGATTCATTTACTATCTCATCAACTGACCCACCAGTTCTCCAACGATTATCAAAATCTGGACTCAAACTATATTCTTCAACTATTTTATTTGAAATCCAATTTTTCATAAGAACTTTTGCCCCATTTGTGATTATCATCGAATCCATCCATTCATTATCAGAAATAATTTTTTGTCTATATTCATTAGGTTGATGCGCAAAAAGATCCCATGAAATAGCAGCAATAATTTTTACATTAGGTCCATTTGTTTTTATATCGGGTAGGATTTTCATAAGAGAATTAATTGAACTTGTCCCTCTTATGATTACCAATCCCTCCCTATCTTTATTTAAATTGTAATCTTTAATTATATAGGCACCTTTAGCCGCATCTAAATGAGATGCTATTCCCAAAGAATTTCTATTTGGGATTTCTATAGGAGGACGTGTTAGGTGTAAAGCAATAATAGGTATTTTGGTCTGCATTGCAGCTGCCAGTGATGGAGCCACTTCATTATGTTCCCATGGGTGAAGATTTATAATATGGCCTTTTGGGAATAGCTGTGTAACGCCTGGCGCAAAAATCCCAAAATGTGTTCGACTATCCTCAGCTGTTTCTGGACCAGAGTGCCCTGCAACCCAAATTAATTTGCCTACTTTTAAATCTGAGTCTTGCGCAAGTTGGCTGAAAAGCCTAATTGGACCATATTTTAAATAACTAAATGACCCATATGTGCTCATAGCACCAAAATATCCATTGAATTCATCATAGGGGTCTTCATTTAGATTTACGCTAGTTAAACCAGCTAACATGCCCGCATTTGTAAACTCTGTTATTCCTTGAGGCATGAGAGGACTTTTTCTATTTTTCTCTTTATCAAATAACCCTAAATCGTTATTACCATAAAAATCTTTTGCAAAACCTGATATGTTGGTTGAATCAGCCAAATCTGCGCTCATAGCAATTACTAAAGGTCTACCATGTTCTTTAATAGAACGACTATTGATATAACTGGCATATTTTGAAAATCCAACCCGATTAGGTACTTTTTCACCTGGTTCTACAAAAAGACTTGCAGGAAGTGAATGAAGATCAAACAGACTTTTATCCTTCGCTGGATTCTTAATCGTTATATTACATCCTGAAATATCTTTAGGTACAGAATCACCGATTGCTACTAATGTATCAGCTAGATAATCAACTAGTTTTTGGTTTGATTTAAGAACAGAAAAAACAGAATCAAAATAACTTCTCGCTTGAACTTCCTGACCTTCTTTAGAATCTGATGCGGCTTCTCCAAATTGGTGAAAATCAATATTATATTTTTCAGCAAAATCTTGCTTTGTTCTCCAAAATAAATCGGAATTTCTTTTATGAGGAGCGCCATGACTTTGATAATTTATTTTATGATATCCTCGCCCTTTAATTGATTTCGAATAAACAACTTTAGGTATTTTAGGATCAGCATTTTCAATTAACAATCTATAGTATGCATTAGTTAATTCATTCCAATCCTCACTGTTCATAGTCCCCTCAACGTGCCACCCATGTGAGCCAAACCAATCTCTTGGATCACCATATACAATAGAACTAAATGAACGGGAGTCAATTCCATAATCATTCCAATCCAAAAAATAAACTAGGTTGCCAAGACCTAATCCCCAGGCTGAATTCATTGTTTCATGCGAGGCGCCTGTGGTAAGCCCACCTTCTCCTTCAAAAGCAAAAACCTTTACTTCTTGTACATTAGCAATCTGTAATGCCAAAGCTTCTCCGGCAGCTGGGGGCGAACCATGTCCACTTGGTCCAGTATTGAATTTAAAAAATAGAGTTTTACCCTCCATCTCGGCATGTCCAGGGAGGCCTCCATTATTTCTCAATGTTAAAAGATCTTCCCAAACAAGCTGGAATTTTTCTCCTTTAAAATGTTTATACTTTTCATCTTTTGTTTGATCAAATTTTATTCTGAGTGCTTCATTTAGAACTGCTAGAGTAGCATATACTACTGGATTTGTGTGACCAGCAACTAGAACATATCTATCTGAAAAACGTTTCCCAGCATCTCTAATATCCCACCTCATTGCTCCTGATAACAATGTTGTCACCATACCATGAACTTTAGATCTAGACCCTCCAGGATGTCCAGATTGTCTAAGATTTAACATAATATCTATGGATTGATCAATAAGATCTTTTGTTATTTCCCAAAAAGGAAAAAATTGTTCTAATTCTTTTGGAGATTTCATTTAATTAGCTTTTTGTCCATTCAACATTGATTTTAAATACGTTCCTGTATAAGATTTTTTTAATTTTGACAATTCTTCAGGAGTGCCAGCATAAATAAGATGACCACCATCTTCTCCACCTTCAGGGCCTAAATCTATTACCCAATCTGCGCATTTAATTACATCTAGATTATGTTCTATTACAACAACAGTGTTTCCTTTATTAACCAATCTTTGTAAAACATTTAACAACATCTTTATATCTTCAAAATGTAAACCAGTTGTTGGCTCATCAAGAATATAAAACGTTTTGTCATTGGAAGATCGAGATAATTCTGTTGCAAGCTTTATTCGTTGCGCTTCCCCTCCTGATAGCGTGGTTGCTTGTTGACCGAGTCTAATATATCCTAGCCCCACGTCATGTAATGTGATAAGTTTTTTCATTATTTGTGGAATATTTTCAAAAAATCCTAATGCTTCCTCCACAGACATATTTAATACATCAGCAATATTTTTACCTTTATATTTTATTTCTAATGTTTCACGATTATATCTAGCACCTTTACAAATTTCGCAAGTGACATAAACATCAGGTAAAAAATTCATTTCTATTTTTATTATTCCGTCACCCTCACATGATTCACATCGACCACCTTTTACATTAAAAGAAAATCGCCCTGGTTTGTATCCTCTAATTTTTGATTCTGGCAATTGAGTAAATAGATCACGAATAATTGTAAAAACACCAGTATAAGTTGCTGGATTGGAGCGGGGTGTTCTTCCAATAGGTTTTTGGTTAATATCAATAACTTTATCTAAATATTCTAAACCAATAATTGATTCATATGGTAAGGGATATGCGCGAGCATTATTTAATTCCTTTGATAAAACTGGGAAAATAGTTTCATTAACTAATGTACTTTTACCAGAACCACTCACACCGGTCACAACTATCATTTTTCCTAATGGGAATGATATCTCCACTTTTTTTAAGTTATTCCCACATGCACCAGATATTTTAAGAAGTTTACCATTACCTTTCCTTCGAATATCAGGTACGGATATAGCTTTTTCACCAGAAAGATATTGTCCTGTAATTGAATATTCCGCTTGTAAAATTTGCTTTGGTGGTCCAGAAAATACTATTTCTCCACCATGCTCTCCAGCTCCAGGGCCAATATCAATTATTTGATCTGCAGATTGCATTGTTTCTTGGTCATGTTCAACAACAATAATTGAATTGCCTAGGCTTTTCAACTTCTTTAGTGAATTTAGTAATCGATTATTATCTCTAGGATGTAAACCAATTGATGGTTCATCTAATATATAAAGCACACCAACTAATTGACTTCCTATCTGCGTTGCTAGTCTAATCCGTTGAGCTTCTCCTCCTGATAAAGTTGAAGCAGATCTGTCTAGTGTTAAATAATCTAAACCAACATCAATTAAAAAACTTAGTCTTTCTTCAATTTCCTTTAATATTTGTTTTGCAATAATCGCATCTGTCTTTTTTAATGAGAGATTAGTAAAAAAAAATTTAATATTTTTTATTGAAAGAGATGATATTTGACCTAAGTTTTTTCCACCAATTGTTACAGCTCGAGATTCTTCTTTCAGTCTTGATCCTGAACATTTTGGACAGGGTCGCATACTCATAAATTGTTCAATCCAATCTCTAATATGATTTGATTTAGTTTGTTTATATCTTCTCATTAAGTTTGGAATTGTACCTTCCCATCCACCTGTATAAGTCCCGCTCCACCTTTCTGAAGAATAATCCATTTTTAATTTTTTATTTCCAGTTCCATTTAAAAGTATCTGCCTGATATTTTTATTTAGTTTATACCATGGTGTTGTGAAACTGAAATTATAATGTGAACTCAAACTCTTGAGAATGCTACCATACCAATTCCCTCTAGGCTGTTCACCCAATGGTATTATTGCTCCTTGAATTAATGATTTAGTTTTGTCCGGGACTATCATTTCTGGGTCAATTTCCATATGTGAACCAATTCCGTCGCAATGAGAACATGCACCATACGGTGAATTAAATGAAAACATTCTTGGGGCGAGTTCTTCCATAGAAACTTCACAATGGGGGCATGCAAAATGTTCACTAAATAGATGATCTTGGTTTGGTAATTGGTGAATAATGGTAAGACCAGAACCGATTTTCAATGATAGTTCGATAGATTCTGTAAGACGTTCTTTATATTCATTTCCCAATACCAATCTATCGATTACAACTTCAATAGAATGCTTTTTATTTTTCTCTAAATCTATTTTTTCATCAATAGAATAAATAGTCCCATTTATGCGAATTCTTAAAAACCCTTCTTTTCTTATTTCTTCAAAGACTCCTTTATGTTGTCCTTTTCGACTTCGAACAACTGGAGCTAAAATATATATTTTTGCACCCTTCCCAAATTTAATTATAGTGTCTACAATTTGTTGAACAGTCTGCCTTTGGATAGGTCTATCACAAATCCAACAATGAGGTTTACCAATATGAGCAAACAATAATCTTAAATAATCATGAACTTCTGTAACAGTCCCCACTGTAGATCTTGGATTTCGAAGAGTTGCTTTTTGTTCTATTGATATAGCTGGAGATAGTCCTTCAATATAATCCAAATCAGGTTTTTCCATTAAACCAAGGAATTGTCTTGCATATGATGAAAGAGATTCAACATATCTACGTTGGCCTTCTGCATAAATAGTATCAAAAGCTAGAGACGATTTTCCTGAACCTGATAGACCTGTCACAACTACAAGTTTATTGCGTTCAATTTCTACATCAACATTTTTTAAATTATGTTGTCTTGCACCTTTTATAATAATTTTATTACTAATTGACATAAATTTTACCGAAAATTGAAACGGCCTTGAATTTACATCTTATTCTATACCTATTCAAAAACCTCATTGCTAAATATTTAAATATTTTTATGGCATTATCTAATACTATTGCATAAGATAAACAATGAATTCAATTATTAATCACATACTAATTTCGATGCCACATATGAATGATCCATATTTTAAAAAATCAGTTATATTTATGTGTGAACATGATAAAAATGGTGCAATGGGACTAATTGTTAATAAACCGTTTAATGATGAAATGACAAATGATGTTTTATATCAAATCAGCAATAATTCTGATCAGATAAAGGAATCTTTTTCTAAACTTTATTTTGGTGGTCCTGTATTTATAGATAGAGGAATTTTATTACATGATAAAAACATTCATAGTGATAAATCTATAAAAATATCGAATGATTTGTTTATTTCAACTTATAAAAAAAAGTTAGATGATATGTTAAAAATAGATAAAGCTAATTATAGATTATTTTTTGGTCATGCTGGCTGGACAAAAGGACAATTAGAAAATGAAATTGCAAATGGTGATTGGATTGTTCAAGACACATCTAACGAATTCATATTTAATATTCCTGAAGAGCAAATGTGGAGCACTGCTATTAAGTCATTTGGAATAGAAGTATCAAACCTTTCAGGATATGGTGGCAATGCTTAAAGTTTTAGTAATACTAAATAAAATTATTCTAGTTTATTAATATGACAAAATATTTACCTGCCCTTGCAGTTATAAGTGCAGCCATATTGTGGAGTTTAGATGGATATATAAGACAAAATTTATCTACACTTCCATCATTTTTTATTATATCTCTGGAGCATATTATTGGGGCAATAATATTTTTACCCATACTTATAAAAGGGTGGAATGAAATTGTAAAAATTCAACAGAGAGGATGGATTTCTGTTTTATGGATTAGTATTTGTGGAGGAATACTTGGAACATTTTTTTACACTAAAGCTCTAAGCTATGTTGGATATATTAATTTATCTGTGGTAGTCTTGCTACAAAAATTTCAGCCAATCTTTGCAATCGCATTAGCTTCAATAATATTAAAGGAACACATTACTAAACGTTTTTTGATTTTAGCACTTTCAGCCATAGTTGGGGGTTATTTGATTACTTTCGGAAATAATTCAATGGCTGATTGGGATGACAAAACTATTATTGCAGCATTATTAGCTCTTCTTGCAGCTTTTAGTTGGGGTAGTTCAACTGTACTTGGCAAGCATGCATTAAAGCAAATTTCATTTATGACTCTTACATCATTGCGGCTATCAATTACAGGGGCAATTACATTATTCGTAATAATATCAACTGGTCAATATGAATTAATCCCAGAAGTTTCTGCAAACGAATGGGGCTATATATTACTAATTGTTATTAGCACTGGATCACTAGCTTTATTTATATATTACTATGGTTTAAAACATCTTCCTGCAACACATGTAACGCTTTATGAATTATTTTGGCCATTATCAGCGTTTGCAATTGATTGGATATTCCACGGTTATATAATGACATTCTATCAATTTGGCGGGGCAATAATATTACTTGGTTCTATTGTTTTATTATCGAATGAAAAAATTGTTGATAATAATTTAAAATAAATGTTTTCCTTGTATTTATTATAACAACAACTGAAATTTTATAAGTAGATAATGAAGTATACAAGCACCAAACAACTCTTTATATCGATTTTTGCTATATTAATAATAGGTTGTAACGAAGATCCTCAGCGACATTTGAAACTGGGGCAATGGTATGCTCAAAAAGGTTTAATTGAAGAGGCCATTCTAGAATTCAAGGAAGTTACAAGACTTTATCCTTCAAAAGTTCAATCATTATCTAGAGAAGATTATACAGTCCTGAGTAAAGCTCATTATAATTTGTCTCTTATGTATACAAAAAAAGGCTGGTGGGAATATGCTTTAAAAGAAGCTGAAACTTGCTTTGAATTGCAACCCGTTAAGGATCACTACGATTTAGTTACCCTTATAAAACAAAGATCTGCTTTAGAACTTTCTGATCCTGAATAAAGATTCTTAATCAAACCATTCCTGATCTATTTTCTCCACCATCACAATAAATTATTGAGCAATTAATAAAATCCGCCTCGGGTTTTAAAAGCATAGAAATAGTTCCAGCAACATCTTCGGGTGTTGTAGTTCTACGCATTGGATTTCGTTTTTTTGTGTTTTCTACCCAGGTTTCCCAATTATCAGTTATTTTTGTTAAAGCACGAGTTGGGGTAACACCAGCTTGAACAGCGTTTGCTGTGATACCAAATTGACCTAATTCCCAACCGATTTGTCTAATAATTGCCTCCATCGCAACTTTAGCCACGCTTACTGGTCCATAGCCTTCCATAGCCAAATAATTTCCTTCGCTAGTAAGACCAATCACGCGTGACCCTTTATCTAAAAGCTTTTCTGAATATAGTTTTTGTGTCCAATATAAAAGAGAATTCCCCATTACATGAACCGTCATGTCCATTTGCCGTTGAGTAACTGGTTTATCACCAAAAAAATTGGTTGTTGTACCAAAAGCTATTGAATGCAGTAATAACTTAAGATTTTTGCCTTTAGTAATCTCTAAAATTTTAGGCAGGTATTTATCTATGGTTTCCTCAGAAGCTGCATTTGTATTAAAATAATGACATCTACCATTTGATAGTTTATTCACTTCACCTATTGTTTCTTCAGCAATTTTTTTTGCTTCACCTCTATCAAAATGAAAAGCGATTATTCCATAACCATCGGTTGCTAATTTTTTTGCTGTAGCAGCGCCATGTCCAGTAGATCCTCCTAGTAATAATACCCATTCAGACATTTTATTCTCCAATATTAAAGCACAATTTAATTAGATATAGATATCAAAAAAACGAGTTAGAAAAGAATAACTTTGGTTTACATTTATTGGAGTAAATTAGATTATAATATTAAAGAAAGAAAATGGAACGTAAATCAAGCTTCGACAAAACAGATTTAATTAATAGTGGGATTGGAAAATTATTTGGAATGGATAAGGGCAAGCTCCCTATGCCACCAATGCTAATGATGGATCGAATTATCCATATTTCTGATACTGGTGGGAAATATGGTAAGGGTCAGATTAAGGCTGAACTAGATATTAAAAAATCTTTATGGTTCTTTGATTGTCATTTTAGTGGGGATCCTGTCATGCCCGGGTGTCTTGGTTTAGATGGATTTTGGCAGCTTGTTGGATTTTTTCTTACTTGGGTTGGCGGTGATGGAAAAGGACGTGCTTTGGGTGTTAAAGAAGTAAAGTTTAAAGGCCAAGTTCGACCTTATCATGATAAAATCACCTACAAAATTGATATTAAAAAATTTATTACAAGGCCTACTTATATGGCATGGTGTGATGCTGTTTTAGAAGTAAAAGATAAAGCCATTTACTTCGCAAAAGATGTTCAGGTTGGTTTATTTGAAAGCCTAACATGGGATCATGGTAAAGATCCTGCGCTTGATCCATTTTAATATTACTTTCATAAAGTTTAATTATTAGGAATTAACCATGGCACTTAGGTGTGGTATTGTTGGTTTACCTAATGTGGGTAAATCAACCATTTTTAATGCGTTGACAAAATCTTTAGTCCCCTCAGAAAACTATCCCTTTTGTACTATTGAACAGCACATAGGTATTGTTTCACTCCCAGATTCGCGACTAGATAAATTAAATAAAATCTTTACACCTGAAAAGATTACACCAGCCAGTGTAGAATTTATTGATATTGCGGGTTTAGTGAGAGGTGCTAATAAAGGTGAGGGTTTAGGAAACCAATTTCTAGGTCAAATAAGACAAGCATCTGCAATAGTGCATGTTGTACGATGTTTTGAAAATGATAAAATCACTCATGTTGAAGGATCAATTGACCCAATTCGAGATGCCGAACTAATTGAAACCGAGCTTTTACTAGCAGATTTACAAACAATTGAAAAAAATATAGAAAGGTTTGAAAAACTAGTAAACAAAGAAAAAAATGCTGATAAAAAATTGGGGGCTCTTGTAAAATTAAAAAAATATTGTGATGAAGGAAATATGGCACGGACATTTAGTGCTTCAAAAGACGATATCAATTTCATTAAATCACTTTTTTTATTAACAAGAAAGCCAATACTTTATGTTGCGAATGTAGATGAAGGAGAAATTGTTAATACTAAACGCAATGATTACGTTGAAGCTTTATTTGATTTTGCACAAAAAGAAAATAATCTTGCTATAAGACTATGCGGAAAAATTGAGCAAGAAATCGCAACCTTAGATAAAAAAGAAAACTCCCTATTTCTTGATGAATATAATTTGCATGAACCTGGATTAAATAAATTAATTAATGCTGGATTTAATTTATTGGGTTTAGAAACTTATTTCACTGGTGGTCCTAAAGAAGTTAGAGCTTGGACAATTAACAAGGGTACAACAGCGCCTAAAGCTGCAGGTGAAATTCATACTGATTTTGAAATAGGTTTTATCAAAGCTGAAGTAATTAAGTATAATGATTTAATTAAATTTGGATCAGAAAAAAAAGTG
>ENA-UPTF01001635-UPTF01001635.1-marine-metagenome-genome-assembly--contig:-NODE-1635-length-13924-cov-8.220553_pt1 | contig 13924 bp, 16 predicted proteins | sample MGYA00238166_ERZ767019 | MGnify/ENA primary metagenome ERZ767019 (study PRJEB28930, sample SAMN06266391) | marine metagenome | isolation source: Sea water from 250 m depth | place: Atlantic Ocean...
CCAACAATACATACAAACTCACCATCTTCAACATTCAGATCAATACCGTCTAACGTCTTTAGCGGTTTTCCATCATGTGTGAAATACTTTTCAATATCTCGAGATTCTAGTTTACCCATTTTGCTCTTCCACCATTTCATTCAGATTTAAATCAGGTTGATAAAAAATACCGTCTAAATTGTAACCAGTTCTTCCAAGATAACCCAATGAGTCTGCGCGTTCTGCAAATGTTAGTACAGAATTCTTAATTGGATCAGATGTGATGGTTAAATTTGAAAACGACTCGTCAATAATTTTGGTAGGTAATGATTTTCCCATATGTTTTTTCAAAAAGTCATCAAAGATGGATTTTGACTTGTCTGGATTTGTATTGATCCATGTTACAGTTTCCTCGTGTGATTTTAGCCAGTTTTCAACAAGTTCAGGATTGTTCTCAAGATAATCTGTCCTAGCTATCAGAAGCACTGATGCAAATTCTTCATTTGGCCATAGCTTTTCCTCATTGAATAATCTTACACCATCAAGCTCTTCTACCAGCATTGTTGCCCAAGGTTCTGGTACCCATGCTCCATCAATCTCGCCTTTTGCAAATAAAGTATAGATATCAGGATTTGAGATATTTAGAACGAATACTGTTCCACCTTTTTCAACAGGTTGTAGATTATTTGATGCAAGATAATGCCTTAGAGACACGTCCTGGCTGTTACTAATTTGTGGAGATGCAATTCTCTTTCCGTTAAAGTTTTCAATCGAATCCAGACCAGAATCTGGCTGTACAATGAAACTTGCACCGCCACTAGCAGCACCTGCTAAAATTTTGACATCATTTCCATTAGATTTTAGAAATCCGTTGATTACAGGTCCTGGTCCAACATAAGCTACATCAATAGAACTAGAAAAGATTGACTCGATTACTTGCGGTCCACTGTCAAAAAGTTTAGTTTCAATTTTGATCTCTTCACCAATTCCATTTTGAAAAATTCCATTTCCTAGACCAACTATCGGAACTGCATGACCAATGCTGGGGAAAAATGCAACTCGTATTTGGTCACGGTTTGATTGCTCTTGACCACTGCCCAATCCAACAATTATAGCAATGGCTATGACTGCTGCAATTCCAAAGCCGATTGACATGGAAATTTTCATAAAACAGCGTTATAATTCGGAGTTAAATAGTGATCGGATTTTAGCTCCAGCTATTACAAAATTACTAAAAAATTTTAGAACATAAGAGATAAATGCAAAACAAGTCACTCCTTTGCCCTATGAAACAAAAAGCGATACTTGCATTTTCAGGCGGGTTGGATACCTCAGTTGTGGTAAAGTATCTACAGGAAAAACACAACATGGATGTTGTCACGGTTACAGTAGATGTTGGGCAAGAAGATGACTACAAAAAAGTTTCTGCAAAAGCAAAAAAACTTGGTGTAAAAAAACATTACAACATTGATGCAAAAAAAGAATTTGTCTCCGATTACATATTTCCAGCGATAAAAGCTAATGCACTATACCAAAAAAAATACTGCCTAGCAACTGCACTTGCTCGACCATTGATTGCTCAAAAAATATTACAGATTGCAAAAAAAGAAAAAGTCACTGCACTTGCACATGGATGTTCAGGTAAAGGTAACGACCAGGTAAGGTTTGACTTGACTATGCATGCGGGTTCTAATCTACCAATAATTGCACCAATAAGGGATCTTAATCTGGACAGGGCAGAGGAATTAAAGTTTGCAAAGAAACATGGAATAAAGATAGAAAACGTTGCAAAAAAATTTAGTATTGATCAAAACTTGTGGGGTCGTGCGATTGAAGGTGGAGTTTTAGAGAATCCTAACAACGAGCCTCCAGATGATGCATTCATTTGGGTTAAGACGAAAAATCTTCCTAGTAAACCACTGTACCTAACGATAAAGTTTGAAAAGGGAATACCTGTCGCAGTAAATGGAAAATCCATGAACCCAATAAAACTGATTAACTACATCAACAAAAAGGCAGGCTCCTGTGGTGTTGGTATCATTGACCATATTGAAGACCGCGTTGTTGGAATAAAATCACGTGAAGTGTATGAAACTCCTGCCGCTGCTTGTTTGATAGAAGCCCATTCTGATTTGGAAAAGATGGTACATACCAAACATGAAACAAAATTCAAGTCGTTGGTGGATGACGAATGGTCTTGGTTGGTATATTCTGGCCTTTGGGAAGATCCATTACGAAGTGATCTAGACATGTTCATAGAACAAACACAAAAACGAGTATCAGGTACTGTTAAACTGAAATTATTCAAGGGAAGCCTCCGTGTAGTTGGTCGCGAATCAAAATACTCACTGTACAGCCATAAAATCGCAACGTACGGAAAGGGTTCAAAATTTGACCAAAAATTGGCTAAAGGCTTTGTAGAATTGTGGGGAATGCAGTCAACAGAAGCTAATAAATTACTAAGGAAAAAGTGAAAAAAATCATGAATTGCCCAGAATGTGATGCAGAACTAAAAATCCCCGAAGATGCTGCTGTTGGAGAGATTGTTTCCTGTAGCGATTGCGGAGCTGACTATGAAATTTCAAAGAAAGATGGTTCTACGGTTGAAATCAAGGAAGCGGAAACAGTAGGCGAAGATTGGGGAGAATAATTGTCAAAAATTTGCATAGTATTTGACCGGCTAAGAACGGAAGAAAAGATGCTTCAGAAAGAGGCGGCGGAACTTGGGCATGATACCTCTCTTATTGATGCTAAAACCACACAAATCAACACATCTAGTCAAATACAAGATTTTGACTTTGGGGATATAGTCTTAGAACGCTGTGTTAGTTACTATAGGGGATTATACTTTACTGCGTGTCTAGAATTTTTAGACATTCCTGTCATCAACGAGTTTAATGTTTCTACCATTTGTGGTAACAAGCTATTAACATCAATGCTGTTAAAAAAGAACAACATCCCAACACCAAAGACATACTTTTCTTTTTCTGGTGATGCAGCACGAGAGAATCTTGACAAGATTGGTTACCCTGTAGTAATAAAACCAATTATTGGAAGTTGGGGTAGGAACGTTATACCTCTTAAGGACAAGGACACAGCAGATGCAATCATTGAACAACGAGAAATTACTGACGGTCCTTTGGATAGAATTTTCTATCTTCAAGAGATGGTAGACAGACCTCCAAGAGACATTAGAGTAATTACAATTGGAGATAAGGCAGTTACTGCAATGTACAGAAAATCTTCAGACAGTTTCAAGACAAATATTGCACTAGGTGCAGAACCTGAAATTTGCGATATAACAAATGAAATAGAAGACTTGTGTGCAAAAGCCTCAAAGGCTGTAGGTGGGGGAATTCTTGGAGTTGACTTGATGGAAGACAAAGAAAAGGGACTAGTTGTACATGAAGTGAATAATACTGTAGAGTTTAAGGGTCTAGTCAAAGTCTCAAACGTAAACATCCCAAAAGAAATGATTGAGTTCGTACGAAACTCGGTTAGAAAGTAAACCGTTAATAATAATAAATTATACCAAATCCGAATGATGTTACAATGAAAGTTGGAATAGTAGGTGCGTCTGGATATGTTGGCGGTGAAGTAGTCCGTCTACTGTTAAGTCACCCTGAAGCTGAAGTCTCGATGGTTACATCAACGAAACACGTTGGGGAATATCTACATAGAATACATCCAAGCCTAAAGGGTTTTACGGAATTAACATTTTCGGAACTTGATTATGATAAAATGTCAGATAACTGTGATTTAGTTTTCACTGCAGTACCACATGGAACCGCAACCGAGATTGTAAAGGCATTTTATGATAGGGGAATGAAAATTATTGATCTTAGTGCAGATTATAGATTACACAATGCTGATGACTATACAAAATGGTATGGTTGGGAACATCCACATCCTGATTACTTGTCAAAATCCATATTTGGTGTTCCAGAACTTCATAGGGACAAAATCAAAAATGCACAGTTAGTTTCTTGCCCAGGATGTATGGCGGTAACATCTACGCTTGCGTTGTACCCACTGATCAAAAATGATCTTATTGACACAGACCACATAGTTGTTGACTCAAAAATTGGTTCGTCTGGTGCTGGTGCTGGAGGTACATCTGGTACACAACATGCAATGAGAGCTGGAGTAATTCGACCTTACAAGCCTGCAAAACACCGTCATACGGGTGAAATTGAACAGGAACTTAGTGAGATTGCTGGAAAAAAAATCAAGGTTTCAATGAGCCCACATGCAGTAGATGTAGTTCGAGGAATTCTTTGTACGAATCACACATTCTTGAAAAAGGAAGTTGATGAAAAGGAACTTTGGAAAATTTATCGTGCTGAATTTGGCGAGGAACCATTCATCAGGCTGATACGTGACAAAAATGGCTTGTATAAGTTTCCTGACCCAAAGTTTGTAGTTGGTTCAAACTTTTGTGATATTGGATTCGATCTTGATGAGGATAACAACCGATTGATTGCACTTTCTGCGTCTGACAACTTGATGAGAGGTGCGGCAGGATCTGCTGTTCAAAACATGAACATAATGTCAGGCTTTGATGAGAAGCAAGGAATTATGTATTCCCCACTCACACCAGTATAACAAATGATTACAATCAAAATTGGAGGGAGTGTAGTTAATGACTTACATCCCTCTGTCGTAGCGGACATAAAAAAAGTAGTAGAGCAAGAGGAAGTAATTCTAGTTCATGGTGGGGGAAAGGAGGTTACCAAAGTAACGGAGCAGTTAGGCAAGGAACCAAGGTTCGTTGTTTCCCCTGGAGGTGTAAAGAGTAGGTATACCGACTTGGAAACTGCAGAAATTTTCACCATGGTTATGTCTGGAAGAATCAGCAAGACAATTGTAAGGATGTTACAAAAAAATGGAATAAATGCTGTAGGTTTATCTGGAATAGATGGAAAAATAATTCAGGCCGACAGAAAGAAAAAGCTCATAATTATGAATGAAAAAGGACGAAAACAAGCTATTGATGGCGGATATACAGGTAAAATTACCCACGTTAACGCATCTCTGATAAAATCCATTCTTGAACAAGGTTACACGCCAGTCATTTCTCCAATAGCAATTAGCGAGGAATCTGACTTTCTCAACGTAGATGGCGATAGGGCAGCTGCTAACATTGCAGGGCAGGTAAAAACTGACAAGGTTTTATTCCTAACAAATGTTGATGGGCTGTTAATAGATGAAAAATTAGTAGATACTTTAACGCTAGCGAAAGCAAAAGAAATTTTGCCACAAATTGGATTTGGCATGCAAAAAAAGATACTTGCTGCAACTGAAGCGCTTGAGATGGGAGTAACGGAAGCAATAATTGCAAATGGTCAAAGGGAAAACCCCATATCGTCTGCAATTGCACATAATCATTGTACGGTAATCAAAAATGAGTGAGGATCAATATTTAGGAAATCTTTACCAGAGATTTCCTGTAACCATAGAAAAGGGACTAGGCTCTCATGTATGGGATACAGATAACAACGAGTACATTGATTGCATGGGAGGATATGGAGTTGCACTGGTTGGTCATAGAAATGAGCGTGTTGTAAACGCGATTAAATCTCAAATTGACAAAGTGATTACTGTTCACAGCTCTTTCTACAATAAGACTAGGGAGGAGTTTTTACAGACTTTGATTGGCGCTGCACCATCAGGACTTTCTCAGGTTCACCTCAACAATAGTGGGGCTGAGTCTGTAGAGGCTGCTATAAAATTCGCGAGGAAATTCACTGGCAAAAAGAAAATGGTCGCAATGAAAGGTTCCTATCATGGAAAATCCATGGGTGCCCTATCACTAACCTTCAATCCAAAGTACAGGGAATCATTCCAACCTCTTGTTGAGAAGGTGTTATTCTCACCGTATGGAGATGTAAATGCATTACGCGATGTTGTTGATAAGGATACGGCATTTGTAATCTTGGAACCTATTCAAGGGGAAAGTGGAATTCATGTACCACCTGAAGGATTTTTACAAGAAGTTAGAAAGATATGTGATGAAAATGATAGCCTACTCATATTTGATGAAATCCAATCAGGATTGGGTAGAACTGGACGTATGTGGGCATCAGAACATTGGAAAACAGTTCCTGATATAATGTGTCTTGCCAAAGGAATTGCTGGTGGAGTTCCCATGGGTGTTACGTTAGTAAGACCAGATATACTATCTGTGATAAAAAAAGGAGAACATTCATCAACATTTGGAGGAAACCCGTTAGCGTGCGCTGCAGGAACTGCTACACTTCATGCACTAACACAGGATGGTTTAATTGAAAATGCAAAAAGTATTGGAGAAAAATTTTCGAATGGTTTGGAAGAACTCAAATCAAAACATCCAATCATTAGAGAAGTTAGAGGCAAAGGGCTAATGATTGGCGTTGAATTGAAATTTGAAGTAAAGGACATCTTAATGGAAGGAATCAAAAAAGGATTGCTGCTCTTGTACTCTGGCAGAAACATCCTAAGATTTCTTCCTCCGTTGGTCATTTCCGAGGAGGATACTGTAAAAACACTACAAATACTAGATGAACTACTTACAAATGAGGAGAATAGAAGAAATGCATAAGGACAAAGTAGACGAACATATTTTGGAATTTTTGCGTAATGATTCCAGAGAGTCTTTTGTTGAAATTGGGAAAAAACTGAAACTTTCAGAATCGGCTATCAGACATAGAGTAAAAAATATGGTTGATAACGGAGCGATTACTAAATTTACGGTAGAAGAGGGAGGAGGTCAACCAGAGGCGCTCGTTCTGGTATCAGCTGATTCATCAATTGATACATCAAAGGTTTCTTTAAAACTCACAAAACTCAACGGGATAAAAAAAATCTATGAAATTACTGGTCAGTATGACATCTGCGTAATCATACAAGCGCCAACAATAACAGAGATCAATGCATGCATTGATAACTTGCGAAAAATTAGTGGTGTAACTGACACCAACACTGTAATAATTCTTAAAACTATATCATAAACGACAATCGTCACATTTTTGTAAATGCTAACTAATTTAGGATCAATAAGTTTCTAAAACGACGATCTTAGTACGATTATCTTTATATTAATGATTTTATTTACCGAATTCAGCAATGAATGATCCGAATTACTATGCAGAGGAATATAACTCCATTAGGAAGGAACCTAAGAAAATAAGAATTTTAGATTCTACACTAAGGGAGGGAGAACAACATCCGGGCGTTTCATTTACTGTTAAACAAAGAATTCAGATTGCCTGGGAACTTGATTACTTTGGTGTTGATCAGATTGAGATATCACCAATTATTTCTAATGATCACGCTGAAGCAACTAAAACAATTATCAAACAAGGATTAAGAGCAGACATTGTAGCACATGGTAGAGCACTGAAGGAGGACATTGATATTTCATTGAAGTGTGATGCGTCTTGGGTTGCAGCATATCTCGGAATATCTGACATTCATCTAAAAGATAAGCTCCGAATATCAAGAGAGCAAGCGCTAGATAGAGCAGTTCAAACTGTAGAATACGCAAAATCACATGGATTGAAAATTAGGTTTACTGTTGAAGATGGAAGTAGGGCTGACCCACAATTTCTGATCAATGTCTGTAGGGCAATAGAAGATGCAGGGGTGGACAGGATTAGTCTTCCTGACACTGTTGGAATCTTAAGACCCATAGGTATGTATAATTTTGTTAAGAAAGTTCGTTCTGAAATCAAAACTCCACTTGATGCACATGTTCATAATGATATTGGTTTTGCATTGGCTAATGCGTTTGCTGCATGTGATGCGGGAGTTGATCAAATTCATACAACAATCGATGGTATTGGAGAAAGGACAGGAATACCATCTCTTGCAGAGACTGCAGTAGCACTTACCTATTTGTACAAATCACCAAATGATTTCAGGCTTGACATGCTAGCTGATCTTTCAAGACTAATTGAACAATATACAGACATTAGACCTTACGATTCAAAACCAATAGTTGGCTCTTCAGCCTACAAGCATAAGGCTGGCACACATCTTGCTGCAGTTTTGAAAAATCCAGCTGCGTATGAGCCAATTCATCCAAGAATGGTAGGAAACAGACGAAGAATTGTATTTGGTGAATTAGCTGGTAAGACTGGCGCAGAATATCTAATGTCACTCTTAGGTATGAAAAAAGATACAGATAATGCAAAAAATATTGCTGCAGGTTTGAAGAATATTAGAATGGGTGATCTACTTGATATACCACTTGAAGATGAAATGGAAAGAAAGATAATTAGTGACAAAAAATGAAGGAGGTACAGAAATGACTAATTGTCCTGAATGTGATGCAGAAATAACTATCCCTGAAGATGCAGTGGATGGTGAGATTGTAACCTGCGCTGAATGTGGAGCAAGCTTCGAACTGGCTAAGGGTTCTGATGGATTTGAGCTAAAACCGGCCCAAACTGTTGGAGAGGACTGGGGGCAGTGACCGATAAAATCACAGTTCTTTATGATACAATCCGTCTCGAAGAAAAACTGTTGATCAAAGCCGCGGAGAGGCATGATATGCAGATTGAGATGGTTGACTGTAAACAACTGTCTGTAGATTTGAACGAAAATACGCATGAATTTGGGACTGTCTTACAGCGCTGTGTAAGCTATTACCGGAATATTCATTCTACTGCAACACTTGAAGGTCTTGGTGCTAGGGTAGTCAACTGCCTAAACACTGGACTTCTTGCTGGAAACAAGCTTTTCACACATATGCTGTTGCAAAAGGCAGGAATTCCTACGCCTGAAGCTACAATAGCTTTTTCGAAAGAATCTGCCATGGAATCGCTTGAAAAAACTGGATACCCAAAGATCATCAAACCAACTGTTGGCAGCTGGGGTCGAATGGTATCAAAACTAAATGACAGGGATTCAGCTGAGGGTGTTATTGACGCAAGGGAATCGATGCATCCAGCTTATCAAATGTACTTCTTGGAGGAATTTGTGCAGAGACCTCCCAGGGACATACGTGCAATAGTGATAGGCGATACTGTTGCAGGTGCAATTTATCGAGTTTCTAATGACTCTAATTGGAAAACAAACACACACCTGGGTGGTTCCGCAGAAGTGTGTGAAGTTTCAAATGAGTTGGAAGATATTTGCATAAAAGCTAAAAACACTGTTCAAGGGGAAATTGTCGGTGTTGATCTAATGGAAAGTAATGACAAGGGATTAGTAGTTCATGAGATTAATAACACAACGGAGTTTCGGAATGTTGTGAAAGTAACAGGTAATGATATTCCAACACAGATGTTAGACTATCTAAAAAACTCGAGTAGGTAAAAATGGAACAACACTTCACCGTTACAACAAGACATTATGTAAAGACGTTAGAGAGAGCGTTAAAGCTATACACTCCATCATTACGTGAAAAAAGCCTAGCTGACTTTCTTGCTACTGTATGTGAGGATTTAGGTTTCAGGGACATACATACAGATGATGTTGGTAATATTATTGCCACAAAAGGTTCCGGGTCGCCAAAAATTATGTTATGTGGACATATGGATACTGTGCCAGGAAGAATTAGGGTAAGGAAGGAAGATGATTATATTTTTGGAAGAGGTTCATCTGATGCAAAGGGTCCACTTATTGCAATGCTGTTTGCTGCTGCAAGTGTAGAGGAAAATAATGGTACTGTTACGTTTGTAGGTGCAGTAGATGAGGAAGGTAATGCTACTGGAATTAAAAGTCTGACTAGTGACAAACCAGATGTAGATTATGCGATATTTGGTGAGCCAAGTGGAACAAAACAAATCACCATTGGATACAAAGGACGTATTGCCATTAATATGAAAATCAGTGTTGGAGATAGTGCGCATGCTAGTGCTCCTTGGCTGGCAAAAAATGCAATTGAAGAATCATCACTATTTGTTAATGAAATAAAGGCTAAACTAGAATCAGGACAAGAAAACAAAACGAAAGGAATGATGTTGACTGCTACTATAACGGAAATAAAGGGAGGTCTAAGCCATAATGTTACACCTAGGGAATGTGATTCAACATTGGATATCAGAATCCCAGTTGGTACTAGTTGCAAGTCAGTTGAAGAAAAAATTTCCGAAGTAGTAAAGGAAATTTCTAAAAAGCAACAAGTAGAGGCGTTCTATTCAATTATAGATGAAACTGAACCATTTGAGGCAGAACATAATTCTCCTCTTGTAAGGGCTCTAACTCTAGGAATTTTGGACATAGAAAAGAATAGGCCTACGTTGATTAGAAAAACAGGTACGGGCGACATGAATGTTATAGGCAACAAACTGAGTATTCCGGTTGTGACTTATGGTCCAGGTGATCCTCATGCTGCACATACAATTGATGAAAAAATCTCCATTGACGAATACCTTCGAGGAATAGAGGTTCTGAAAAGAACCATACAGCATTTAAAACGACTGCATGATAAAATCAAGTAATGCTATGGTTTGTAGGACTAGGTATATCTGGCACTCGATCAATTCCAATTGAAGTTGTAAAAATCATTCAGGAAGCAGATTTTGTATATCTAGAAGCATTCACAAGTCCAATTTCCAAGCAACATGAAGACGAAATTAAAAACATGGTTAATGGAAGTTTCAAAATTGCAAAAAGATGGTTGGTTGAGGATGGACAAGAGATACTCAAGACGTCAAAAAGTTCTACTGTTGTCTTATTATCATATGGAGATCCATACGTGGCAACAACACACATAGAACTTAGGACTAGGGCAAAATTAGAAAATATTGAAACAAACACGATTCATTCTGCTTCAGCAATAACATCAATGACAGGTGAAGCTGGATTGCAATTCTACAAAGTTGGGAGAATGGTAACTATAATGAATGAAAAAAAGTCTACAATAACTCCTTACACTGCTATTTTCAAGAATTTAACACAGGGTCTTCATTCTATAATATTATTAGAATACAATCATGATGAAAACTATTTTCTTGACCCAAAGGATGCAATTTCAAACCTACTGGATGTTGAAAAGGAACAAAAAAGAAATGTTCTAAACAATGATACGTTTGCTATAATTGCTTCAAGAATTGGATTTGAAACACAAAAAATTATCTCTGGAAAATTCAGTAATCTGCTTAAAGTTGACTTTGGCGAACCGCCACACAGTATAATTATTACAGGAAAATTACATTTTACAGAATCAGATGCAATTAACGTGCTGACAGAATGCTTAGATAAACCATCAGATAATTCAACTAGAATTAAAAGTACTTCAGTGCAAATGATTGAAAAATATGTGCCAATGGTTAGGAAAGCATTAGAAGAAATTAGACCACTGTATAATGACACGAAAGAATTCCAAGAAGTTTTTGAGAATGCGGAATTATACATTAACGATGCAGAAAATTTCCTAAAACAAGGAAAGGATGAAAATGCAGTTTTGAGTATTGGTTATGCAGACGGTCTGGTAGATGCGTTAAGAATTGCAAAGGGTATAGACCCAAAAATGTAATTTAACGATGCGTTAAAAAGTGAAGAAATAATGAGGAACTACCATTGGATTTAAAAAAATCACCAACAAAAAAAATTGTGTTAGCTGGAGGAGTTTTTGATATAATTCATCCAGGACATATACATACACTAAATGCAGCAAAAGCATTAGCCGATGTGTTGGTAGTTGCAATTGCTACTGACAAAACTGCTCAAAAGATGAAAAAGAGACCACCATTACATAATCAAGAATTAAGACGTGAACTAGTAAGCTGCTTATCTATGGTTGATAAGGCCATTGTTGGTCATGAAGATGATATTTTTGAAACGGTAAAAGCGATAAAACCCGACATCATTGTGTTAGGATATGATCAAGTTCATCAGGAACAATTCATATCTGACGGATGTAAACGCATCAACCTTGATGTTGAGATAGTAAGGCTGCAATCTCCAGTACCTCATCTATCAAGCTCAGAGATCGAAAAAAAATACGGAAAGGATATTCATGGTCTGTAGTTTACTATGATTTAAGAATCGATTTTAATCGTAACTTTAGAGCCAGTTTTCAGCCTAGTAGTTTTACGTAAGTTATTTTTTGATATCAATTCAATTACTGAATTATCGTGATGTGTTCTTTCAAGACGTATTAATTCACATTTGATAGAATCATTTAATGTAGCATGAAAACATTTTACCCAACCATATGTTCTTTTCCCATCAGAAAATGGATCTATAATTATACTGTCAAGATCATCTAACTGTTGAATGATTTGAGTAGCCTGCAACTGATTTAATTTTATATTTAGCGTACCCGGAAAAGGAATGTAACCAATCTTTACTTTGAATTGTTTAGTGTAGCCATTTAATGACATGTAATAAGCTCCCTCACCAAGTCCCGAAATTACTGAACCATTCAACTCTAGATACGAAGGAGATGAGTCTAAACTACAACCCAAAATTGAATGAAGTTTAACAAGCTCAGAGTATCCCTTCTGGGTAATTTTAACAGAAAGTTGTCGTCCGGTCATTACCCTATCAATGAACCCACCATTTTCTAACTCCAAAATGTGCTTTGAGGCAGCCTGTTGAGATTTTTTTATGCTTCTCCCAAGGGACGATGTAGTAATCTGAACAAAGTTATTCCTAGCACCTTTAGATAATAACTCTGCTAAGGTGATAATATGTTGAATTTTAAGATCAGACATTAATTAACTAATGCCAAGCTCCGTAAATGTTTTTAGAGTAATACCATCACTATTTGATAAATTTGCAACTCTATGACCTATAATACATTCAATTCCAGATTGTTTAGCGCCATCTAACAGCCGTTGAGTTATTATCCCATCTAAAATCAGATACTTTATTCCAGACTGTGTGGATAATTTTTCAACCAGCTCACTAATGGGGACTTTGAATAATTGATTGTTATCAGAATCAAGTCCTATTGCCTCCAATGTTTCGTTTAGATCTTGATACACTTTGCTTGTAGCCTCTGCCAGTGGTTTATCTGTCTCACTTACCTGCTTCGGTTCAGCAGTTTGTTGTTTTACATCCTTATCTGCATCCTTTAGAATATCTGCAACACGTTGAGGGGTGAGTTCTTCCACTTCAATACCTTCATCTGCACGAAGTTCAAGATCAATATTAACAACTGATTTTAATTCTTTAAGAATAAATCCTCCCGCTCTATCACCGTCTAAAAATGCCACAACTTTATCTTTTTTTGCACAAAGGTTTTTGATAGATTCATCAATCCTTGCACCCTCTATAGCTAAAGCATTATCATAGCCAGCTCTCAATAAATTTAAGATGTCTGCTCTACCTTCAACAAGAATTATCCATGATGAGTCATAAATTCCTGAACTACATGGAAGTTTATTTGGTCCATATTCAGCAACTTTTCCTGAATGGCCTTCATGTACATCTTTTAACATAGTATCTCCTTCGCTAACAGATTTGGTAGACCATTTTTGCTTGATCTCCTTTGCTCTACGTACAATGTCTTCTTTTTTGGATGCACGTACATCATCAATAGAATCAAGTTTGAATTTACAATCAAATGGACCAACCTTGTCTATACTTTCAATTGCAGCTGCAATTAACGCACAAGTATCAACATCAGTACTCATTGGAAGTAATGCGGTACCGGCAGTAGTGTTTTCAGTAGTTTTGATGTCTACTTCAATTCTACCAACCTTAGAAACACGCTGAAGCTCATTCAGATTCATCTCAGGGCCTAAGAGACCCTCAGTTTGACCGAATACAGCCCCTATGATGTCTGCTCGCTCAACCAGACCGTCGACGTCGAAAGATAGTTTAACGTGATACTTGACGATGCCTGTGTATGGCAAATAATTCTCATCTCCTTAATATTCAATAAGCATAAAGTTTCAAATCATGGTTATAAGTGCTTGTGGCAAAAAATTAGTTTTTAGTAATAAAATAAAATAAAAATTAAAAAAATAATTATTCAGTAGTAAACGATGAACCACATGAGCAACTT
>ENA-UPTF01001636-UPTF01001636.1-marine-metagenome-genome-assembly--contig:-NODE-1636-length-13916-cov-2.662187_pt1 | contig 13916 bp, 10 predicted proteins | sample MGYA00238166_ERZ767019 | MGnify/ENA primary metagenome ERZ767019 (study PRJEB28930, sample SAMN06266391) | marine metagenome | isolation source: Sea water from 250 m depth | place: Atlantic Ocean...
GATCCGGAGGGACCATCAGAACTTCCCGGTCGATCCGCTCAAGTTTTTTTTCAGAGTAAAGACCAAGGTCTTACTTGGTCAAAAATCTCCTTAATGCCAGATACCGCCGCTGAAACGGGACTAGTTTCTTTGGGAGGATTACAAGTGCTGGCAGCAATCCGTGGTATTCCTCATTCTCGCCTAGGAGGTAAGACCGTTCAGCTAGCTGATTCTATTGATGGGGGTCGTAGCTGGTTTAATTTCAGGCCCTTAACCAGAGTCTATGGGCAGGCCCACGCTACCTTGTCATTGCTTCCCGGGGGAGGGATAGTAGCGACCTATGATAATCGTTATCCTTATGCTGAAGGAGGTGATGTTCGTGCCCGAATTAGCTGGGACATGGGCAAAAGTTGGTCACCCGAAGTGTACATTTTGATGAAAGGACATGGTTATGGGAGTTCTGTTGCTGGAAACGATGGAACCATCATTACTGTTGCAGGGGACGGAAAACTAGGATTAAATGGACAACCAACTGGGAGAGGTTTTACGCTTCAAGCTATGCGTTGGCGACCGTGGGGAAAGACTAAATGGAGCAATAATCGATGAGAATAGAACAAATTAAAGTTTTAGGGATTGTAGTATTCTTGTTATTGATAATGAGTATGGATAAAAATTTTTCTCAAGACAGGACTAGAGAAACAATATCTAGTAATATCAGGGAAACACTAGAAACATTGCCTTATTACGGTATGTTTGACCATCTAGTCTTTCAATTTGAAGATGATGAAGTTACATTAGGGGGCTATGTCTATCAGCCTAATTTAAAGAAAGTTGCAGAACGTGAAATAAGCTATATTAAAGGTATAAATAAAGTTGATAATCAAATTGAACTACTTCCTGTCTCCACCAATGACAACAGAATTAGAATGTCTATTTTTGATGCAATTTATCGTAGTCAAGAGTTGTCTGGTTACGGTTTAGGTGGTGAGATATGGCAAATATTTTCCCAGCATGTGCAAAAGCACCTCTATTTTAGTCAAGAGCCTTTAGGTGTTTACCCCATTCATATTATCGTAAAACATGGAAACGTTATTTTAATTGGATTGGTTAATAGTGCACAGGATAAGAATCTAGCTGGTCTTAAAGCCAGTGGTGTTAGTGGTGTATTTTCTGTAACAAATAATTTAAAGGTTGACCAAAAAATGATTCAGCAGTAGTGATGAATGAGAAACCGGTTTTGGGTTGACATAGCTTCACCTCGAGATGAGGGTATTTTTTGAATAGATAGATATTCTTAACTAAAAAATCCTTAATCTATAAAAAAGGAGAATTTCCATGATCAGGCGAGATTTTGTGAAAAGTGCTGTAGCGCTAGGTGCAGTTCCTACTCTAGCAAGTTCGAAAAGTAACATCATATCCTCTATGGGTTCTACGTGGAAAAAGAAGTCAGCAAAAAATAAACCCAGGATTATGTACTTTAATGATAGCCGTCATGACTTGGTCTATCATTATGAACCTCCCATGTCTAAGCGCCAGTTTGAGGCTCCAGTTGATGAACTTGTTGGAACGTCTGTGGAGGCTCTATGTCTTGGCCTTGGGGATGGTCGAACGGTTTTTCATGACACTAAAGTTAGTGAAGTTTGGGGTGATCCAGTAAAGAAATGGAGCCATGCGGTATTTCATCGTGCATATCAAAATGTTAGGGGTGCCATAGACCAAGGAATTGATCCTTTACGTGTAGCCTGTGAACGGGCCCATGCCAAGGGAATGCTGCTTTATCCCACTTTATTGGTCAATCAAGGAAACCGCGGATCATCAGTTGAAGAAGATGTTAGGAGTTCAAATTTTCGTTTTCAGAACAAACACCTAGAGATTGGGGCTAGGGGAGATCTGCCTAATTTTCCCGGTAAGACAAATCTTGATTTTAAGCATGAAGAAGTGAGGAATGAACGACTAAAACTAATTGAAGAAGTTGCTAAGAATTACCCAATTGATGGATTTGAACTACAGCTAAACTATCTTAGTCGTGTCGTAGCATTTTTCCATCCTATGGAAGTTACAGAGGGGCGAGGAATAATGACACAATGGATTAAGAAAGTTTATGAGATCCTAAAAAATAATAATCCGGATTGTGAACTAGTGCTTCGTGTACCTTCGGATCTAAAAACTGGCTATGAATTAGGATTTGATTATCAAGAGTGGATCTCACAAGGAATCGTTGATGTTTTGGTAGGAGAGACACACTGGGCTAGGGTTGATTCAATGGCAGATTTTAAACCAATGATTGAAATTGCCAAAGGGTCTGACTGCCGAGTTTTTGGAGCTCTTAATAGTATTGTAAGCTCTGATCGATTATTAAGTGCTACTATCGAAATTATAAGAGCTGCAGCTTCAAACTACTGGCAACAGGGTCTTGATGGCCTTTATCTAACGCAATGGTTTGCTGGAGCTAACTGGCCTTATCGGGCTGACTTTTATGAGCAGTTACGGGAAGTCAATCATCCCGAAATTATGGCCTCTAAGAGTAAGTTTTATAGTGTGTTGACCAAAGGGGACTCTAGACAGGCTCCTTCCGAGGGAAAGCCTACATTGCCAATTGAACTAAAACCGAACCAGACGGTCAAAGTCAATGTCACAATTGCTGATGACTTAATGCTTTGGGATCAAGAGGGTTTAGTTGATGAAGTCTTACTAAGGTTGCGCATTGGAGTAAATGAACGGGAGCCGTTACAATTCCGGCTAAACGGAAAAATCCTTCCCGAATCCTCTTTGAAACGGATCAATCAAATGTACAAAATGTATGCCCCATGTAAACGTGCTAGTGGGTATTGGTTTGTATTTAAATTAGAGCGACAACACTGGTTCAAAAAGGGGAAAAATTTTCTTGAAGTTACACTAACACATCGTGATCCAGCCCTTTCCACATTAGTTCATCTGAGGGATGTTGAAGTTGAGACTAAATATCTAATGAGTCGTAATTTCTGGGTTGATGATGACCCGGATGTTGGCCCCTATGCAAAAAGGGGACGTAATTCACGACGTTAAGTTTTCTTAAGAAAGAATTGGGCAAGCTTTGGGCAGCTATTTACAACAACCATAGATTCCTCTATGCGAATTGATAGCCACCAACACTTTTGGTTGCACAGGCATTTTGATTATCCTTGGATGGATAAAAGTAATTCCGTAGTGTATCGTGACTATTTACCAGAAAATTTAAAACCTCTTCTCAGAGAAAATAATATTGATCAAACCATTGCTGTACAAGCCTCACCAACGTTAGAAGAAACTGATTTTTTGTTAGCCTTGGCTAAGGATAACTTTTTCATTGCTGGTGTTGTTGGTTGGTTGGATCTGGAAAGTGTTCACTTTCCAGATCAATTAGAACAATATTGCAAATATTCTGGTTTTGTAGGAATTCGCCCAGCCGTAGAACTGATTGATGATATTCGCTGGTTGGTTCGTCCGTCAGTTCTGAGAAGCTTACAAGAGATTGCTAAAAAAAAGATCCCTTTAGATTTAATTGTTTGGCCTCAGCATTTACCTTCGGTTATTGAGATGCTGACAAAAATACCAGACCTTTTAGGTGTTATAGATCATTTAGCGAAACCAAACATTCAGGATAATTGTCTTCAGCCTTGGAAAACTCATATTACTGAGATTGCCAAATACCCGGGACTTCACTGCAAACTGTCTGGAATGTTCCCTCGTGCTAATCCCTCAATTGATATATCCAAACAGGTCCAACCATTTGTCAGTCATCTTCTTAGGTGCTTTGGTGAAGATCGATTGATGTTTGGCAGCGACTGGCCAGTTTGTTTAACATCCAGCGACTATAAAAGTAGTATTGAAGTCATAAAAAAGACTGTTTCATGCCATCTAAGTACTAAAGTTGAAACGGCAATATTTGGAGGGAACGCAATCAAATTCTATAGGCTTGACGGAGCAGAAAAATGACGGAATATTTGAAACAAAACTTTGGACTTTGTGGAAAATGTGCCTTAGTAACCGGTGCTAGTCGAGGTATTGGAAGGGCGGTAGCATTAGCCTTGGCACAGAGTGGTGCAGCAGTTGCAGTACATTACCACCGGTCTAAAAAAAAAGCTGAGGAGGTTGTTAAAGAAATTATTAACATGGGAGGGCAGAGTTGGTCTGTTTCAGCAGACCTGAGTGATTCTAATGGATCTAAAGAATTGATTGACCACGTCAAGGGAAAATGGGAGCACCTAGATATTCTAGTCAATAATGCTGGTGATATGGTAAATCGAAGTTCTTTGCTGCAGGCAAGCAATAACTGGATTGAAACAGTTTTGCGAGTTAATTTACATAGTACCCTGTATGTAACTAGGGATGCTCTCCCGTTGCTGCTAAAGGGAAGACTTCCTGCAGTGATCAACACCGCTTCCATTTCAGCCCATAATGGTGGTGCTGGAGGTGTTTCTGTTTATGCTGCAGCTAAAGGGGCAATTTTAAGTCTGACTCGCAGTATGGCTAGAGAATTAGCTCCCACGGTGCGAGTAAATGCAATTGCACCAGGTGTGATTTTGACAGGTCTTCACAATAGGCTTAGTACTCAAGCAGGCTTGGAAAGTTTGGCTCAGCAAACACCTCTCAAACGCAATGGTCAGCCAGAAGAATGTGCTTCGGCTGTTATTTTCCTTTCAAGTGATGCATCGTCTTTTATAACTGGTCAAGTTATTGAGATTAATGGCGGCCTATGGATGGGCTAAATGAGTTTTCGCATAGCTATTGCCCAGGTTTCATCCGAATCCAACCATTTTGTTCCTGGATTTTCAGAACTAGAGTTTTTCAGTAATACAGGCTATCTCCTTGAAGGAGAAGATCTTTTACGCTTGGATAGTTCAGATACAGAGATCGGGGGATTTCTTTCTGTTCTTCTTGGGGATCAAGAGGTTGAAGTTGTTCCATTAATTGCCGCACGAGCGAATTCTGCCAATCCTTTATCTGATAAATGTTATACGTATTTAAAAGATCAAATACTTAATCGGCTAGAACATAACCCCAGCATTCAAGGAATTCTTATTTCAAATCATGGTTCAATGTGTGTGCAAAGCAAAGATGATCCTGAAGGTGATTTAGCACAGTCAATCCGCAAAGTCATTGGATCTGAGGCACCATTAGCAATAACTCTTGATTTGCATGGAAATGTAACTCAAGAGATGGTTCAAGCTTCTAATCTCATCATAGGCTACCGTACTTATCCTCATTCTGACGCTTTTAAAACTGGTGAGAAAGCCGCTAAGTTATTAATGCAGACTGTCCGCGGTCAAATTAATCCTGTTGTTGCTCTGGCCCAGTTACCCCTACTCCTCACTAGTTTTCATGCTTCAACCGAGGGGAATGGTCCCTTTGCTAAACTCCGCAAAGAAGCCGATCAGATTGAACAAACTCATTTAAAGGTTCTCTCTGCTTCAGTTTTTAATGTGGGTTCTTATATTGATGTTCCTGAGCTGGGCTGCAGTGCAGTAGTAATAACCAACAACGACAAAGCTGAGGCAAAGCGATGTGCAAATAAGTTAGCTAGCCAGCATTGGAATGACCGAAAATCTTATGAAGTTGAGATTTTAGAAGTAGAGAATGCAGTTAGACTTGGGCAAGAAATTGAGGGTGGACCAATTCTATTGTTAGACACTGCTGATACTACCGGGGGTGGAGCAGCAGGGGATGGCATTACATTGGTCAAGCGTCTTTTAGAGCTCCCGATAATGGAATCAACTTTAGCTACGGTGGTTGATCCAGAAACAGTACACATGTGTAGAGGACACGCTATTGGATCTAAAATTCAAATAGAGGTTGGCCATCGGATTGATTCTCGTTGGGGGCAGCCTCTGAAAACTAAAGCTACAATTATGAATCGGTCGGATGGTCGAATTCGATATCAAGGTGGAATTTTTGGAGGAACAGAGGTTTCTATGGGTCCATCCGTAGTTTTAAAAATTGAAAGTATCCAGCTTCTTGTAACTACCTACCCAACCTATGAATGGGCACATGAGCAATATGATTCAATGGGCATGTATGTGGAGCAAGCTAAGTTTGTTTGTGTTAAAAATATGATGAATTTTAGACAAGGCTATGCCGACATTATGAAGGGTTTCTTTGTAGTGAACCTTCCGGGTCCCACTCCAACTAATATGCGTCTACTGCCATTTCAACGAATCAGGCGACCTGTTTATCCTATCGACAAAATGCCAGATGTCATTACTCCAAAGGTGACGACAAACCTATAGATCGACAAAAAGCAAAAACCCTATAGAAAAATATTTAAAAGTTTGTTTAGATTTTGGGTTGAAATTTAAGAGAAATAGCTTATTTGGTTATTAAACATCAGAGGATCGAACAGCTACTGATTTTCTACTAACTGTTTTCTGAGGAAAGCCTTTCTTTCTTTACGAAAAAAATTGATGAGATGATAGCCTGTCAGATAACTAAAAGGTGGTCTACCTCCGGTATAGTGCCCGCAAGGTAGAAAGGCTTTCTGAACTTTGATTTTTTCACGATCAACCTGATCAAAAATCTGACGTGAAAGATCTGGAGGAAAAGATAGATCATAAAGGGCTGATAGCATGAGCATAGGTCTACGATTATTTCTTAGTTTTGAGACATAGGCACTTGGACTTAGTGTTAACCATGCCTCACGAAGGTCTTCTTGGGTCATATTTTGTTCTACCGTTTTTCGAATGTGAGATGTGGTTATTCCTCTCCAAACCACATCACCAAAGTAACTTGAAACATGATTAAAAGCTGCAAGTCTGAAACGTTGATCGTGAGCAAAAACAAGCCATCCAACGCATGAGCCTATACTAGAACCCAACAGACCAATTTGACGAATTCCTTGACTGAACAGCCAATCAGCAGAACGACTTACATCCTGAACTGCCTGCTGGACTGCTTGGATAGTGCGTCCAATATTTGAGCTGACCATGTAATCTGCTCGTTCGATACCATTAGGCCGACGCCGGTCATGGTAGGGTAGGCTAAGTCGAAGAGCACCAATACCAAATCGCTGTAGACCTTTACAAAGTCCAATATGTGCTTGTTCGTCACCATTCCACTGAGGTAAAACTATTACTGCTGTTTCGCTTTTTGGGAAATAGCGTGCATGAACGATATTATTCTCTGGGTAAGGGGTTTGAACTGCACTAGGAAATTTTAACCAGAAACCGTCAAACTGAAAATCCGAATTCTGACATGGTGGTGGAACAAAGTAAGATTTACTATCTGCTAGAACTCTTTGATTATGACGTTTAATAAACTCCAAGGGCTCACGAGTGTTATGGCAGTTGTCTAAAAACTCCGTTCCCCACTCAAAAGGTCTCACTAATCTTCGCTGGATGTCCCGTTTGTAGAGTTTTTTTTCCCGTCTATAAATGAAATGTCGTAACAACATAACCAGTTGAATAACTCGAACTAAAAATTCAGAAGACTTTTTGGATGGAGATCGTTATTCTCAAAGTCACTCCACAGTTTTAAGATAGTGTATCATCAGGAAAAACCTTCTTTGAAAGCAATAACATTCTTATATTAGGTAATCAATGATCTCAATTAATGAAGATTGAAAACCACTATGTACAATTTCAGTTTCAAAGGATCTTTAAAATATACTCAACGATTCCCAGGGCTATGTTGTATTCAATTCAAGTTTTTATAAACTAAATAATGGTCGATAAAATAAATTCATGCCTTAGTTTTTCAAGTCTTGGTCGAAGTATTTTAAAAAAAGATTTGACCCTTTAAACTACTAGATCTTTCATTAAGTTAAATTTACTGTATGTTTTTTAATCATTTTTGATAAGAGAATACTAGCTGCCCAACCTACAAAAAAAGAAGCTAGATTCGAAAAGAATATTGTGGTCCAGGGATGGAAAGGAAAGCTTAGGTTTTCTATTAGTTTGTTGGACAAACCCATTTTAAGGGAAGGGTCAATATTGCTGAAAATTTCGTCAAGAAGTGCCCAAACTGAAATCAAAATACCAAATCCTAAGCCTATATATACTCCAAATGTATTTGCTTTAGGGATAAAGAAAGCTAAGAGAAACACTCCAAGGAGTCCTCCTCCTAAGATAGAAAAAACGGTAAAACTGAACTGCATAGCTTGTTCTACACCCATCAACAGAAGCAGTCCTACTGCAATTCCAAGTAGTCCCCAACCCAATGAGAATATTCTTCCAAGTTTCAGTTGAATTTGATCGCTTGTTTGGGGTCTGAAATGAAGAAAAAGATCTCTAACTGTAACCATAGACATTCCATTAATCATGGTATCAAGACTGGACATAGCAGCAGCACACATACCTGCTAAGATAAAACCAGTGGCGCCTTTAGGTAAGTGGGTGGCAACAAAATAAGGAAATACTTGAGTCTCACTAGTGGCAAACTCTCTTGGTATCTCATTAGGATGAAGTGAGTAATAAGAATATAGTAGACTTCCAATAAGCATGAATACATTCCACGTTAAAATAGAACCAATTGCTCCCAACCAAATGGCTTTTTGAGCTTGCTTAGTGGTTTTAGATGCAAGATACTTTTGTACACAGTCCTGGTGAACAACATAGCTATCAGTACCACCGACTAAACCATAGAGAATAGTAACCAGAATTGACATTTCACCTAAGTTTAAAGACCAATCAGCTAATCTGAATTTATCTGAATCGTGAGCAATCTGGAGTAGTTGACCACCTCCATCGGGTCCAAACCATAAAATCCATAAACAAATGAGCCCTCCTCCAAATAGTGTTACTGATTGAAGGACATCAGTCCAAATAACTGCTTCTAATCCCCCTACAATTGTATAGACAAGAGCGATTAATCCACTAATGAGAATAATCCAATAGGGGTCCCATTCGGTCATAGCACCAATAGCTTTTCCCATCAGGAAAAGCACAAAACCAGATCTAAACAATCGAGTAATTAAATAAAAAAGTGAGGCATAGAAGCGGATACCATAACCGAAACGGTTTTCTAAGAATTCATAGGCACTCATCTTGATTTGTTTACGGTAAATGGGAATTACAACCAATGCGATGAAGACGACAAGGATTGGAAGCATTAAATTTGCTAAGTGGGGCCTCCAATCACCACCATAAGCTTGTCCCGGGAGAGCAATAAAAGTAGCAGTACTGATTGAGGTTCCAAAGAAGGAAAAGCCAACAGCCCACCATGGAATGGAACGCCCCCCAATAAAGTAGTTTTCGGTGTTAGTTTGGTGTCGGGCTAGTCTTGTTCCAGCCCAAGCAATTATGAAAAGATACAAACTTAAAATTATCCAATCAAAATTAGCCATTAGCAGTATTCAGATAGAAATAAAAAGAAAAACGTTTGGGGTTTAAGATAGTGAATGTGATTAAATAAAAATTTTTTAAACGGTCTTTAATATTCTGGATTACCAAAGTACAACAAGTGTTAGATAGGCAATGATTACTAAAAACAACCCACTCCAAATAGAGGGTTGAAGGTACCATTGTAATCCCTTACTGGAAACTGGGAAGGGGTATTTAGAAACCGGACCAAGTGATTGCCTTGTTTCTTCCAACCAGGTACCTTGGATTGCTGAGATGGGGACTGGAGCTGTATAGGGCTCTGTTGACCTGTGAAGCCTTTGAATTCCTGAAGTTAACCCGGTTAACTCTTTTTCAGAAGCCCATCCCCAGATTAAACTAAATGCTAACATTGATATAGCGGTGACAAGGGGACTCCACAAATAGGCCCACCAAGTATTAGTCCACCAGAGAGGTAGAGGCCATCCCCAGGTATCTCCTAGCAGTGAACTGACACCATAACTAATTCCAAATAACAATCCAATATTACCAGCCCTGCGGTTTACAGGTGTCAGAGTACCCATTAGATACATAGTAAACAAGGGTATGACTGCCACACTGGTAATTCTCAGATAAAAACGTACCATTCCTTCCTGAAGAAAGGGTATATAAATCGATGAAGCTGCTATTATTAAAGGTGTAGCCCAGCGAGCGACATTCAGATAGTGAGTGTCATTACGATTTTTGATTAAAAATCTAGCATAGATGTCTCTGGTAAAAACGGCTGCTAGTGCAGAGCCAATTGAGTCATAGGTTGAAATTCCACCGGCCAGAACCCCAGCTACGACTATCCCTACCAATCCAGGTCCTAGATATTGCTGAACAAGTCGAGGATAAATTTCGTCGGGCACTGTAAGATCGGGAAGAACAGCTTTGCCTAAAATTCCCAAGGTGATGTTAAACCACATTAATCCAGCAGTAATAATGCTGGCTAATAAAGCAGCTGTTTTTAAATCCCATTCAGACCGAGCAGCTAATAAACGCATGGCCTGAGAGTGATTGACTACACAATAAGCTGTAAGTGTAATTACCCAGCCGAAAATAATTAAAGGAGCAGGTACCCCTGGTTCTTTTCGACCAATATGTAACATGGATTCGGCCATTTTTGAATCAATCTGGTGGAGGCGAGTGTCTAGCCCTTCCCATCCACCCACTGTGTTCCATAATACCGTCCATAAAATCACTGATGCCAATAACATGATAATTGACTGTAAGGAATCGGTAGCTGCTACTGATTTAAGTCCACCAATTGATGTGTATATCGCTGCTGCTACTGCGATAATTACTACAATCCACCAACTAGCTTTTCCCCAGTTGGTTAGAATTGAAAAGGTTAGATATAAAGAAAATGCAATGTTAGCCAAAATGTTGGTTCGGTACTGAATTTGAATAAAGGAGCTTAACAGTCTGGCTGTGGGACCAAAACGATGTTCTAGGTATTCTGCGTTGGTAAACATATTGCCTCGGTAAAGAGGCAATAAGACAAAATAAGCAGCTAAAATCCAGCCAATTGGAAGACCTAACCACCACGTGGTTAAATTTGACAGACCAAAGGTATATGCTCCTCCAACAACTGCTACGTAATCACCACTATCGACAGCTGTTGCAAATAGCGACAGCCCAACTATCCACCAAGGTAAGGATTTTGCTGCCAGAAACCAATCGGAGGATTTGTTAGTTCCTCGAGACAGGTTTAGTCCATAACCAATGATTGCACCATTAATAGTAAGTACAATAATCCAATCCAGAAAGGTCATAGATCAAGATTACTTGGATTGTTAAAAGAGGAACCTTTAACTCTCAATTAGAAGCCTCGTTTGACTAAAGTTAAATTAGTAGGGGAGAACTAATGAAAATTCATCATAATAGCTTGGTAGATATCCACTGCTTGAAGGACTTGGGAACATTCTACCCATTCGACCGCTCCATGAGCTTGGTCGATACTTCCAGGCCCAAGGACAATAGCAGGTATTCCAACAGCAGTAAATTTACTGGCATCTGTTCCATAAGGTACTCCAGTAATGGTTGAATTACCTATGACAGTCTGACTGGCATCTGAAGCTACTTGAACTATTCGAGAATCTTCAGGAGTTTCCATAGCTCCATCCAACAAGAAGGGATCTTCTAGTTTAACTTTTAAATCAGGATCTTTTGTCTTAGCATGAGACAGAATTTTCTCGAATATTGAAAGGGTTTGTTCAGCTATTTCACCAGGAATGACCCGTCTATCTATTTCAATGGTGCATGAATCAGGTACAAAGTTAACTTGGGCGCCTCCACTAATTACTCCAATATTGAGTGTCGGTCCACCAGTTAAGGGGTGATCCTTTTCTTGAAAGGTTGGTAGGACCTCTCTTTCAATGTCTGTGATTAATTGGGCCATCTTCACAATTGCATTGACTCCTAAATAAGGTTTGGAACTGTGGGCAGCAATACCTTCTATACGGATTTTAAAACGTGCAACTCCCTTGTGAGCACGTATAACTGATAAATCGGTTGGTTCTGCAACCACTACGGCTTCTGCTTTTAAGTTCGCAGCGAGATCAAGTGCTCCTCTGAAGAGGTATTCTTCGTCAACTGCTCCAGCAAACTGAATTGTACAAGGGGGTTTTTCTCCACTTTCTTTAATACGTTTCATCGCATGAATCATGGCTACACCCCCAGCTTTGGTATCACATGAGCCACGCCCATAAAGGAGTCCTTCACGAATATGAGGCTCAAAAGGTGGAATTGTCATTACACCAACGGAAGCTGTGTCCATATGACATTCAAACAATAAAACCCTGCTAGGATCTTGACCTTCTAAAGAAGCAACAATGTTATTTCGACCAGGTAAAACTTCGTATTCTTGACAGGGCAATTCTATTTCTTTGAAAAACCTAGATATAAAATCAACCATCAAACACTCACCGTGATTTCCCCCAGGCAAATCAGGATTAACACTCTGAAGTGCTACTACATCTTGGAGAGTTGCCAATATATTGTTTTCACTACGAGTCCACATTTGTTTCATGTCTAGTCCTTTTATTAGTTATTTCGTATTTGTCCAACCGAGGTTAATTTTTATTTTTTTAGGTCCTCAACCAATTATTTTTTTTGAATTCCATATTAAATACGGACTTTTACTTCATAAAAACCATTAATTTGTCTCTTCATGAAAATTATCAGTTGAAAACCTTATGACCTGATAACTCTAGGCACCCCTGACTCGATAAGCATTTGTCGGGTTTCTTCACGATATTGATCTCTTATATCGCGAGTTGGTGGACGAGATCGGCTTGAAGGAAGACCTACTAATTCCATACAGAGTTTGTCAAGATAACCATCACCTCCAGTGTATTCTTTTTCTATTTTCTGCCACAGTTGCATAAAGGGTTGGACAACTTTTAATAATTGTTTTTGAACCTTGACATAATCTTTTTGGTTTAAGGACTCAATTAAACTTGCTCCCCATTCTGGCCAATAATTACAAACGTGTACTTCAAAACCTCGTGCTCCTAAAATGTGACTGGCTACAAACTCCATCCGATTATCAATAATAGAGAACCTCGAGTTAAACAGCTGAATTACCCGTTCAAAAGTCATCCAGCCAATATCTGGACTTGACCACTTTAGTCCTACGACATTCGGAATATTAGTTAACTTATCCACCATTTCCAAAGAAACCCCAGTGCTAGTCCAAAAAGTGTTATAAACAATAATGGCTATATCACTAGCATCAGCTGCCGCAGTTACATATTCTAAAAAGTCCTGTTCGCTATGATTAAAATAAAATGGACAGGAAACCTGAATATAGGTAGCTCCTAAGTCTCGAGCTGCTTTTGATAACTGTATGAGTTCAGCAGTACTTGTAGTCTGAGCACCCATAGCCACCGGTACTCTACCTTCTGTTGCCTCCACAACAGCTTTAGCAACATGAATTCGTTCTTCAAAAGTCATGGTGGAAAAATCACCAGCTGCACCTCCAACTAGGAAAACAGCATTCTGGTCATTGAGTCCTCCATCGAGAAGAAAACGGACGTGCGATTGAATTCCGTCTATGTTTGGTGACAACTCTTGGTTGTCCGAAAATTGAGTTGGGACGGTTACATAACATCCATGTAAATGTTGCCTAGCTTTTTCAAAGTCCATTGATGCCTCACCTGTTTTTTTATGAGTATTTGGAAGTAGCCCATGTAAAACTATACCTTGGTTAAAGGTAACCATTTTTGTGAATTATAGCTTATCCATCCATCCAAACTAAGTTTCAGATTCAGACATAAAATTAATCACTTCATTTCCTCTATTCCTCAACTAACAAAGTCTAGAAAGATCATTAAGGAGTCAAAGGTCTTAATCGTTTCTCAGTTTGGTTGATAGGATGACGTAGTCCTTTTTGTCGCAATTTTTTTAAAAAGGAGTACCTGTTAGCTTGTTCACGAGCCCACTCCTTGGCAAAATTTCCGCTACGGATACCTTTTAGAACTCTTTGCATTCTTTTCTTTAGTTCTTGAGCAGGTAGGGTTTCATATCGAGAAAGTGAGCCGTATTGTGAAGTGGGTGAGTGATGGCGCATTTGTCTAAACATCCCTTCGGTGGCCATTTGACGAAAGATATCACCCGCCTCTC
>ENA-UPTF01001638-UPTF01001638.1-marine-metagenome-genome-assembly--contig:-NODE-1638-length-13911-cov-2.531661_pt1 | contig 13911 bp, 12 predicted proteins | sample MGYA00238166_ERZ767019 | MGnify/ENA primary metagenome ERZ767019 (study PRJEB28930, sample SAMN06266391) | marine metagenome | isolation source: Sea water from 250 m depth | place: Atlantic Ocean...
TTTACGCATGGTCGTTTGGATAGCTTCAGCGAGTACTTCCCACGAGGCTTCGAGATCGGCTTTGATGACGTCGAGGTCCAGTTCGAGTTTGTTTATACCGCGAAGCGAACTGGAATACGCCACCATGCAATGCCCGAATGCTGTTCCGACGCTGCGTAAAGCGGTTGAATCAGAAAGGTCACGCTGCCATCGGGATACCGTTAGTTTTCCGGCGAGATGGTTAAGGAGCGCATCAGCAAGTCCGATTTGACCTTCGGCATTCTCGAAGTCAATTGGATTCACCTTGTGCGGCATGGTCGAACTACCCACTTCGTTGTCTGCGGCCCGCTGCTTAAAATAACCGAGGGATATATAGCTCCAGATGTCCCGATTGAAATCCAGCATGACCTGGTTGAGGGCCTGGAGATGCTGGAAAAACCTTGCCATATGATCGTGGGGCTCGATTTGGGTTGTCATTGGGTTGAACGTGAGTCCCAGCGACGACACGAAATTTTCGCTCAAGACGGGCCAGTCGATACCTGGGTAGGCGACGACATGGGCATTATAGTTACCGACCGCCCCGTTAATTTTTCCGTAAATGGGGCAGTCTTCCAGATTGGATAGACACATTTCGATTCGAGCAGCAAAGTTTGCCAGTTCTTTGCCAACCGTGGTCGGCGATGCAGGCTGACCGTGTGTTCGAGAGAGCATTGGTATTTGGGCATATTCCTGAGCCAGCATAGCCATCGCTTGAAGTACGTCGTTGACGGCGGGTACTAAACATTTCTCGCGGACACGCTTCAGCATGAGACCGTAGGCGAGGTTGTTAACGTCTTCGGACGTACAGGCGAAATGAACAAATTCGACGTTTTCGTCAAGCCCGAGATCTCGGAACTTGTTCTTGACGAAGTATTCGACGGCTTTCACGTCGTGATTAATCTCGGATTCAATCGCTTGGACGGCGCGAGCATCGTCCATACCGAAGTTGCGCCAGACGTCGCGACATTCCGCTTGAGTCGATGCTTGAAGTTCTTCTGCGTCTTCGATGGCTGGCTGATCAGCAAGATAGACGAACCATTCGACCATGATTTCGACACGGAAACGGATTAGCGCGAACTCGCTAACTAAGTCCGGAAGATCGCCGGTACGTGAGTGGTAGCGGCCATCTAGAGGAGAAATTGCCGTCAGTGACTCAAGTGTCATCTCGACCCTAGTCCCATAATGTTGTACGGGGCACACAACGAACTGGTCAGCATCTTATGCATATGCGCTAGTACCTGCCACAGTTGACTCGATCTGCGCCCCACCTAAACACATAGTCCCCTCATAAAACGCGATGTGTTGACCGGGGGTGACGGCTCTTTGCGGCAGGTCGAACTCCACTTCAACCCGTGTTCCCTGGATATGGAACTGGCAATCTTGATCGACCTGGCCATAACGCGTTTTCGCCATGCATTTGGACTTGGTTTCTGGCGAGTCGACGAGCCAATTGGCGTTGGTTGCGACGAGGCGGCTCGTCAATAGATCTGCTTCCAGTTGCGAAACCACGAGCGTGTTGGTTGCTGGCAGTTTTTTCATCACGTACCAGGGCAGGGGTTCTGCGCCTCTACGACCGCCGATACCGAGCCCTTGACGCTGGCCAAGGGTGAAAAAAGCCAGTCCCGCATGTTGCCCGATTTCATTTCCAAGTTTGTCAACGATCGGACCGGATTCGCTTTTGATGTACCGGCGTAGGAACTCTTTAAATCGTCTTTCTCCGATGAAACAAATACCCGTGCTGTCTTTTTTTTGGTGTACGTCAAATCCTGCGTCTCGAGCAATTTGGCGGACCTCTTTTTTATGCAGATGGGACAACGGAAATAGGACGTGGGCGAAACAATCTTTGGGAACGGCTTGCAGGAAATAGGATTGGTCTTTGCTGAGATCCTTTGCTTTGTGAAGCGCAGGAGCACCCTCGTAAGACCTCAGGCCCGCGTAGTGGCCCGTTGCGACCGCGTCTGCCCCGATTTGCTTTGCGTAGCGAATAAACAAATCGAATTTGATTTCACGGTTGCAGAGGATGTCTGGGTTGGGCGTTCGGCCGTTTTGATATTCAGTAAGAAATTCCTCAAAAACACGATCCCAATATTCGGCAGCGAAATTGGCGGTGAGTAGCTCAATGCCCATGGTGTCGGCGACCTGTCTGGCATCCTCAAAGTCCGCCGGCGCGGTACAAAACTCGGTGCCGTCATCTTCGTCCCAATTTTTCATAAAGACGCCTTTGACGGTGTAGCCTTGGTCGCACAAGAGTTTGGCCGAGACTGCCGAGTCGACTCCACCCGAAAGACCTACAACGACGGTCGATTTAGGACTCGGATTAGTCAACGCATTCGTTCCAGTGACCACCGGAACGCATTGTACTGGTTAAGTTGCTTATAACGAGAGGGTTGGCTTTAATCCGCGCCACGATGGCTAAACTAACGCACATCGACTCGAGCGGCGACGCGACAATGGTTGACGTGTCTGAGAAGCCTGAGTCAGAACGCATAGCGACAGCGCAAGCTATTGTCTGCATGAGCGCACATACCATGGATCTTTTGTTTGCAGGCGAACTACCTAAAGGTGACGTCCTACCAGTCGCTCGTGTCGCCGGTATTCTAGGAGCAAAGAAAACGAGTGAATTGATACCGCTGTGCCATCCTCTCTCGATCACGAAAATTTCGATTGATTTTGAGCGCGTTGATGGAGAAAAACTCCGTGTTCTTTCCCTTTGTAAAGTGATTGGGCAAACGGGTGTCGAGATGGAGGCGCTCACGGCTGCTAGCGTTGCGGCATTGACGATTTATGACATGTGTAAAGCAGTCGACCGCGAAATCCGCATTGATAACCTCATGCTTTGTTCGAAGTCTGGCGGAAAGTCTGGGACTTGGATTCGATCTTGAGGGTAACTGTGCGTTTTTTTGCGTCGCTCCGAGAAATAACATGCGTGGATGTGATTGAAGTTAACTTACCGCAGGGTTCTAGGTCAGACGACGTGAGCGATGCCCTTAAAGATCATTTAAGCTCGGATGCGATCGCCGCGGTCAACGCGGACGAAGTAAAGATGGCGGTAAATCAAGTGATTCTGAGGGCGAACCAGAATTTGAACGAGGGCGATGAAGTGGCTTTTATGCCACCAATCACTGGCGGGTGAGATGTTAGAGGTGCGCGTTCAGGAAACGGATTTTTCTATCGACGAGGAATGGTCCAATTGCCGATCACGTATGGGAGGTGATGCGGGAGCGATCGTCGCCTTCGCGGGCCTCGTCCGCGACCAATTTGAAGATCGTAATGTTCAAGGTTTGGAGCTAGAGCACTATCCTGGAATGACTGAATTGAGTATTCAGAGAGCAGGGGAATACGCGATCAAGCAATGGGCTTTGCTCGACGTGTTAATAATCCATCGAGTGGGGTTATTAAACCCAAGTGATCAAATCGTTTTGGTGATGGTCGGCTCGAAACACCGTCCCGATGCGTTTGCTGCGTGCGAATGCATCATGGATTTCCTTAAAACCGAGGCAGTTTTTTGGAAGAAAGAACGGAGCGCAGAGCAATCGAGGTGGGTTGAATCTACCCAAGATGATCGTGATCGGCGATCGAGCTGGGAGTCGTGACTCGTACCCTTGGTCTATCGGTTGATAATCATGTGGTAGCCTTAGCGTCTGCGTGAATCGATAACTAACTCGGCCAGACCGACCGCCAATCCGGGGCATGGCTAGGTGCGTGGGATTAAAACGGTAGGAAGTTGTTTTGAGCGAAGTACCCAAAATTATTTACACCCAAACCGATGAAGCGCCGCGTCTTGCGACGTTTTCTTTGTTACCGATCATCAAGACGTTTACCGACGCCGCCGGCGTGGTTGTGGAAACTCGTGATATTTCGTTAGCAGGTCGAATACTTTCGACATTTCCTGAGCTCCTGCTTCCCGAACAGCGATTTGATGATGCTTTGGCGGAGCTAGGACGGTTAACGCAGCGTTCCGATGCCAATATCATCAAACTTCCAAATATCAGTGCTTCGCTTCCTCAAATGCACGAGGCGATAGAAGAACTTCAGCGAAAAGGCTACGGAATACCGAACTATCCGGATGAACCACGGAGTGCTGAAGAAGAGAAGATTAAGGCGCGTTATGACGCTGTTAAGGGAAGCGCGGTTAATCCGGTATTACGCGAGGGAAACTCCGATCGAAGAGCGGCTGACGTCGTTAAGCGGTTTGCGAAAAAACATCCCCACAAAATGGGTGTGTGGTCGTCGGATTCCAAATCGCATGTCGCCCACATGACGTCGGGCGACTTCTACGGCAGTGAACGCTCCGTCGTCATGCAACGCGACGATACCTTGGTTATCGAATTTGTTGATTCGAACGGAACGACAACGTTGGCTGACGCGGTTGCTGTCGAGGAGGGAGAAGTCGTCGACGCGTCCATGATGAGTAAAGATGCGCTTTGCACATTCCTAAACCAAGAGATAACCAATACGGAGCCGGGGGTACTATTTTCGTTGCATTTGAAGGCGACGATGATGAAGGTCTCCGATCCGATTATATTTGGGCATGCGGTGAAGACGTACTACGCGGCGGCATTCGAAAAGCACGGAGCCGTGTTTGAGAAGCTGGGTGTTGATCCGAATAATGGAATTGGAGACATATACGAAAAAATCAACGGGCTTCCCGTCGAGCAATCCAGTTCGATTCGAGCCGATTTAGATCGTTGTCTCACGCGTGGGCCTCAGTTGGCGATGGTTAACTCAGACTTGGGCATTACGAACCTTCATGTTCCGAGTGACATCATCATTGACGCTTCCATGCCGGCTGCGATTAGGGAATCTGGAAGAATGTGGGGGCCTGATGGCGACCTTTATGACATGAAGGCGGTTATTCCTGATCGGTCTTACGCGGCAGTGTATGGGGAAACAATTAAACATTGCATCGCCCATGGGGCGTTCGATCCAATCACCATGGGATCCATTTCGAACGTCGGGTTGATGGCTCAAAAAGCCGAAGAGTATGGATCTCACGAGACGACGTTCGAAGCTGAGGAGGAAGGCTCGATCCGCGTCAGAGGATCGGATGGTGGGACCATTCACGAACATAAAGTCGAATCAGGCGATATCTGGCGTTTATGTCGCGTCAAAGATGGACCTATCAAAGATTGGGTTGGCCTAGCGATCGAGAGGGGCACTAAAACAGGAGCACCCATCGTGTTCTGGTTGGATGAAGAGCGCGCCCACGATGCTTGCATTATCGACAAGGTGAAAAGCTATCTAAGTGAGTACGACCTATCGAAAATTACCTACCACATCATGCCGCCACGAGAGGCGACCGTCTTTTCTCTGGAGCGAATGAGAGCTGGGAAGGATACGGTCTCTGTGACCGGAAACGTGCTCAGGGACTACCTCACCGATTTATTCCCAATTCTCGAACTGGGTACTAGCGCTAAAATGTTATCGATTGTGCCTTTAATCAACGGCGGTGGATTATTCGAGACCGGTGCCGGTGGTTCTGCGCCGAAACACGTCCAGCAATTTGAGGCTGAGGGCCATCTACGCTGGGACTCGCTCGGTGAGTTCCTGGCTTTGGGAGCATCACTGGAGCACTTGGCCGAAAGGTACGGCAATGCCCGAGCTCAATTACTGGCAATAACGTTAAATGAGGCGGTAGCTGAATTTCTCGAAACCAATAAATCGCCGTCGCGTGTCGTCAACGAAATCGATAACCGTGGCAGCCACTTTTATTTTGCGAAGTTTTGGGCGGAAGCGATTGCATCTCAAGATCGCGATTCAAATTTGAAGAGTGAATTTCGAACGCTGGAAAAAACACTCAACGACGAAGAGAGCACAATCACTAGAGAACTTTTGGAGGCACAAGGAAGTCCGATGAATTTGGGCGGTTACTACTACCCGGATCCAAGCCTCGCCGAGAAGGCGATGCGACCATCACCCACTTTTAATCGAGCCGTGGCTTCGTTGAAGTCGTAATCCGCCAGAGTTTCTATTGCAAGAGACCTAGTTCTCCGGGTCCTCCAGATCCTCCAGATGATTGGATTCATCGGGAGTATCGTCGGGCGGCTTACTTGAGGATTGACCAGCAGAGCGTATGTGAATTGCGTGCGATCCCTTCGGGCCTTCCTCAATTTCAAATTCAACGTCATCGCCGGCCCGAAGAGTTTTATAGCCTTCCATTTCTACCGACGAGTAATGCGCAAAAAGGTCCTCACCTCCGTTTTCCGGAAGGATAAACCCGTAGCCTTTGGCATTGTTGAACCACTTAACCTTACCCAGAGCCATTCCCGTCCCCCCTCAAAGCTGGGAATAACCTCGACTCCGGCCTGCCGGCGCTGTCCCAATGGACGTCGCGGCGGCCGAAATAAACGTTCTTTTTCGGCCTGTGACACAACAGTGTTACAGGCCGAACGACGTGTCAAGAGCTTCTTAAGGTTTGTCCGATACTGTACACTGATCCGCTTGCGATATAGGCCTATCGCACTATGGTCGAAGTGTTGCGAGTGATGGACGTAATGGCGTTGTTTGCTGGGACCTTTGCGCTGCATGAGTAATGAAGACGGCGATTGGGAGCAAGATCGACAAGGTGACTTGGCGACCGCGACCGAGAAGCCTAAGCTACAACGGCCACCCATGTACAAGGTGCTTCTTCTCAACGATGACTTCACACCTATGGAGTTTGTAGTGCACGTACTCGAAGTTTTTTTCGCAATGAACCGTGAAAAGGCGACACAGATAATGCTCGCAGTGCATACCACGGGGAGTGCGGTTTGTGGGATATTTCCGAGAGATGTCGCCGAGTCAAAGTCGGAGCAGATTAATCATTACGCTCAGGAAAACCAGCATCCCTTGTTGTCGACCATAGAAATGACGGACTGACCCATGCTGAGTAAAGATTTAGAAGTTACGCTTAATCAGGCATTTAAAGACGCCCGGGCTAAGCGCCATGAGTTTATGACGGTTGAGCATCTTCTTTTCGCTCTCCTTGACAACGCCAAAGCCATTGAAGTTTTGACCAACGTAGGCGCCGACTTGGACGCCCTTCGGTCCGACTTGGGGGAATTTATTGAAACGACGACTCCCTTGATTCCGGCCGGAGATTCGCATCGGGAAACGGAACCGACGTTAGGTTTTACTCGAGTCCTCCAGCGGGCACTCTTTCATGTTCAATCGAGCGGTCAAGCGGAAGTCACGGGGGCGAATGTACTTATCGCCATTTTCAATGAACAAGAATCGCAGTCGGTCTTTATCCTCAAACAACAACAAATCGCCCGCATTGACATCGTAAATTATGTTGCACACGGGATATCGAAGGTTGCCGGAGATTCCGAAGGCGATACTGCGCCAGAAGGTGTAAGCGGAGACGCGGGCGATGACGAGGCCGCACAAACGGCCCTCCAGGCATTCGCGACCAACTTGAACGAGATGGCCCGCCGCGGCCAAATAGACCCACTTGTGGGCAGAGACGGAGAGGTCGAGCGAGTTATCCAGATTCTTTGTCGTCGACGCAAGAACAATCCGTTGTTGGTAGGAGAGTCTGGTGTAGGTAAGACCGCCATCGCTGAGGGTTTGGCGAAGAGAATTGTTGATAACCAGGTTCCGGAAGTCGTAGGGGAAAGCAACGTCTATGCTTTGGATCTTGGCGCGTTGTTGGCGGGTACGAAATATCGCGGCGATTTTGAGAAGCGCTTCAAGCAGCTTCTACTGGAACTGAAAGATGAAGAAGGTGCCGTCCTGTTCATCGATGAAATACATATGATTATTGGGGCGGGCGCTGCTTCAGGTGGTGTCATGGATGCTTCCAACCTCTTAAAGCCACTGCTTGCATCAGGTGAAGTGAGATGTATGGGGTCGACCACCTATCAGGAATATCGTGGAATTTTCGACAAAGATAGAGCGTTGTCGAGGCGCTTTCAAAAAATTGATATAACCGAACCAGGCGTTGATGACACGTATAAGATCCTGAAAGGACTCAAGTCCCGTTTCGAGGATCATTACCAACTGCGCTATACCGATCGTGCGTTGCGAGTGGCAGCAGAGCTTGCTGATCGTTACATAACGGATCGGTTTATGCCGGATAAAGCGATCGACGTGATTGATGAGGCAGGGGCCGCGCAGCAGCTCGTCGCGATCAGTCGGCGTAAGAAGACCATTGGCGCGCCGGATGTTGAGCAAGTGGTTGCGAAAATTGCCCGTATACCTTCGAGTCAAGTGACAACGTCTGATAAGGCAGCTTTGAAAGACTTGGATAGCAAATTGAAGATGGCTGTTTTTGGGCAGGACAGTGCTATCGAGACGTTAGCTAACGCGATTAAGTTATCGCGTGCTGGACTGAAGGCGGATGAAAAGCCTATTGGATCGTTCCTTTTCTCCGGCCCAACTGGGGTGGGTAAAACCGAGGTCGCACGACAATTAGCTCACGTGATGGGTGTTGAACTCTTACGGTTTGATATGTCCGAATATATGGAGCGCCACACCGTATCGCGCCTTATCGGCGCACCGCCGGGATACGTTGGATTTGACCAAGGCGGATTGTTGACAGAAGCGGTAACGAAGCATCCACATAGTGTGGTGCTGCTGGATGAGGTCGAAAAGGCGCATCCAGAGGTATTCAACCTACTGTTGCAGGTGATGGATCACGGAACATTGACGGACAACAATGGTCGCAACGCGGATTTTCGTAATGTTGTGCTGGTGATGACGACCAACGCGGGAGCTCAGGAAGCAAGCCGTGCATCGATAGGATTTACGCACCAAGACCACACGACGGACGCATTAGAAATCATCAAGAAAATGTTCACCCCCGAGTTTCGTAATCGATTGGATGGAATCATCCAATTCAATGCACTCCCGATGGACGTGATCAAGAGTATCGTTGACAAATTCCTAACCGAGCTCCAAGCGCAACTAGACCGCAAGAAAGTCGAATTAGAAGTGGACGACGCTGCACGCGAGTGGATCGCTCGGGAAGGTTACGACGAAAAGATGGGTGCTCGGCCAATGCAAAGGCTCATCGATGAGAAAATTAAGAGTCGACTGGCAGAAGACATTCTTTTCGGCGAGCTGGCGGATTCGGGCGGAACGGTATACGTCTCGGTGGAAGACGGTGACATTGTGATTGAGATGGAGTCGAGGACGGTTGCGACCCAATCGTGAGCGCTCCGATGCTCATCACGCTGGCGTAACTCTAACGTTCTCGAAACGTGATCCTGCCCTTCGATAGATCGTAGGGAGTCAGTTCGACTTTGACGACGTCGCCAGTAAGAATCCGTATGTAGTTTTTGCGCATTTTGCCGGAAATATGGGCGGTAACAACGTGTCCGTTCTCGAGCTCGACCTTGAACATGGTGTTCGGGAGAGTGTCGATGACTGTACCATCCATTTCGATCTGTTCTTCTTTTGGCATCGAGTCCCCTTTTAAAGTTCGCGAGATTTAAGCACGCCCGTGTGGATCACTCCAGTGATCGACCATGTCAAATTCCTAGGACTGTTCTGCGTGGTAGTAAACTTTCGTCGAATTGACCTACGCATTCTCGGCGGGTAGGTCCCACCGTCCAATTCTCGTTGCACGGCGTCGATTATCGGATAATAGCGAAAGAAACTGATTTCTCGGGATATCGATAGCGCCCAGGGACCTTAAGTGTTGATTCATGACTTGACAGTCTAGGAGCGTGAAACGCCATCGAAGGAGTTGTTCAATTAATCTTGCCAGCGCAACCTTGGAGGCATTAGAAACCTTGGAAAACATGGACTCGCCGAAGAACATTGCACCGAGAGAAATCCCGTAAAGTCCCCCAACAAGCTCGTCTTCTTGCCAGCACTCGACGGAGTGGCCTAGCTCCAATTCATAAAGCGTTCTATAAGCTCGCTGCATATTCGGCGTAATCCACGTTTCGGCCGAACTGGGTCTCGGTTCCGCGCAAGCGGAAACCACTTCAGTAAAAGCCTGGTCGAAGGTCACTCGAAAGCGCCCTTGTCGCATCACCCTTCTGAGACGTTTAGATGGTTTGAAGTCCTCCAGCAGCAGAACGGCTCTCGGGTCGGGTGACCACCAAAGAGGCGGGCCATCGTCGTCGGAAAACCACGGAAAAATGCCTTTGTTATACGCCTCGATCAAAAAATCTGGGCTTAGATCACCGCCGACGGCTATAGGCCCATCGGTAGGGCCATCGGAAGGGTCCGGCAGTCGATTATTCGACGAGGTCAGCAGAGAAGCGGCAGAAGACAAGTTTGCACGTCCTAGCGATTTGCCTTAACTGGAATGAGCATCTAAATACTTTTCGGCATCTAAAGCCGCCATACACCCGAATCCTGCCGAAGTGATCGCTTGGCGATAGACATGATCTGCAACATCTCCTGCGGCGAATACTCCTGGGACGCTGGTCGCGGTGGCATTCCCGGCCAGGCCGCTGGAGACGTTAATGTAGCCGTTCGTATTCATCTTCAGTTGCCCGTCGAACAACGAGGTATTGGGGATGTGCCCAATCGCGATGAAGACGCCGTGCAGTTTGATGTCGCGGATGTCAGCGTTGTCTACGGATGCAACGCGCATACCCGTGACACCAGAATCGTCACCCATCACTTCACTTAAGGTGTGACCCCAAACGGGTTCGACTGAACCCTCATCGAACCGTGCAAATAGTCGGTCCTGTAATGTTTTTTCCGCCCGTAACTTGTCGCGACGGTGGACCAAATACACTTTTGATGCGATGTTGGATAAGTAGAGGGCTTCTTCAACCGCTGTATTTCCACCCCCAATCACCGCAACCTCTTGACCCCGATAGAAAAATCCGTCGCAGGTGGCGCACGCGCTTACACCGCGCCCCATGTATTTCTGTTCGCTTTCAAGCCCGAGATATTGGGCGGCCGCACCGGTTGCGATGATAAGCGCTTCGCAGCTATAGGCGCGGTCATCGCCTGAGAGTTGTAGTGGTTTATCGTTTAGCGCGACAGACTGAATTTGATCGTTAATCAGCCGTGTTCCGAGAGATTCGACGTGCTCTTGCATCCGTAACATGAGTTCCGGGCCTTGAAGGCCATCGAAGTCACCGGGCCAATTGTCGACATCGGTCGTGGTCGTCAGTTGTCCGCCTACTTCAACTCCGGTGATGAGTAGGGGGTCGAGATTTGCCCGCGCTGCATAAAGGGCCGCGGTATAACCGGCTGGCCCGGAACCAAGAACGATGACGCGCTCGATGCCGTTGTTTTCTGTCAAGGTGATGCTTGTTTCAGGGCACGGATGAACGGGGCAGACTTTTTGTAGGGTATTAAGTATTCGGCGAGTGTTAAGCCGTTTTCGTTCCTCGCGTCCAATTGATGGCCTTCGCCGAGGTAGTGATCGAGAAATCGCTTGAAGTCGTCGACACGCATCGCTCGGTACGCGTTCAATAGTAGGTGGAAGTCAGCATCTCCGGGGATGTCCTTTCCGAATTGGGTCGGAGTTGCTTTGCCTAAAAAGCTTCGCACCCGAGCCTCGTCCCATACCTCGTCGATAATCTTTTGCTTGTCGGGCCGCATACGTAAACAACAACTTGACCTCAGGTTGAATAATACAGCATTCGTTAGACACTACGAGATAGGAGGAGGCGTTTAGGTATTGTGACTAAGAGACTGAATTTGAAAGGTAAATTGTTCTATCGAATACAAAGGGGTAAAATATTGGCCCTAGGTACTGGAGTTGATTAGTACGTAGGGGGATAGCCCGTGTCCGAGGTCTCAGCGCCCATACTGCCATTTCGCGAGATTGGATTCGTTCTTCTAGGCGCCGTTGCCCTGTACGCGTTTTTGGCCATCGCTTCGTATTCGCCCATGGATCCGAGCTGGGGTCACGCTAGTGCTGATGTACGGGTGAGCAACCTCGTCGGGATTAGCGGGGCCTGGATTGCAGAATTTGTGCTGTTAGCTTTTGGCTGGGTCGCGTATTTGCTGGTGGTAGGACTCGTCGTTGCAGGCGGACGGCTTATAGCGACGCGCGGGTTACCTTGGTCTTGGACCGTGGTTGGAATTAGGTTTCTTGGGTTCGTCGCATTGGTGTCTGCCGTGTGCGTGTTGTTTAGAGTGCACGCGATTGCGCCCTCTGAACTTCCTGCAGGTGCCGGAGGAGCGGTGGGGGATTCATTGTTTCGACTCGGGATGCCAGCCTTCAAGCATACCGGCCTCACACTCATCGCATGTGCCGGAGTCCTTGTCGGAACGCAATTAACGCTTGGATTTACATGGAGAAAAGTGGTCGAGAAGACGGGGATGTGGATTCATCGGGCGGTTCGCGTTTCTGCGAGGATTGTAAAAGAATGCGTCCAGGTTTTTGGTCACGGATTTAACTACCTAAAACGTTTCAAGATCGCTCGTTTTACCGCTCGCCGATCCGGTCCTGCGGCGCGGCGTCCGCGCATAAAAAGTGCCGCTAAAGCGAAGATTGCTGCCAAGAAGTCGGTGGCGAAAATTGAGTCCGCGTCTAAACCAAAAACCGTGTCACAACGTCGATTATTCGATCTAAAAACGACCAACGAAATGCCGGATCTCGACCTGCTTGAAGATCAGGAGACTGAATCGGGAAGCGGTTATTCAAGTGAAGCGCTAGATGCATTAGGAAAACAGCTTGAGTTGAAGCTTCTAGATTTCGGTGTTGAGGCAGAAGTAGTCTCGGTACTTCCGGGTCCAGTGATCACGCGATTCGAAGTCCAACCGGCTGCGGGCGTTAAAGTCAGCAAGATCAGTGCTTTGGCAAAGGACCTGGCTCGTTCTCTAGCGGTCATCAGTGTACGCATTGTCGAAGTCATACCGGGAAAATCGGTGGTGGGTATTGAGATACCCAACGAAATTAGGGAAGTCGTTCGACTGAAGGACGTCCTGGGATCGAAAACCTATCAAGACTCGACGTCGGTTTTGACGCTTGCATTAGGTAAAGACATCGCTGGTGACGCCGTGCTCACTGACTTGGGAAAAATGCCGCATTTGTTGGTCGCGGGAACCACAGGATCCGGTAAATCCGTGGGTATTAACGCCATGCTGCTAAGCATGCTTTATAAAGCCTCGCCTGAGGAAGTACGTCTTATTTTGGTTGACCCGAAGATGTTAGAGCTCGCGGTCTACGAAGGCATTCCGCATCTTTTGACTCCCGTCGTCACCGACATGAAGGAGGCATCGCAGTCGCTTAACTGGTGTATTCGCGAAATGGATCGGCGCTATCAAATCATGGCAGCGTTGGGGGTAAGGAATCTTGCTGGGTACAACCGCCGGATCGTCGAAGCCGAGAAACTGAACCGACCGATTCTCGATCCCTTTTGGCCAGAAGACGCTTTGGAACCGGCTAAGGCCCTTGAGAAACTGCCTTTGATTGTCGTGGTAATCGACGAATTTGCCGACATGATCATGCTTGTCGGTAAGAAAGTAGAGCAGCTGATTGCTCGAATAGCACAGAAAGCGCGAGCGGCCGGTATCCATTTGATTCTTGCGACACAACGCCCAAGCGTCGATGTCATCACCGGCTTGATTAAGGCCAACATACCGACCCGGATCAGCTTTCAAGTATCCAGCAAAGTTGATTCGCGGACTATTTTGGACCAGGGCGGTGCAGAACAATTGTTGGGCCACGGGGATTTGCTATTTCTACCATCGGGTGCTGGCGTACCCATACGCGTGCACGGGGCTTTCGTCTCCGATGACGAAGTCCATAGCGTCGTTTCCGACTGGAAAGAACGAGGAGCCCCCGATTACCTTGACGACGTTCTTTCAGTGAGCAGTGGCTCGGTAGCGGGTGAGATCGCACTATCTGGTGATACGGAAAACGATGAGCCGCTTTACGATGAGGCTGTTGCTTTCGTGCAGGAAGGTTATGAAACAGGTAAGTGGAAAACATGGGCTGACGCACACCTCTTGATCGAAGACCAGGACGGTCCAGAGGAGGCGCTCGCG
>ENA-UPTF01001640-UPTF01001640.1-marine-metagenome-genome-assembly--contig:-NODE-1640-length-13907-cov-18.432538_pt1 | contig 13907 bp, 9 predicted proteins | sample MGYA00238166_ERZ767019 | MGnify/ENA primary metagenome ERZ767019 (study PRJEB28930, sample SAMN06266391) | marine metagenome | isolation source: Sea water from 250 m depth | place: Atlantic Ocean...
AATGTTTGTCAAACCGCCCGGAGCATTTAACTGAAGAAAGCCCATAAGGCTAAAGGCAAAAAGAGTAAACATCAGACCTATTGCCAGATTGATCCAGCCATTAGTGGCAAATTGAACCGCACCTGCCGCCCCCAGGATTACTGAAAGCAGCATGCCTGTCACTGTATATGTACCTACTATTCCAACACCAAACAACACAGCAAGGCGCAATGTTTCTCTTGTTCCGGTATGACTTTGTTTAGTAAAAAAAGCAACCGTTACCGGTATCATTGGAAATACACACGGCGTGAGCAATGCAAAAAAACCTGCAATTATTGCCAGTCCCATAAATCCAAGGAAGCCGCCGCTGAGTGCCTGATCAATTTCCGAAAGGTTTTCCGGAGGAGTGTCAACTGCAAACTGTGGCAATTTATATTTCTCACGAATATTGCCCTTTCCGATAGTAATATCTGTAGATAACTCTTCTGTTTTTGGGGGAAGGCAAATACGGTCACTGCAGGCCTGATAACGTAATTTAACAGCGCTGTTCAGTACTGTACCGCCCGTTATATCCTCAGGAATCAGGATGTTCTGGAATAATGTGGCTGTCTTTTCATGAAAGCTCAGCACCATTTCCAGAACCGGATCTTTGGCATTGATCGGGTTGCTTTCGTATACAGGACTGACAATTATCAGTGAATCGTTTTCAAGAGTTAATGAAGTAGGTATTGGAGCAAATTCTCCCTTATCCGGAATCACTGAATAAACATGCCACCCAGAATGGACATCCAGGTCCACAATAATACGAGCATGTTCTCCCGGGCGAGGTTCATTCGGTTCAAGCCGGTAATTGAAAGTGACAACGTTTTCAGGAATTACAATTTCATCATCAAACTGTGAGCTTGCATAGCCAGGAAGCAGAATAATGATTAGTACAGCCAGACAAAGGATTTGTCCCAGCTGGTATAAGTAACTGAAAAAATTCCGATGTGATAAATAGCGGGAGGGCATGATCTGGAAATAAATTATTTGGCAATGAACAGTTCGGATGTGGGCTCACCAAAAAGGCATCCAACAGTTTATACTAGTTGAATTTGCAGATGGTGTTTCGCAGAATCGAAGTCTTTTCAGCTCTAATTTCCTACACGAACCGGTTCCATTCGCATCGCCGGGCTTCCGTTCCGTACCCATAAACGAACCTGTTCGACCGTCACACCGTTTGGCTTTGAGAGACTGGACAATTCTTCCGCATGTACAATATCTTCAGATCTGAACTCAAAAACTTCGCTACTAGATTCGAGGGGACTGGTAAGCAGCAGAATCATGTTAGGGTTATAATGAGGACGCAATGCCCCGCAAAATGGAGTCGATTCCTTCTCCAAAGAGTCAGAGCGTGTGCTGCGCTTCTGTATTTCAAAAAATTTGCCTTCATCGAGCAGTTTTACGAAGCCCATTGTATCCTAGAAGATTGTTTTATAAATTTTCCGGACGAAGATTGCGCAGCACTTTTCCAGCCTGCCACATTTCCTGGCTGCTGACTTCCTTTAATTCCTTTTCCAGCTTTTCACGGTAATCTTCACTTGAATTGGAATCTATGGCAATTTTGGCTTCAGTTCCGTTCAGCACACTCTGGTAGCATTCCTCAACAAGCGGCTTGATCACGTCACGAAATTTAGGTGCCCAGTCCAGTGCCCCTCTCTGGGCGGTAGTTGAGCAATTTGCATACATCCAATCCATTCCTTTTTCTGAAACAAGAGGATAAAGACTCTGAAGCGCCTCCTCTATAGTTTCATTGTAGGCTTCTGAAGGGCTATGTCCATGTTCTCTCAGAACTTCATATTGTGCCAAAAATGCACCCTGCAGCAATCCCATTAATACACAGCGTTCTCCGGTGAGATCACTGTGAACCTCGTCCTCGAAGGTAGTTTCGAAAAGATGGCCAGAGCCGATCGCAAAAGCAGTTGAAATGCAGCGATCTCTTGCACGCCCTGTATAATCCTGCTTAATCGCGTATGAGGCATTAATTCCACGTCCTGCCTGAAAATGAGTGCGAACAGTCAGGCCACTGCCTTTAGGTGCAACCAGAATCACATCCACATTTTCTGGCGGTACAATCCCGGTGTCCTTGTGAAAAACTATGCCGAAACCATGTGAAAAATAAAGCGCATCGCCGTCATTCAAATTGGATTTTACCATAGGCCATGCGGCAATCTGGCCGGCATCTGAAAGCAAGTACTGAAGTATAGTGCCTTGATGAGCAGCTTCTTCTGTTTCAAAGAGAGTCTTTCCCTCAACCCATCCATCCTCAAGAGCTTTGTCCCAGCTTCTGCCTCTTCGCACACCCAAAATAACATTGAACCCCTGGTCACGCATATTAAGACCCTGTCCTCTGCCCTGAGGTCCATAGCCAAGAATTGCTGTAACTTCATCCGCCAGTTTTTCCTTACACTGTTCAATCGGATAATCTGAGCGCTCAACTATGGTTTCTTTTATTCCGTTTATTTCAATTTCCTTCATTGTTTCTCCGCATGTTTAATAACTGATTTTTTATACAAACTGTTGCAATTATTGTCTGACCCAATATGTGAGAATTAGCCCCAAAAGTCAATCCAATCAAGCTCTGCATGCGAAACTAATCAGGTGCAGATATATTTTTTCAGGCAGCTTGTTTATTTTTGGAGGTGAGTTCATTTTGGGAAACCAGAGCAACCTCTGATTCTTTACCAGCATCATGCTTTGCGGCATTATCATTGGCCTGGTGCTTCAATTCTGTCAGTCTGCACAGAATTTCTTCAGCAGTAGCAGGAAGGTTAAGCTGAGGACATAAATCTTTTTGTACACATGATAAGGCATGTTTGACTGCAGCCCAAACTGACAGGCAAAGCATTAACGGAGGTTCTCCCACAGCTTTGCTGCGTTTTATATTAATTTGATGGTGAGGATTAGTGATAGTGTCCACGTTGAATATTTCAGGTAGATCCTGAATGTTGGGGATTTTGTAGGTTGTAGGTGAAAAGGACAGAAGTTCTCCCTTATCGGAGTAGCGTAGTTCTTCATTGGTTACCCATCCCACTCCTTGAATAAACCCTCCGATTATCTGGCCGCGATCAATTCCTGGGTTGATCGATTCACCAATATCAATCAGCAAATCCGATCGCTCCAGGTTGAGTTGACCGGTAAAACGGTCTATCAGCACTTCCGATACCGATGCTCCCATCGTGTAATAAAAAAACGGTTCGCCCTTCTCTGTATCACGATTGAAATGGATTTCCGGAGTCTGGTAAAAACCTCTCTCTCCCATACTTACTCTCTCCATGAATGCAAGCTGCACCAGTTTCCGGAAAGAGAGTTTGTTTTTCTGATTACGCTGATCAAAAACACTGTTGTCTTCAAAACAAATTTGCTTGACTGAAGGTTTGAGGCCTCCCTTTTGAGTTGCAAAGTATTTGCTGGCAACCGCGCACAATTTGCTGCGAATTTTCTGACATGCATTTACGGCTGCAATTCCGTTCAAATCAGTACTCGCAGACGCTGCAGTTGGAGGTGTATTGTTATTTTTCTCAGTTGACGTAATCATCAACTTTACATCCTGATAAGAAATTGCAAATTCATCTGCGACCAGCTGCCTGATTTTAGTGTTAAGTCCCTGGCCCATCTCAGTACCGCCCGTTGAAACCTGCACAGTGCCGTCCCTGTAAACATTGACCAGTGCATTCCCCTGGTTGAGAAATGTTGTGGTAAATGAAATACCAAATTTCATCGGTGTCAATGCCAGTCCGCGCAGATGTGTCTGTGACTTGCGGTTAAACTCCTCCACTTGCTTCATGCGCTTGCTGTATCGGGATGTTTCAGCAAGCTGATCAATGATTTCAGGAAGAATATGATTCTTAACAACTTGTCCGTAAGGAGTAATGTTGCGCCCACGATGGGCATAACAATTCAGACGCCGTATCTCCAATGCGTCCTTTTGCAGGTAAATGGCAATTTCCTGAATCACATTCTCAATATTGGCCATTCCCTGTGGTCCTCCAAATCCCCGAAATGCTGTGTTGGGAGGAAAGTTTGTTTTGCAGATAACCCCATTAAAAATCAGGTTAGGTATATAATAGGCGTTGTCAGAATGAAACAATGTACGTTCCAGGACTGAACTTGATAAATCGGCAGCTGCGCCGCCGTTTGAATAGATATCAAACCTGACGCCGGTAATTTTTCCTGTAGAGGTGAAGGCGGCTTTGTAATGAATTTTGTATGGGTGCCTTTTTCCGGTTGAGCGCATATCATCATCTTTAGTATATGCGACCCTTGCCGGGCGCCCTGTTCTTGAAGCTACCAGCGCGGCCATCACCGCGGGAATTGCGGCCTGAGTCTCTTTACCTCCAAAGCCTCCACCCATACGCTTGCATACACATACAACCTGGTGAAATCCAATACCTAAAGCTTCTGCAACAACTGTCTGTATTTCCGATGGATTCTGGGTTGAGGAATGAATGTGTATATCACCATGCTCTCCAGGGCGGGCCAGAGCTGCTTGGGATTCCAGATAAAACTGCTCCTGACCGTTACAGACAAATGTTCCTTTCAATATATGCTCTGATTCTCTCCATGCCTTTTCAAAATCCCCCTGTTTGAATGTACGTTTTTCTCCAATGTACTGTTTTGCCGCAATTGCCTCATCAATGGTGAATACAGGCTTTAATTCCTTAATATTGAGTCGTATCTTTTTTTTAGCCTTTCGAATGGCCTCATGGGACTCCCCTGCAATGATTGCAATGGGCTGTCCCACATATTGAACTGTTTCCTCTACCAGAATTGGTTCATCCTGAACAACTGGTCCGTAAAGATTCTCCCCGGGAATGTCGGCATGGGTGAATACTCCTGCAATTCCATCCTGCTGAGCCAGTTCCATAGAATTAAGGCTCTTAATCTTACCATGAGCAACAGGACTCGAAATGAAATCAACAATTAATTCATTCTTTGCGGGCGTAATGTCATCAACAAATAAAGCTTCTCCAGTTACGTGTCCCACCGCTGAATCATGAGGTAACTGTTTACCGAACAATTTACTGTTGTCCAACTTTAATCCAGGCTGATCAAATTTGTCTGAGTACGTTCTATTTTTACCGGAAGTATATTTGTCCCTTGGTGAGGACTCCTTGCTCACAGTGCCTGCTGATGATTTATGTTTCGGTCTTGCAAGAGCTTTCATGCAGCCTCTTTTTTGTCATGGTAGTTATCGCAGCATTCATGAAAAAACTTGATCAAAATATTTTCAGCCAACTGTGTACGATAACTTGTGGAAGCACGAACATCTGAAATTGGAAATATTTCATCAGAGGCAATTCTGCCCGCATGCTGGAAAACTGATTTAGTCACTGGCTTACCTTCAAGGAACCTCTCTGTTTCAGGCAAACGAAGTACAATTGGTCCAACTCCGCCGTATGCCAGGCGCGCCTTTTTTATTTTACCCTGCTTTAGCTTCAGCAGAATCCCTGCAGTAAAAGTTGATATATCCAGGTCCTTGCGTTTTGAGACTTTGTAAAGTTTCAGGATGTCCGACCGGTCAGGAATATTCCAGCGTATGCTCGTGATCAGTTCATCCGGTGCCATTTCAGTTTTTTTATAGGCATGATAAAACCGGTTGATATTAACCCATCTTTTGCCTTTATTTCCTGTCAACTCAATTTCAGCCTCAATCACGTGAAGGAAGGGAAGTGAATCCGCTATGGGTGACGCATTTGCAATGTTGCCTGCCAGTGTTCCAGCATTCCTTATTTGCCGAGATGCAAATAAGGAGATGATCTCGGAAAGTTCAGACAGATTTTGCTCACAGAATTCTCCCAGTTTGGTCCATGTCACGCTGGCTCCAACTTTCACTTTTCTGTTTTTTACTTCAATTAAATCCAGTTCGTTCAAATTCGTCAGACTCATTATGCATTTTGGTTCAATATACTGCTTGTTAATCTGCACAGAAATATCTGTTCCTCCCGCAACGACGGTAACATTTTTATGTTTTTGCTTGAATTTAATCGCTTCTTTCATGGTACAGGGTACAAAAAATCTAACCCTATTTGTTGCTCCGTTCCACTTTTGCACATACTCACAAAGTACAGGTTCCAAAGCATGTCTATTAAAATCTGCAACCATTACTTTTTGATCAAATCTTTTTGAGGCAGGCTGCAATCCTGATGAAGCTGAACGAAATTTTGGAAGAGATAACGCCGCTTCAATGATTTGTTCATAGCCGGTACAACGGCACAAGTTTCCAGTCAAAGCGTCCTGTACTGAGAGTCTTGTCAAGGTCTCCCTGGTTTCCAGCATGGCTGCCATGGACATTACAAACCCCGGTGTGCAATACCCGCATTGTGATCCCATTGCATCCACCATCGCCTGCTGCACTGGGTGAATTTGGTTATCCTGTTTTAAACCTTCAACAGTTATCACATGCGTACAGTCAAGTTGATACAGATACTGAATACAGCTGTCAAACCCCTCAAATTTCAGCTCTCCATTCCGGAGACGTCCCACCAATACAGTACAAGAACCACAGTCGCCTTCGGCACAAACTACTTTTGTACCAACTAAACCAAGGTCAAGACGCAAATAATCAGAGAGTGATTGAAAGCATCTTTCACCTGAAATCTGGTGGCGACGTCCGTTTACATATATCAGAAGATAGTTACGCATAATCAAAGTTGTTTGCTGAGTCAGATGAATTTTTATTTTCCATTCCAGTCATCATCTGACCAATTAAACTGATTGAGGCTTCCTCCTGAGTAAGTATTCCAACAATTCGTCCATCAAAAATAACAGCAATGCGGTCAGCAACCATAAGTAACTCATCAAGATCCTCTGAGATCCATAGTACAGCCAGCCCCTGATCACGTGCCTGACATATTTGCTCGCGAATGAAACTGGTTGCGTGAATGTCAAGTCCCCTGGTAGGCTGGGAAGCAAGCAGCAGTTTCAGTGACCGGGAAATTTCACGTGCAAGAATCACTTTTTGCATATTTCCACCAGAAAGCAGTCCCACCGGAGTCTTCTCTGATGGTGCACGAATATCAAATTCCTGTATTTTACTGCTGCCATATTCAAAGATATTTTGAAGGCTCAGCAACTGATTTGAACTGAATTTGGGATTCCTGAAATCACGAAGTAAAAAATTATAAGCAATAGACATTCCTGAGGAAATACCAAACCTTTTCCGATCCTCCGGAATGTAACCCACACCTCTGTCAATCATTTCATTCACTGTAGGTTTTTCCAGAGGCGTTTCTTCAAACTGATATGACCCCTGAATGGGGCTGCGCATGCCGCTCAACACGTCTGCAAGCTCAGGTTGCCCATTCCCTGAAACACCAGCCATACCCAAAATTTCTCCAGCATATATATCAAGCGAAATGCCCTTAAGTGCCGGTTGACCCAAATCATTGACTGCATGAATATCTTTTAGAGCCACAGTCAATTTCCCAAATTTATGCTTTTTTTCTTCAGTACCAGTATTATGTTTCTCCCGCTTATCAAGCTCAGTTTCTTTAAGCAGTTCCGCAACTTTTATAGACTCCTTTGCTTCCAGGCTGCCAATCATCAAATCTGCCAATGCTTCAGGATCGGTATCTTCTCTCTTTAGGGTTGCCATCACTTTACCGCGGCTCAAGACAGTTATCCGATGAGAAAGAGCCATTACCTCCTTCATTTTGTGGGTGATGAAGATGATGGCGTGTTTTTCATCTGCCATTCTCTGCATGATTTCGTACAATGCGTTGGATTCCTGCGGGGTTAATACAGCCGTTGGTTCATCCAGGATCAGGATTCGTGCACCTCTGAACAGAACCTTGACAATTTCGACACGCTGCTGTTCACCTACCGAGAGTTCCTGAATTTTCTTTTCAGGATCAACAAATAAATCATAGCGTTCGCTTATCTCCCTGATTTGCTGCTGGACTTTTTTTAATTCAAGTGCAGCCACACCTGGCATGCCCAGGATAATATTTTCTGCAACAGTATGATTGCGCACCAGCATAAAATGCTGAAACACCATGCCGATGCTTTTCTCAATCGCCTGACGCGGATTGGTGAAATTAACCAGTTCCCCAAACACCTTTATTTCCCCTGCATCAGCAGGATAGAGACCGGCTATTATATTCATTAATGTTGATTTACCTGCACCATTTTCACCTAAAATGGTGTGTATTTCTCCCTCTCTCAAAGTAAAATCAACATTATCATTGGCAATTATTCCTGGAAATTTTTTTGTAATCCCCTTCAATTCCAGTGGCAAATTTTGGAATTTTTCAGCCTGTACGTTTTCAGCTATACCCATGCTGATTTTTGCAGATGTTAAAAATTGTTCCCTGACTCTGTTCTGATAAAATTATGCTAAACAAAATATTCTGTGATTCTCCCGTAATGCTAGCCTTAAAGTCGGGCAAACAGCAAGTCTTTTTGGAGTTTGAAAAAATGAGAAGTCTGTTTGAATTGGAAGGAAATTATGCGTTTCAAAGACGTGCAAAGCACTCTGCTTTATTATATCATCTGTTGTTTTGAATTAATCCCAAAACTGTTTCAGGCACCTGATTGGCCTGTGCAATCATAGCGGTGCTTGCCTGCAGCATAATTTTATCTTTGGTAAGTTCAGACATTTCTGCTGCCATGTCTGAATCGCGGATAGTGGACTCAGCCTGAGTGATATTCTGTTCTGCAACCTTGAGACTGTTTAGGTTGCTCTCCAGTGCGTTTTTCTGAAATGAACCTATTTCACCACGGTAGACAGAGATTTGGTCAATAACCTTATCTACTATTATAGATGCATCTTTTGCTCCCTGCAGCGAGGTAACATCAATATCAGCAAGGCTTCGAAACCCACTTTTATTCTTAATGCCGTTTCCCATCAGGCTTGTGCGTACATTTGCTAAAGAAAAGGATGGATTCGAATTTTTGTCAAGTCCAATTTGGAATTCTTTGGACTTCTGGGAAACATGTACATACCCTTCAATCTTCGGATTTTCTCGGCTTCCAACTAAATCCTCGTTTTTGACTTCAACATACTTTGTTCCTGTCTGCATTCCATGCTGATCCAGAACTGGAATTTCCTTAAATCCAATTTCCTTATCAAATTTTATCTTTACACCAGCAGCCTGCATCCCTGCAAGTGTTGATAAATACTGTCCTTCTCCCAGGGCAACTTCATTGTTAATTGTGCCTTCAATGTTTTTTCCAGGCACAGCAGCTTGTGAAATGTCTTCTTCGTAAGAAAGTATGCCTGCCACTGAACTTCCAGCCGTAAAAGATGCTGCATCACCAAATTTGTTATGCCTGACAAGCAGTTTATTTCCCGGAGTAAGTATTGCGTGCAAATCTAATCCGCTCTCAACAATTTTTTGATTCAAGGCATGAACAACTAAACCTCTAATTTGTGAAGATATTTCTGCTGGAGGGAATCGCAGTGGGTATCGATCAGCATTTTTTATCAATTCCTGAATATCTTTTCCCAACTGATTTTCATCTAATTTAAAATCAAGGTTTCTTCCACCTTCATTTAGAACTATTTGCAGTCCATTGCGAATATTATTCATATCAATGGGTACAGAGCCAACTATATATGCTCTTGTAGCAACGTGATGAATGTCCACTTCCCATCCTTGTTCCGGCGAAGGAGGAGCTGTTGCCTCGGCAGAGACAAACTGCAGTGAATCTCCTACAGCGGTACCGCTGGTTCCCATACTGCCGTCAAGCAGTCTTTTTCCACCAAACTCAGTGTTTTTAGAAATACGGTCAATTGTGTTAAGTAGATTTTCAATTTCCTGCTGATCCGCCGCCAGCATTTTTGAGTTATTAGTTGCCTCATTTTGCGCATGTACAGTCAGCTGTTTTATTTTTATTAACAGATCACTGACTTCATTTAAGGCGCCTTCCGCCGTTTGAAACAGCGCTACAGTAGATGATGCATTGTCAAAAACCTGCTTTAGTCCAACAATGTGCCCGCGTAATCGTTCAGAAGCAATCAATGATGCTGGGCCATCTGCGCCTTTGTTTATCTTTACACCCGAACTGAGGCGCTCAATACCACCTTTCACTCTATCGAAGTGATTTGAAGTATGTCTCAATGTGTTTAATGAAGCTGGGTTTTGTCTGATTTTCATTGCCTTTTGTATATTTTTTCAGCTTTGTCAGATCGTATAATTAAGAAAATAAAAACCTCTGATAACTGGACATAACAAGATTCTTTAATAATTATTCGGCATTTTTAGAATAATCTTTAGTAAATTACCTGATTCTTCAAATTATTCTTTTTTTACCTCTACCAAGAATGAAGATTTCAACACTTTCTGATCGTGAACTTTTTGGTTTACACAATTTTACATCGGTAAACATTTTTTTAAATTCATAACACAGTTCATCAAACAACTTGCCTTGAAAGGCTTTCACCAGCAATGACCCTTCCGGGCATAAGATATCATTTGCAAGATAAAGAACCTTTTTGTTCAGCTCAAAAGATCGATGTACGTCGGTTGTGCGTATACCGCTGGTTTTTGGGGCCATGTCACTCAGGATTACATCAGCCTGCCCTCCTTTAATCTTCAAGTCTTCATCTGTAACTTCAAATATATCTGCCTTTATAACTTTCACATGTGATGGTAGCGAAATCTTAACTGGCTGCAAGTCAACACCCAGCACCTGTCCTGAATTTCCTACTTTTCTGCTTGCATATTGAAGCCAAGACCCTGGACTGCAACCCAGATCAAGTACTTTATTTCCTGTACGGATAATCCTGTATTTTTTGTCAATTTCTTCAATTTTGTAAACAGATCGTGCGGCATAGCCGTCTTTCTTGGCTTTGTGAAAATAATGATCCTTAATTTTTTTCACCGCAGTCCCTTGTCAGCAAAACTTGTATTTTTGTTACCTCCTACAATTACATGGTCCAATTTTTCTAAAGAATTTAACTGAACTGAATTCAGTTTTGCTTTATATACTATTTCCATGAAAGCCTTTACTGCTCCAGCAAGCTGTTCCTTCTGTTGGCTGCTGATTCCATGCAGAGGAAAAATCCTCTCCATCAGTTTAGCTGAAGATGAATAAATTGATACACTTGATAACAGTACCCTTCCTGTCGATTATTCGAAAATTTTCTTCAGATGATGAAAATAATTTGATTGATCTGACATCAACAGTCTCTATAGGTATATTACTTGGAATGCAGAAGAAAATGTGTTGAAATTCTTAGATTATTGATACAGAATGCTCCGAATAATCAAGAATAATCTCTTGCAAACAGAAATCTTTCTGCAGAATGCTTGTTTTTTAAGTATTATACTATTTTAAGTATTATTCTATAGTTGACATTCATATTATTAAGGGATAATTAAACAGGCTCTAATCCAAATATTTTATAAAATACTGATATTATTGATTATTATATAATTTAACAAACAATAATAAGGACCTCATGCTGGACAAATTAGGAACACTGCTTGGAATGCTTTTTGGAATAGCGCTTGTATTTTTCGGCATCGTCTGGCCGGATCATCTTTCCAATTATTACATGTATATGTTCCGTGAATTTGAAACTGGACTTGAGGCTTTAAAAGCCACCCAAGCTACATCAGAGGAACTGCGTAACCATAAAGCAGTTTTCAAAGAATTCCAGGATTCATGGCTTGGATCTGTTTCCAGATTCGCAGATTTAAAATCTTTTCTTATCGTTCTCGGAGGATCATATGCAGCCACACTGATCGCGTTTCGCTTTGGGGATGCAATGCGGGCAGTTGTATTCATTGCAAAAGCTTTTCTAAAAGGGAAGGCAGACAAAGATTTCCTGGAAGTCTATAATACCATAATCAGTTTATGTGAAAAGCGCGCAAACAAAGAGTTAATTACTGATGAAGAAATAAGCGCGGTGAAAAATTCAGATCTTCAAACATGGCTACAGGATTTTATTGCTGTTGATCTGGTAACAGAAGAAATGATTGAGGAAATAGTACGTTCAGAAATTGAAATGTACAATTACCGGTCCTTTGAAGAAATAGACATGCTTGAATTCATGGGTCGCGCAGCGCCAGCCTTTGGCATGATTGGTACAGTGGTCGGCCTGATCCTGATGCTCGGAAGCGTTGGAGGAGAAGGCGGGGCAGACATTGCCGGCCTGATGGGTGGTATGGCCGTAGCTATGATTACTACACTTTACGGAGTGCTAATTTCGCAACTTATTTTTTTGCCGATAGCCTCCAAACGTTTTCAGCTAAAGGAATCACAGGTTTTGCTTTTAGAGATGATTCGTGAAGGGTTGCTTTACCTTAAACGCAGAGAGCTTCCAGAAACTGCCAAAAAAGATCTGGTGATTTACCTGCCGCCAAAATTGAGAAAGAAAGTTATTCAGGAGGAACAGGCCGCGATGGGAGGAGGATTAGGATTATAGCATGAGTAGAGGGGGAAGCTCTGAAGGTGGCTGGGTAACTACCTTTGCGGATTTGATGACATTACTGTTCTGTTTTTTTGTGCTGATTAACGCACTCTCCACTCAGCCTAAAAATTGCAGTGACCTTGATAAGTTTCTGAATGACAACAAGGAACAATTCAAAAAATATGAACTTCGATCGACAAAGCTCAGTTGCATTGTTTCGCTGCCTCAGGATTTCCTCTTTCGATCAGGTGATGCAATACTAAAGAAAGGGGCTTTCAATGCACTCTCTCCTCTTTTTAAAAAAATACTGGAAATACCTGAACATAAATCTGATCTAATGACTGTGGAAGGACATACGGACAATGTTCCGATGCGCAGCAAAAAGTTCCCAAGCAACTGGGAGCTTAGTTCTGCAAGGGCTACCGTTATAGCAACTATGTTGATAAACCGTTTAAAATATCCGGAAGAATCAATCTCTATAGTAGGCTTTGCTGACACTCGGCCCAAAGTTAGCTACACAGACCAAAGCGGTTCTCTGCTTAAGGGCAGAGAGTTAAAAAATGCCCGCAGTACAAATCGTCGGGTTGAAATAGTACTCACTACACCTCCAAAATCTCTTGAGGAATCAACACTTTTGTTTGGTGAGAAAAATTAATCAATATTCAGTTCTATTCTGAACGTTCAGAAAAAATGAGAAACAAAATTCATTCTGACTGTTCAGAATGATTGACTAATGTTCTACCCAAATCCGTAATAAGCCACATTCCTTTATCTTTTTTGATCAGTTTTTGACGAGAAGACATTTCATTAAGCAGCCGGTCAATTGGTACTTTTTCAAATTCCGGCCCCTCCAGCCCAATTGTCTGCTTTGACTCATGTTTCAGGCTATACAGAATTGACTTTTCTGCTATTGCCATCAAGCTGTTTTTGTTTTTGAAAGAAATCATCAGGTATCCGTAAATCTTTTTTGCAAGAGAATCGAGCTGGTCAGTAATTTCCCTACTGCCGCGCAGATACAGTGCCAGTTTATCCTCAGTTCCTGAATTTCTTACGTAAACCATTGCCACAGGCAAGTTATGCTGAAAAACACGAATCATCAGCATCTGCGGTTCCTGCTGATTTTGATCTATTTTTATTTCCATTTCCGACCAGTTCAAGTTTTCCAACAAGAGGTCTTGAAGTTGCTTGCGCATTACCGATTCCTCACACAGCAGTGATTTATCCACATAATAAACCTGCAGGCTTTTCTGATAACCGGAAGGATAAGGATTACTCAACCACTGAAAGTATTGCTGCTGTTTTATATCGGGAATTAATTGCAGAATTGCGGCCATGCTATTCAGTGCGCATTTAATACCGTTGCCAATAAATACAGGCCTGATCATTTTCCCGGACTTGATTTTACCCAATGTAATCAGATGTCCGGACTCCTCGTTGCCTATAGCAAAACAGTTATTACTGATTTCGCAGGCATGAGAATAAGCAAAGTTTATCAGTTCACTCCTATTTCTCTCAAGTAACCATTTTT
>ENA-UPTF01001641-UPTF01001641.1-marine-metagenome-genome-assembly--contig:-NODE-1641-length-13901-cov-2.985822_pt1 | contig 13901 bp, 12 predicted proteins | sample MGYA00238166_ERZ767019 | MGnify/ENA primary metagenome ERZ767019 (study PRJEB28930, sample SAMN06266391) | marine metagenome | isolation source: Sea water from 250 m depth | place: Atlantic Ocean...
GCGATGCGTGCACCCTGTTTCAACTTGTCCGCTTTATTCATGAGGACCAACATCGGCATTTCGGCTGCGATTCCCCACTCAATCATGTGAGCGTCAAAGGGTTGCATTGGGTGCCGAATGTCCATAACAAGGACCACGGCGTTCAGGTTCGAGCGCAACTCCAAATAATCGTCAACGGCCTCCCCCCAGGACTTCTGGCGGCTTTTGCTAGCTTTCGCATAGCCGTAACCAGGCAAATCGACGAGTCGTCCGCCGAGACTGGTTGCGAAAAAGTTGATCAACTGGGTGCGTCCTGGTGTTTTACTGACGCGGGCGAGGTTTCGAGATCCAGTGAGGCAATTCAAAGTGCTCGACTTCCCGGCGTTAGATCGTCCGGCGAACGCGACCTCTGGGAGGGTGTCGATGGGACAGTTCGCTAGCGAATCGGCGCTGGTGAGGAAACTGGCTTCAATTTGCGGTGTCTTCCGCATGTGAATCCCTAACCCGGTTGCTATAATCGCGCGCCCCGAAAGTGGACTCAGTTTACCATCACGCCGTGTCACGGAGTGTCTATGTATTTATCTCTAAGAAAAGCGATCATTTTCTTTGTTACTGCGTGGGTTGCGGCCGCGGGCTTCGCGCAAGAATCGGATACTGATTTTCTGAGCGCCCCGAAATTTGTTGAAGGCAAGCACTACGCTCGGATTCCGATACGGGTCGAGACTCAAGACCCCAATTCCATCGAAGTCGCTGAAATTTTTTCGTATGGATGCATTCATTGCTTTCGATTTGACCCTTTAATCTCTGCATGGGCCGCCAAGGATCGCGACGGTGTCGATTTTCGGCGTGTTCCCGCTGTCTTTGGTGCGAGCTGGGCACCGCTCGCCGAGCTTTACTATGCAGCGGAGATCCTAGGAGTACTCGAAAAAATCCACGAGCCTGTTTTCCGTGCTTTGCACATTGATCGTTTGGACCTCCGAGATCGTGCCGCCGTCAGGAGAATATTCAAGAATGAGGCGGGCGTGGATCCACAAGAGTTCGATAGCGTGGTGAAATCTTTCAGTGTTCGAAGCCGCGTGCAGCAAGGCGACGGGTTGGTGCGAATGTATCGTGTGGAAGGGGTGCCCTCGATGATTGTCGATGGGATATACCGTGTGGATGCGAAAATGGCGGGAAGCAATGAGCTTATGCTGGCAGTTGTCGACTTCCTAATTGAAAAAATACGCCTGACGAACCGCAAGGGGTAATCCACCCTCCTAAAGTCCATGGCGGGTTGCACGGTGGCTCTCAGTTCGCCGAACGCCGTTTCTCTAATGCAACCTCTAGGCAGCTAGGAGCGACTAAAACCAATGTATCTTGGCATTGATCTCGGAACGTCTTCAGTAAAAGCCGTTGTTGTTGATGACGAAGGACTTGTTCAAGACGAAGCAAGTGTGCCCCTGCATGTGCAGAGACCGGGGGTCGGGATGAGCGAACAAAGCCCGAATGACTGGTGGGTGGCGGTTGAGGATGCCGTGTCCCAACTTGAGGGCTGGTCTCGGGGTGTCAGAGCCATTGGCCTATCGGGACAAATGCATGGTGCGGTACTGACGAACAAAGATGGCAAGCCGTTACGCAACGCAATTTTATGGAACGACGTTCGTGCCGACAAAGAATGTGCCGAGTTGGAAGAACGGGTCGACGTGAGAGGCATTACGGGAAACGCTGCAATGGCAGGATTTACGGCGCCGAAACTCGCATGGGTACGATCAAATGAACCAGAAAATTTTGCTGCCACAGCAAAAGTTCTGCTACCTAAGGATTTCGTGCGGTTTTGCATGACCGGGGCTTTTGCTTCAGAGATGTCTGATGCGTCGGGGACGCTATGGCTTGACGTAAATAATCGATGCTGGTCCGAGGAAATGCTGGAGGCGACGGGTATGACCTTATCTCATATGCCAGAGCTTTTCGAAGGAAGCGACGTGACTGCAGTCCTTTCAGCCGAAGTGGCCAGACGCTGGAATATGAACCGCGTTCCGGTCGTTGGGGGAGCTGGAGATCAAGCTGCCGGTGCGGTGGGCGCCGGTGCGGTGGACGAAGGGAAAGCGCTCGTGTCGATAGGCACGTCGGGTGTTATTTTCATTCCGGACCGAAAACATTTACCAAACCCTGCGCGTGGCGTTCACGCGTTCTGTCACGCGCTGCCGGATCGTTGGCATCGAATGGCGGTAATCCTATCGGCAGCGAGTGCGCTAACGTGGGTTGCTCAAATCACGAGGGCGGAGTCCGAAGCGGCCCTAATCGACGAAATCGAAGCAAGTGAGGCGAAGGCTGGACGAATCTACTTCTTACCTTATTTGTCGGGCGAGCGAACTCCCCACAATGACGTTTCGGCGACCGGTACTTTCGTGGGGCTAAGTCACGCGACGGATCGAGCAGAACTTGGATACGCGGTACTAGAGGGCGTTGCTTTTGCCCTAAGAGATTGTCAGCAGGCTCTGGCCGAGGTCGGCGCTTCACCTGAGTCAATGGACGTCATCGGCGGTGGCGCGCAAAGCATGTATTGGGGGAAGCTCATAGCCGATGCTCTGGCCACGCCATTGACCTACCGTCGCGACGCCCAATTTGGACCCGCTTTGGGAGCAGCTCGCCTGGCAATATTAGGAAACACCGGGCGGGCCGTAAGTTCGGTCTGTAGTCCGCCTCCGTTTGATTATACGATCCAACCGGATCCCGCTAAAGTCGATCTGATGACAGAACGATACGAAACATTTCGAGCTCTCTATCGTGATCTTAAAGAACGTTTCGCGTCGTTGAGATAGGAGATAAAAATGCCCTTTTTTCCAGACATTGAAAAGATTCCCTATGCCGGTACTGCGTCGGCCAACCCACTTTCGTTTCACTATTACGATGCAGAAAAGAAAGTGCTTGGGAAATCGATGGCTGAACATTTACGGTTTTCTGTGTGCTACTGGCATTCGTTCGCGGCTCCAGGTGACGACGTTTTTGGAGACGGTACGTGGGACCGGCCGTGGGGGAATGACGTTGCTGGAGCCCAAAAAAAATTGGCAGCAGCGTTTGAGTTTTTTGAAAAACTGGGTGTTACGTACTTTTGTTTTCATGATCGGGATATCGCGCCCGAGGGAGCAACAGTTCGGGAAACGGAAAAGAATTTGAGGTTAATAGCCGATGAAATGGCGACCGCGATGGCACGCTCAGGCGTGGCATTGCTTTGGGGAACCGCCAACTTATTTGGTCATCCGCGGTACGCGGCAGGGGCCGCCACAAACCCGAATCCAGATGTTTTTGCTTTTGCGGCAGATCAAGTTAAGACAGCGCTTGAACTAACCCATGAGCTAGATGGTCAAAATTACGTGCTTTGGGGTGGAAGAGAAGGCTACGACACGCTTTTAAACACCGATTTGCGACGTGAATCGGATCAGCTTGGTCGCTTCATGGAAATGGTTGCGGAACATAAACAGAAAATAGGCTTTGAGGGCACCCTACTCATTGAGCCAAAGCCTTGTGAGCCAACAAAGCATCAATACGACTTTGACGCAGCAAGCTGTTTCGCATTCCTACAAAAATACGATCTGGAAAAAGAATTCAAGCTCAATATCGAATGCAATCACGCGACCCTGGCGGGTCATAGCTTCCATCATGAAGTGGCCTACGCCATTGCCCACGACGTGTTTGGAAGTATTGATGCGAATCGGGGAGATGCACAGAACGGTTGGGATACAGATCAATTTCCGACGAATGCGGAGGAATTTGCTCTCGTCTTATACGAAATTCTTCTCGCAGGCGGGTTCTCTACCGGCGGATTGAACTTTGACGCGAAATTACGCCGACAAAGCGTGGCGAAAGAAGACTTGTTTCATGCCCACATAGGTGGCATGGATAATGTGGCTCGGGCATTTGAACATGCGATTGCCCTATACGAGACGCAAGTTTTGGCGAACGCTCGGGCCGAGCGGTACGCCGGATGGCAGTCCCCCATAGGTCAATCGATTCAACAAGGAAAAGCAACGCTGGAAACGCTTTCCGCTCACGTTCATTCGGAGGACTTGGCCGTGGAGCCGGTTTCGGGACGGCAAGAGGAACTTGAAAACCTCGTTGCCCGCGCCGCACGCTGAATCCGGTACCTAAGAAAGTCAGCCGCGCCGGGTCGAGCGTCCTATTGTCGAGATGGTCTGGGTGGTCTCCGCTCTCTCGGTTTGGCCGATGACATGTCCATGAGTTTGTCGATGTGTGGCACGAGGTCTTCGTAAGTAGTTCCCTGCCCCAGTGCGACGGGTTCGTTAACGACGATATGGCTTTGCGAATAATTACCACCTGACGCGTGAATCACCGCGCCGTTTGGTGCGTCTTCACTACACATAAACAAAACGGCTGGGCTAACCAGTGCTGGGTGGCGAAGGGGATCTGGCTCACCAAGATCTTCGTCTCGACCGGGCACCGTATTAGTCATCCGTGTGGCAGCACCTGGTCCCAGACAATTTACCCGAACATTTCGGGCGGCACCCTCGAGTGCCAGCACGTTCATCAGACCAAGCATGCCCATTTTCGCGGCGCCATAATTTGACTGCCCGAAGTTACCGAAAATACCGGACCCGGAGCTGGTGAAAACGACGCGGCCGTACCGTTGTTCGTACATGTGCGGCCATGCGGCATGGGTGACATAGGCTGAGCCATTGAGATGAACGTTTACCACGATGTCCCATTCATCGAGGGTCATTTTCTTAAAGGTTTTGTCTCGTAAGATGCCCGCGTTATTCACGAGAATGTCGATGCGACCAAATGCACTGAGTGCGTCTGCAACGATAGATCCTGCACCTTCGCGATCAGAAACGGACGCTTTATTGGCTATGGCCGTTCCTCCCATTGCCTCGATGTCGGCGACCACTTGGTCAGCGGCGTCACCTCCGCCTGTCCCATCCACTTTGCCACCGAGATCGTTGACCACGACCTTTGCACCGCGTTGCGCAAATTCGATCGCGTGGCAGCGGCCAATGCCCCCTCCCGCGCCTGTGACGATGGCCACCTTCCCTTCAAATTCGCTCATGTTTATCCCCTTGGTTTATGCTCTCGCCGAATCGCTGGAGTGGGATACCCGATGCAGATAAGTGCCGACCAGGTGCAGCGATTCAAAGAGGTGGGTTATACCACCGTTGACGGTTTTTTCGAACCGAACGAAATTGCCGCCATGCGTGTGGAAATAGACAAGTGGGTGTTAAACGGTTTGCCACGGGATGTCTCAACTAATCCGCAAAAGCGACAGAACTTTCAGCTAATCCCGCTGCATGAACGAAGCACATTGTTTCGGGCACTGCCGTTTGTCCCCAAAGTCGTCGAAACGGTGGGAGCGTTGATAGGGCATCCGCTGGTCAAAATACTTGATCAAATGTTTCTTAAACCCGCGAAAGTTGGGATGGGAACCCATTGGCACACGGACAATGCGTATTTTCACCTGACCGATCCAATGGCCGGCGTCGCAATGTGGATCGCCATTGACGACGCGAACGTCGCAAACGGAACACTAAAAGTCATTCCTGGGGCATTTCGAAAAATATTTGCCCACACGAAAGACGTGGATTCCGATCACCATATTCGTGCGCAGATCGAGGAGGCGGGGGCTGTGAGTTGTGAACTAGAAGCAGGCGGCGTCGCTTTTTTTTGTTTTGGGACACCTCACGCGACCGGGGATAATACGAGCGCGAAACCGCGGGCAGGCGTCGGGATTCATTTCGTGAACGAAGACAAGGCTGAGGGTTATGTGAGCACGCGCTGGCAACAGATCCGAATTTCAGGTAACGACGCGTCGGAGGGTCAACGTGAATACGGAAGCCGCGTTGATTTCGAGGCAGAGGTCAATCGCGTGCTCGATGCACAACATTAATACCGGCTAATCCGGCCCGGAGCCAGAAGACTACTCGTAATCTTTGGAATGAAGCGCTCGGTGAGTCCGCTGCAAGGCGTCTTTTTGGCGTCGAATTTCGTCGTCGCCTGCATCGGTTTCCGGCTGGGGTAACAAATCGAAATGGTCGTAGCTATCGACGCCTCGCACCAGCACGGCAGTGTCACGTAATTTGGTCTGCGTTACGTGAGTGGCACAGTACCGTAATACCATTCCAATTCGCCGATCGTGAGTGCTGTTGGGATCGGAACCGTGAATGAGACGGACATGATGCAGCGACATTTCACCCACTTCGAGAGGCGCAAGAATCGCTTCCGTTTCGGGAATATCGTGATCGATGGCTTGGCCCCGAGAAAGCAGGTTCTGCTCTTGAAAGGTGTCGATGTGATCCCGGACTGGGCCCCGATGGCTTCCGGGAATAAATTTCATGGGCCCGGTGCTTGGCCCGGCGTCGGATAGGGCAACCCAGGCCGTGACGACATCGTGTGGCTCGAGACCCCAATAGGTGGCATCTTGATGGTAGGTGACAAACGTCTCGTCCAAGGGCTCTTTGATAAACCAATTCAGTGACCAAAGCAGAATGTTGGGACCCAGAAGGTCGGAGACTGGATCCACAATCCGGGGATCATGAACCGTGTCCCAAGCCCATCGGTAAACCAGATGTAGGTCGGTGAGAGGGATAGCTTCGTCTTCCGCCCCAAATTCTGCACTAATCGATTCAAGTTCGTGTCGCATGGCAACGGCTTCCTCGACCGATAGCGCGCGCAAAGGCGTGTGATACCCTCGCCGGCGGAAGGCGTCTATTTCTGCTTTATTGAGGTGTGTCGACATACGGGTTTCACCATAATGCGTTGGTGTTCGTGATAGCAACCGCCCATGACTTGAACCAGCCAGTGACCGTTGCCGCGAGCTGATGGGCGCGCCAGCATGAATTTAGAGGCGTTTGGCTGGGACCACTATTTTGCGCGCCAGCTGACTGCGGCGGAACGGGATTTGGCGGTACCGGCCCGCGTGGTGGCCATGCATCGATCTGCATTAGTCGTCACGGAAGGGGTTGAGGAATATGACGTTGCGCTCGGTAATCGCTGGTTTCAGCACCCTACCGAACTGCGACCCACGGTGGGCGATTGGGTGTTGCTGGGGGCGGAGCGCGATAGGGTCGAACGCCTGCTTGAACGCAAAAGCGTATTTAAACGATATGCCGCCGGCCCGAAAAAAGAGATGCAGCTACTTGCCGCCAACGTCGACACATTATTCATCGTCACGTCGTGCAATGAGGAGTTCAACGAAAGTCGTCTCGTGAGATACCTGGCCCTAGCTCGCGAAGCGGAGATTAACGCCGTCGTTGTGTTGACCAAGAAGGATTTATCGAACGAAAGTCATCGCTACGTCGAGAGGGCTCGCAAAGTGTCCGGTAGCTTCACGATTGAATGTGTCGATGCGCGTGTTGCAGATATGCTGGAGGGGATCCGTTTCTGGACCACGAAAGGCCAAACCGTCGCGCTCGTTGGATCGTCGGGTGTGGGTAAATCGACGTTGGTGAACACCCTGGCAGGTCGAGAAATCCAGCGAACTGAAGGGATCAGAGAAGACGATTCTAAAGGCCGGCACACGACCACGCACCGATCCATACACCGGATTGAGCAAGGCGGGCTGTTGATGGACGTGCCAGGCATCAGGGAGCTTGCACTCGCCGAAGCAACGGAAGGTGTTGCGGCGGCTTTTGAGGATATTGAGAGCCTTGCAACCCACTGTCGATTTACTAACTGTATCCACCAAACGGAACCCGGTTGTGCGGTGCAATCCGCTATTGCCGAGGGCGGGCTTGATCTGGAGAGGCTAAAACAGTTCAGAAAGCTTCAGCGGGAAGAAGCTCGCAATTCAGCGTCGCTCAGTGAGCGCCGTGATACTGACCGCCGAACGACGCAACGAATTCGACGTTTCGCGAAGGAACGAGAAAAGACCAGCCATGACGAATGAACGCTAGGGTCGATACAGGATAAGAGGGTCTCCAAGTTGTGTCTTGAGCACGCGTTGTGCATCGTCAACGAACTCGGCCGCAACACTTCGGGTTTCGCGAGGATCGATGATGTCCTGACCCGACACCTCTGCCGTTCGAAAAGGTGAGGCGAGGGCGTTAAGGCGTGATTCGATCTCTTTTAACTTGGCTTCTGGATCGTCCGCGCTGTCGATTTCACGGCGATAGGCCGCCGAAGCTCCGCCGGTAATATGCATCGACCCCCACGCGGCCGAAGGCCATGCGTAGCGCCTAAACATACCGGATGGGCGGTGATGGCACTGCCCTGCGACGCCGTAGAGCCGCCCGACGACGATAGTTAACCAAGGCATGCGACTCTGGCAGGTAATTGCTACCAGTGCTGCGCCAGCACGTTCGATGCCGGCCTTTTCGGATTCTAATCCCACCATGAAACCAGGCTCGTCGGCGAAGCTGATGATGGGTAAATGAAACACATCGCATAGCTGCAAAAGACGAATCACTTTATTACCCGCCGCGACGTCGGTCGCGCCACCGTTATGACGTGGATTGTTGGCCATGACCCCAACGGGGAAACCGTTAACCCGTCCGAGCCCCGTAAGTCTGGCACGGCCATAGCGTGGCGAGATCTCGAAAAAAGACTCTTGATCGAGAACCATTTCGACCAAATTACGAGCGTCGTATACCTGTCGCCGATCTCGCGGTATCAAAGACAGCAAATCTTCTTCGTGACGATCGGTTGGGTCGTCCGTTAAACGACGCGGAGGCAGTTCGTGGACGTTCGACGGCAGATAGCCCAGAAATCGTTTGATTTGATCAAAGGCGTCTTCTTCGGTGTTGGCAAGGTTGTCGACCGAACCGCTAATACGGGTGTGGATGTGTGGACCCCCAAGCTCTTCCTTGCTGATGTCGTAGCCCAATGCGGCCTTAACCACGGGGGGGCCGCCCGGAAATAGTTGGCTTGAGTCTTTAACCATCACGTTGAAATGGGCAAGACAGGCGTTGATCGCCGGCAACCCGGCGACGGACCCCATCACCGCGGACACCACGGGTACCCGAGAGAGAAGATCGACATCAATCGTCGTCCCATGATTGCCATCGGGTAGATAGGTACGACCCATTTCCTCAAACCCCCGAACGCTGCCCCCGGCCGCATCAAGCAACCGAACATACGGTAGACGCCATTGGCGGGCGCGTTCATTGGAGGGGAGCTCCGATCCCATGCCGCCGCCTGAGCTAGCGGAACCACCTCGGACGGTGAAATCTCCGGCGCTTAGAATGATCTTGCGCCCATCCACCAACGCTGTCCCTTCGACTGAACCACGCGGGATAAAGCTCTTCAACTCACCTCGCTCGTTATAGGTGGCGCTGCCTGTTAAGGAGTGAAATTCTCGGAACCCGTTCGGGTCGACAAACTTATCTATCCGCTCTCGGACCGTTAGTTTCCCACGCTTGTGTTGGCGTTCGATGCCCTCCGAGCCCCCCATCGCTTGACGCAATTTGCGACGATGAGTGATCTCATTAACTTCGTCTTTCCAGCTCATGTTGTTCTCCCCTAAGGCGAGGATTATCTTGCACCCTTCAGCGAAAACAAACGTTTGGAACATTAGTGACTGTCTACACGATGGCTGAACAACAAATTCCAGCGGAGGCTCTGACGTGGAAGTTTGTGCGGTCAATGGGACCGGGGGGCCAGAACGTTAACAAGGTCGCCACCGCAGCCGAGTTACGACTTGATCTCGGTGCCTGTTGTTTTTCGACGGCGTATCGAAAGCGATTGGAATCATGTGCGGGAAAACGCCTAAACAGGGCAGGGGAAATTGTTATTTTTGCGCGAAGCCACCGCACGCAAGAGCGTAATCGGAAGGAAGCGATGGACCGCCTTCAAGGTCTCTTGTCGAAAGCTGGTCGTGTTGCGAAAAGGCGACTTAGGACGAAGCCATCGCGGACAGCAGTCAACACGGGTATTCGTCGAAAACAACGTCTCAAGGGAAAAAAACAGTTACGACGCAAACCCGCGATCGACTAGCGGTCTGTGCTCAACAATTGGAAAGATTTGGGGCCTAGAAATGATCGGGACAGTGCGGCGCATGGCTGCTAGCGAACAAACGGTCCGCCGTATCGACAGCATCGTCCCTACCTTCAACGAGTCCCCACGCGCGCAGTTGTCTTGCCGTGCGAAAGCCGCTGTAGAGCGATGCGAGCGCCTTGGCCGACATGTTTAGCTCGGCGGACTGGCTTGATGAGACATGAGCGCCTTCGGTAGAGGCCTCGAGTTTGATTGCGCGATTGTTCCATGGCGTTAGTGGATCATCAGTCAAACCGATGGTGACTTCTCCTTCGTTTGAATAGGCACGGTCTTTGAGAGCGCTCTCAACGTCGACAACCCGAAGCCAAATCCCTTCGTGATCGGCGCTGTGCAGTAGACGCGGTTCGGCAAAAAGCTCCGGCGCGGGATCGTCGATGGCGGCTGTGCGGTATGACACTCGGCCCACTAGGTCATGCCGCTTGAGCCACTCCCACATGGAGCGATAACTATCCATTGAAAGCCAGGCCATATCCCGGACGATAATTTCCTGGCCTCGGGTCGCGTGGTCCACTTTGTTTGCCCGGAGCGTGTAGATGACGTAACCGTCGGGATCGCCTTCCTCATCGAAATGCACACCGGCGTGGACCGGACCTTGCCCCTCGATTTCCTCCATCGCGTTTTGCAGCCACAGCGCTTTGCTTCGATGCAAATAGCAGATGCGATTTTCGACGAAACGAATATAGGTCGATTTGATGACATCGAATGCGTCAATGACTGACATGCGTTTGACATGACCCGATCCCCAATCACCGTCGTGGAAACCGATGTCCGGCGTGTCGACACGATACGAGCGGAGCACCGTCGTCATCGCGTACCCGTAGCGTTGGTAGATGGCGGCTTGGGATGCCCAAAGCGCTGCCAGTGACTGTCCACGATCCCGCATATCGGCGAAAGCCTGGGTTTGAATACGTCGTAGCAGACCCTGGCGTCGATGCTCGGGTTGAGTTCCGACCGTCGAGACGCCGGCGAGCGCAACGGCATTCCCATTGGCTCGCATCGTGAATGGAATAGCAGTGAAACTGCACGCGAGTTTGCCGTCGATGAGCGCGCAGAGGGTCCATTCCGGTAGATTGGCGGTCGCGACGACGTTGTCGGGTCCGTCGCCAAAACTACCGCCGTAGACGTAGCCGCCGAGCTCTCCCAACTGTCCCATCTCGCCAGCGGTAAGGGGACGTATTTCGACACTCATGAGCTTTTCTCCGTTGTTCGATCTTCAATGTCATAAAGCTCCTGGAGCCCAGCGATGTCGGGCAACAGTCGGTAGTCCTCAAATATTTCGGCACGATCCAAGCCCGTGGTTCCCGATTGTCGGAATTGCTGATACGCGGCTGAAACGGCCTTGACGGCTGCTGTTTGGGCTGTAAAAGGATCGATAATTAAGTCCCAACCCAAGGTTGCCCATTCTGATGGGAGGCGCGCGTCGAGCGAGGTGATTGTGGCGAGCGGCACCTCGACGCGTCGAGGTGCTTCCTGCCACTCGGACTCCTTCGTTGGCATTAGCATGACCAAATCTGCACCAGCGTCTGCGTAGGCATTGCCGCGCTCAATCGCTTTTTCGAAGGATTCGTTACGGATTGCACCCGTGCGCGCGATGATGACGAAATCCGCATCAGTGCGTGCGTCAACGGCGGCGCGGATTTTGTCGGTCATTTCGGCTATTTCGACAAGGTGCTCGATACCACGGTGGTGACTCACTCGTTTGGGCGCTACTTGGTCTTCGATCTCGATACCAGCTGCACCAGCGGCCTCAATGACCTGCATGGTTCGGTATGTGTGCACGGCATCACCGAACCCTACGCCGGCATCGACGATCACGGCAATGTCGCTACGGGCGGTGACGTGCTGGGTGACATCAGCAATTTCGCTCAGTGTAAGCAGCGCTTCGCTGACGGCGTGCGCAAATCCCAACGCGCCGCCGCTAATATAACCGGCGGGGAACCCAGCCTGTTCGGCAATACGACCGGTGAGTGCATCGAGCGTTAACGGTGCGAAAACGACGTTCTCTGACGCCAGGGCACGTCTTAATTTCTGTCCGGGTGTCATTCGAGTTCTCCCGTGGTTCATCTTCCTCTATAAGCCCGCGCCGGGCCAATAATGACGCGGCGTTCTCCCGCGTAACTTTGGGTAAACGGTTATGCTGGGTCAATTGATTAGGGAAATTATCATGGGGCACGGTTTTTCGGTTGATCGACTTGAGTACCTCACTGCTCACCTTGACAAGTATGTCGATGACGGTCGTTTCCCGGGATGCTCGTGTCTGGTGATGCGACATGGTGAGGAAGCATATTTCCAAGCGTTCGGTCGGCGTGATGTTGATCGTGACCTCGCCATGGAACGCGATACCGTGGTGCGCATTTATTCCATGTCTAAGCCGATCACCAGCGTTGCCTTAATGATGCTGTACGAAGAGGGAAAATTTCAGTTGGACGATCCGGTCTCAAAGTTCATTCCGAGTTGGTCTGATTTGAGCGTGTATGAACAAGGCGAAAACGAAAGCATGGTGACCTCTCCTATGACGGAGCCGATGACGGTCAAACATCTGTTGACGCACACCTCGGGACTGACGTACGGATTCATGAATAGCCACCCTGTCGATGCCATGTATCGGAACGCGTCCGTAGGTGGCGACCGCCAAGGATCAACGCTCGAGGACATGATTGATGACTTGGCTGGGATTCCCGTCACGTTCACGCCCGGATCACGATGGAATTACAGCGTCGCGACCGACGTCTGCGGCTATCTCGTGCAGTTGTTTTCAGATACCGACTTGGATGTATTTGTTCGTGAGCGAATTACAGAGCCGTTGGGAATGAACGATGCCGGGTATCAAGTGAGCGCCTCGTCCAAGGATAAGTTCGCGGCATGCTATCGATACAAACGTGGTGGAGGATTTGAACTTCAGGACGACCCGACGACTTCGCCCTACCATCAACGTCCTACGTTTTTCTCCGGTGGTGGCGGTATGGTGGCATCGATTGATGACTACGGGCGCTTCGCGCAGATGCTGCTAAATCGAGGCGAGTTAGACGGACACCGAATACTAGGTCGAAAAACGGTTGAGTACATGGCGACGAACCACATGCCAGGAAACGTTGATTTAGCGGCCATGGGACAGCCTGTTTTTAGCGAGACGTCGTACCATGGGGTCGGCTTCGGACTCGGTTTCTCGGTCGTTCTCGATCCAGCCGCGGCTGGTGTGCTTGACTCGCCAGGAGAGTTCGCTTGGGGAGGTGCCGCAAGCACTTATTTTTGGGTTGATCCCCTCGAGGACATGACGGTTGTTTTTCTTACCCAACTGTTGCCGTCGTCCACACATCCAATCAGACGAGAACTCAAGACTTTGATTTACCAGGCCATCGTAGATTAGCCGACTAACCCGTTTGTAATAGAGCCGCGCATCTCGAAAGCAATGGCCGGTAATGAACCGTCAAAACGAGTTTTTTCGGTGCGCGTTTCGCAAGGCGATGGGCGTAGTTGTCGGTTTCATGTTTGCGTTATGCTTGCGGGCCGCATTGGAGTCGCTTGGTGACGAGTAAGCGACGCGGTGAATGAGAATTTACGGCCGTGGAGAGGACGGCGGATGCAAAGCGCAGTGGTTTTTGGAGGGCAAGGCACACCATGAAAACGAAGTTGGAATATATCTGGCTAGATGGCTACAAACCGACCCAGAGTTTACGTAGTAAAACGCGGGTAGCAACGGATTTTGGGGGCTCACTCGATGAGTGTCCGATGTGGGCGTTCGACGGAAGTTCGACTGAACAGGCGGAAGGAAACGCGTCGGATTGTTTGCTCCAGCCCGTTGCCATTTTTCCCGATCCGGATCGAAAGAACGCGTACTTGGTGATGACCGAAGTCTTGAATGCTGATGGTTCGCCTCATGTTTCCAATGGGCGGGCGACCATTGACGATGACGACGAAGATTTTTGGTTTGGTTACGAACA
>ENA-UPTF01001644-UPTF01001644.1-marine-metagenome-genome-assembly--contig:-NODE-1644-length-13864-cov-3.148836_pt1 | contig 13864 bp, 16 predicted proteins | sample MGYA00238166_ERZ767019 | MGnify/ENA primary metagenome ERZ767019 (study PRJEB28930, sample SAMN06266391) | marine metagenome | isolation source: Sea water from 250 m depth | place: Atlantic Ocean...
TTTAAACTAAGATAATACATAAAAAGATATAAAATATATTTTTAATGAAAAACAGCAATTTAAATTATTTAAATAATCTCAACAACAATCAAAGGGACGCAGTAATTAACTATGAGGGCCCCTGTCTCATTGTTGCTGGCGCAGGATCTGGCAAGACAAAAGTATTAACAACAAGGCTTGTACATATTATTAAAGAAAAAAAAGCTTGGCCTAATCAAATCTTGTGTGTCACATTTACTAATAAAGCAGCTAAAGAAATGCAAAATAGAGTAAGTGTTTTTTTATCCAATAGTTCAACTGGCATACCATGGCTTGGAACATTTCATTCTGTAAGTGCAAAAATATTAAGAAAACACGCAAAAGCGGTAAACTTAAATTCAAATTTTACGATAATTGATCAGGACGATCAAATAAGGCTAATAAAAAATATCTGTAAAGCAGAAAATATAAATATAAAAAAAATATCACCAGGATTTATCCGATCAATTATTGATAAATGGAAAAATAAAGGATGGTTGCCAGAAGACACTAAGCCCAATAAAAAAGATATTTTTGAAATTGACATTTTAAAAATTTATAAAATTTATCAACAAAAAATTTTGGATTTAAATGTGTGTGACTTTGGTGATTTAATTTTATACTGCGTGTCTATATTTAAAAAACATCAAGAAAAACTAAAAAGTGGTGACGTTTACCAGGTTGCGGAAGTAGTGCGAAACTTGGCTTTGCGTGATAAAGAAAAGGGACTTTCAGCTGGAGAAAAAACTCTCTACAACAAAGCTCTCAATATTCTTGTATCAGAACTCGCATTTGCACTAAATTTTTCAGAAGAAAAGGCTTTAGAAAAAGTTGAAGACGCTCTCACCGAGTAGCAAAATGTAGTTGCGGTATAACAGCCGGATTATTTTCAAATCGATTAAGGGGCCATATGGGTAAAGAGCGTCGAATCGTTGTAGGTATCGAAGGGTCCGGTTATGCCAAAGCAGCCTTAGTTTGGGCTCTAGAGGAAGCGTTGCATCACAATGCTGTTGTCGAAGTTGTCACCTGTTATTCGCCTACTTACATACCATCTTCGCCTGACCTTGGATATGTGCCTTTCGATGGAACAAATCTGATTGCTGAAGTGGAAAAACTCCAAAACGAAGTTGTTGAATCTGCTTTAGAAACCGCGGGGAATCCAAATGTTCAAATCAAAAAGACGATTCAAAAAGGAAGAGCGCCTGAGACTTTAATGTCCGTAGCAGAAGGCGCTGACATGCTTGTAGTGGGAAACCGTGGAAGAGGTGGTTTCGCTGGACTCAGACTTGGCTCTGTCAGTCAAGCGATTTCTCATCACAGTCCCTGTCCGCTCGTAATAGTTCGTACCGGTCTAATAGATGAATAAAGCTCGGTAAGTTCTTGGGGATAAAACCTTTTCACCATATTGGGCTTGCAAAAATCCTGGAAGAACAAATTTGGCTAGCTTTCACCAAGTCAGGCATTTGCGCTTCTGAATTCAAAAAAATAATTACTCTCAAAGATTTTAAGAAACAACTTAAAGAAAAAACAGGAAATCATTTTTTAAGAGTTGACTCTTTACCTGAAAACATAGAAGAAGGTATAAATCAATGGCGAGTAAAAGGTCATTCTGCAAAACTTCAGTTCGAAATTTCTGCTTACTCATCTTTTCAACAAAAAGTTTGGAGAAGTTGTTCGAAAATCCCTTTTGGTGAAACCACCACTTATTCAAAGATTGCCCAAGACATCAATAACCCCAAAGCTCAACGCGCTGTTGGTTCCGCTCTGGGAGCAAACCCCATTCCTCTACTGATTCCTTGTCACCGAGTTCTCCGGAATGACGGAACTGCAGGTGAATATGCTTACGGAAGTCATTTAAAAGAACTTTTACTTGAACGAGAAAATTACGCTAAAGTTCTTGGCTAAACAACGAACGCAAGGTCTTTAAATGTCTGAAAATAATACAGAAGGTGGAATCACGGTAGAAGTAGAAGGACGAATTCTTTTAATGGGAATTAACAGGCCTTCAAAAATGAACGGCTTCACGCCCGAAATGATTGACGATCTCACTGATGCCTACACGAGACTTGATGATGATCCTGAACTGTGGTGTGGGGTTCTTTTCGCGCATGGTGATCATTTCACTGCAGGTCTAGATTTGCCCAAGTTCCGAGAGAGGATGCAGAAAGGCGAAAGAGGGCGTGGGAAAGGAAAGGTGGATCCAACTGCATTAGGTCGTAAGTGCATGAAACCAATCGTTTCAGCTGTAAAGGGTGTGACCTATACGCTTGGAATCGAACTGATGCTGGCAGGAGACATAGTTATTGCTGCTGATAACTGTCGATTTTCACAATTAGAACCTTTAAGAGGCATCCATGCTACCGGTGGTGCAACAATCAGATTTGTTCAACGTTGCGGTTGGGGTAATGCCATGTACCATCTCCTCACCTCTGATGTGTTTGATTCTGAAGAAGCTTTCCGCGTAGGGCTTGTGCAAGAAGTTGTTCCTTTCGGCTCCGAACTTGAAAGGGCGATCGAAATCGCAGAAATTATCTGCGAAGGTGCACCTCTAGCAGTGCAGGCAACTAAGCGTTCTTCTATGCGATATGTGACAGAAGGAGAACAGGCAGCTATTGCTGCTATGGGGGCTGATCAAACGTTACTCGCTGAAACAGAAGATGCGGAAGAAGGAGTTAATGCTTTTAAGGAAAGAAGAAAAGGTAACTTTAAAGGCAAGTAACTAAGGCCAATTAATTTTCGAGATCTCATCTCGTAACTGGTATTTAAGAATTTTCAATGTCGGATTTCTAGGCAATAAACCGTCATAGTTGATTAGTTGTTCTGGTATTTTTTGTTTCATCAACCCTTCAGATTCACAAATTTCAATCATTTCTTCGAGTTCCAGTGGGTCGTTGCCTTCAGCTAGTTCCACAACTGCGCAGACCCTCTCCCCTCTTTCTTTATCTGGAAGACCTACAACTGCTACAGCTGCAACTTTTTGATGGGTGTACAAAATATCTTCTATTTCTTTTGCCGAAATGTTTTCACCTTTGCGAATAATGATGTCTTTGACGCGACCGGTTAATGAAACATGCCCGTCTTCTCTCATCACTCCCAAGTCGCCTGTGAGGAATCTTCCAAGAGAGTCAAATGCTTCGTTGTTAAGTTCTGGGTCTTTATAACCTTTAAATAGTTGAGGGCCTCCAACTGCTACTTGTCCTTCTTCCCCTGGGTTGCATTCTGATCCATCAGGTCTGACTATTGTCACTTCAACACCGAAAACTGGTTTTCCCTCTGTGTGGGCTAATTGTTCTGGATTGTCTTGGGGCGAACCCTGACAGATCATCGGGCTTTCTGTCATGCCATAACCGTGTGCTACTGGAATACCCATTTCTTCTATGACTTCATAATAAATCTCAGGTGGTTTAGGAGCACCTCCGCCTGAGAGCAGTCTGAGGCTTGGTATTAGAGGTGTGTCAGGTTGCTGGCGTTGAGCTCCGAGGAACATCGAGTAAAAAGCTGTGCTCCCTCCCGCCATTGTGACTCCGTGACGTTTATAAGTTTCGATAGTTGATTCAAGGTCGAATTTTTCGATTAGAACTGCTGGGAACCCGTTTGCGAGCATACAGACGAGGTAATCAGGGCCTCCTATATGTGCGTATGGGAAAGCTATGGATCCTATATCTTGCTCTCCCATATTCAGAGCCTTTGCTAGTCCCACTCCACCCGCTATCAGAGTTGAATCTGTATGCATAGCTCCTTTGGGGTCTGAAGTTGTACCTGATGTGTAATAAATCCATCTAATAGATTCTTCTGAATTTGAATAATTTTCTCCAGGAAGATCCTGAGAGTCACCTTCGGGGAGACTGTCATATATCTGAACTACCTTTGGAGGGTTGTCCATGTCAGATGTCGAATTTTTCACCATTTCCTGATAATCGAACCCGTTCCATTCTCCAGGAACTAAAACAAGTTCTGAACTTGTTTGACGAATACAGAAACCGACTTCTCTTTCACGGTAAATGTGGATGATTGGGTTCTGAACCGCACCTATTCTCGACAAAGCTAAAGAGGTAACTATCGTTTCTATCCGGGTGGGTAAAACCCATGTCACTGGTGTCCCTTCTCCTACTCCGAGTTCCATGAAACCTGTAGCTGTTTTTTCAACTTTTTCTTTAACTTCTGAGAAAGTTAAGGAACGGTCAGAGTCGTCAATAAGCATTTTTTTGTCGCCACTGAGCTCAACTCGTCTTACAAACAATTCCCAAAAAGTTTTAGCATCATAAATTGGTTCATCCATCTCTAGAAAATAACCGCTTGAAACACTTTTTATGTACTCGCGGATGGATTGCTTAGCTCCAGAACGCGAATGTGCCTCTACACTTATCTATTCGGGATGTGGCGCAGTCTGGCAGCGCACCTGCTTTGGGAGCAGGGGGTCGGGAGTTCAAATCTCCCCATCCCGACCAGAGATGGGGATAAAAAGTTTTCAGATTTACAAGTTATGAAAGCAGGTCTGTTCCTACAGACTGTGAAATTATTGTTGCATAGTCTCCTGCAGCCTCTGCCCAAAACGCAAGCCATTCTTCATCAGTTCGAATTGCATCAATAAATGATCCAAATGCTGCACCATCTGGAAAAATAAGTGCATACACCAAACCGGGTGTAGGACCGGCCATGGATTGAACAAGACGAACTTGTTCTGCTCCCAAACGCTCGTGTATCTCTTTGGCTTTTAAACAGTTGGCCATAAATTCGACGAAGTGTGTCGGCTTTACGTCCCAAGCAGTAGTTGCGATAATTTGCATGTTTGCTCCATTCATTAGGTAAGAGATTTACTCCTAAAACATACGTCAAGCAGGTTCAGCGCGTCTAGTTGATGAGGTGCCCAGTCGCCAACCCCACACGGGTGGGGGGTTGTGACAGACTAGAGGTGTGGATGGTTTGAATCTGAGATCTGCTGTTACAGGTCTAATCACATCTGCTCACTGAAAGGAAAGCACACCAATGAATTCGATTCCAGAAAGTCATTTAGATTTGTTTGACATGCCTACTGTTTGGCACGTGGCCACGATTGGTCCTAATGGAGAACCTCATGTTTCTCCCGTATGGGCAGATTTTGATGGAACTCACATCAGGTTTCCCCACAAAAATGGACGTCAAAAATGGAAGAATTTGGAAATCGATGCACGTGTTTCCCTGTCGGCTACTGATCCGGGAAATCCCGAACGATATCTAGAGGTCCGAGGGAGACTCGTGAGTTGGGAATCAGAAGGAGCTCTTGATTTTCTTGACTCGATGGCTAAAAAATACCGAAACGAGGAGCAGTTTCCGCGCGAACATGCAGCTCCGATCGAAGATCGGATCACAGGCGTAATAAAACCAGATCGATATACATCGATGGGTTAGTAAAATAAAACTATGCGAAATCTTTCTGGCAACATAGACCAACTCCTGCCTTTAGCTACCGATGCACCGAGTTGTTCTGAACACACTCAAACCATTTGTTTGGATCCTCGTGGTACTGCTTTAAATATTGAAGCAGTCATCTTAATAGATTTGCCACTACCGTGGCCGAAACCAGTGTTCGCACATCCTGATTTAAAAGGTCTTGAGTCTTTAATCCATACTTCAATGGGAACAACCAGAGTTTTGGCCTGCCAACCACACTCTGACGAACAAAACACCACAGTTACCGTCTTCTCTAAAGAAGATACAACTTTTGATAGATGGGTTTTTGAATTGGAAAACAAGGACTCTCTAATGGAATTAATCGAAATGCTAATTTCTTCAAAACCTGAAAAGATAACTACCAGTAAACAAATTAAGGAAAACAAAGAAGCAGTTCTGCTCTGCACACAGGGAAGTCACGACATCTGCTGTGGTAGCAGAGGAACTCGCCTAGCAAACCAAATCGAAGAACAAAATAGTGATATTGATCTTTTCAAGGTGAGCCATTTGGGCGGTCACCGCTTCTCCCCTACAGTCATGACTATGCCAGATGGGCGAATGTGGGCGGGATTAGATTTAGAAACACTAGGTCCTATTCTCGAAAAACGGATCGAAGTAGAACAAGTAGCCGAATTTTGCAGAGGATGGGTAGGCGCCGCAAAAGGCCCCGAACAAATAGCTGAAATCGAAATATTCAAACAAATAGGCTGGGAAATAGACGACCAAAAACGCGATATTAATTTAAGTACTTCCGGCGACGGTTGGTCAGTCGAGGTTCTACTTCATAATGACAGATGGAATGTTGACATCACACCAGGCAGACAAGTGCCTACAATCACATGCAGATCTGAAGGTGGACTGCCATTTACAACCGCTACTGAATACATAGTCAACTCGGTCAACAAAGTTAATTGAGACCGAAATCGGTTTGCCCGCAGTTAAAACATTAACTTCAGTGAATTACAATACTTTTTAGACTAAAGCAGAAATGAGGAACAATGGACACAAGCGCTTTCCGAGGCGGAATACCCGCTTTGATGACTCCATGCAATGAAGATCGTTCTCCTGATTTTGATGCCCTAGTTGAAAAAGCATCGGAACTACTTTCAAAAGGAATGAATAGTGTTGTTTACTGTGGCTCTATGGGAGACTGGCCGCTTCTCACAGATAAGCAACGTCAAGAAGGAGTAGCCCGTTTATGCGAAGCTGATATACCTGTAATTGTCGGCACGGGAGCTCAGAATTCAACTATTGCATCAGAACATGCCGCTCATGCCCAATCTGTAGGTGCGAAAGGCCTTATGGTAATTCCTCGTGTTTTATCACGTGGAACTTCTTCCAAAGCTCAAAGAAACCATTTTTCCGATATTCTCTCCGCTGCACCGGAAGTTCCCGCAGTTATCTACAACAGCCCCTACTACGGGTTTGAAACACGCTCTGAGCTATTTTTTGACCTACTCGAAGAATTTCCGAATCTTGTGGGTTTCAAAGAATTTGGCGGTGCAGAATCACTGAGCTACGCGGCTGAGAATATTACAAACCAGTCAGAGTCACTTTTACTGATGGTAGGAGTCGACACTCAGGTTTTTCATGGTTACGTCAATTGTGGAGCGGAAGGAGCAATTACCGGTATTGGCAATGTTCTGGCTGAAGAAGTTCTAACTCTCTTATCTCTTTGCACTCTCGCCCAATCTGGTGATACGAAAGCAAGGCAATACGCCCTAGAACTTGACAATGCCCTGCATGTGCTTTCAACCTTTGACGAGGGCCCTGACCTGGTTCTTTTCTACAAATACCTACTAGTACTCAAAGGAGATTCTAAATACAGTCTGCATTTCAACGATTCAGATGAATTGACTGTAAGCCAGGCGAAATACGCTGAGCAGCAGCTACTACTGTTTGAAAACTGGTGGGGTTCCTGGGAAGGAAAAGACTACACAACCTCATCGAATGGATGATGCAACCAAATCCAATCCACTAATTCTCCTAAGAGGTGCTGTTGGATCTTGCCCTTCATGCGGAGCTAGAAAGTTATTCAGATCAGGGATGCGTCTTTCAGGAAAGTGCCCTTCTTGTCAAATGGATTTCGATGGCCCTCCCGGGCACTGGGTGGGGTCTGTGGGTATAAACACTATTCTTTGTGTGATTTCACTTCTTTTAACAATTATCGTTTCAACTTTGTTACTTTGGCCTGATCTCAAAGTAATCCCGATGCTATTACCTGCTCTAATTGTCGGTTTAGTTTCACCAATCTTGCTCTATCCAATTTCTCAAACGCTGTGGACTGCAATAGATCTGGTGATCCGTAAAGAAAAATAAGTTTTCAGCTACCAAGGGCGAACATGATGATGGTGATTACACCAAACACTCCGCCTGCCATTTGCAATAATGCGACCTTCTCTTTGAGGAGTCTCCATGCAATAAAAATTGAGACTCCTGGACATAAACAAATCAAAGCGGTTATCACTGCGGCCGAACCTCTCTGATAAGCGACTGCCGCCAACATGAATGCTGTGGAACTAGTGAAACCTAATAAAAGACCATGACGTAGAACTATCCGATCTGGTTTTACGCTGCCAGACGTAAATACAGAAACAATAGGCAAAACCGCAGCACCAACTAGAAGAGTCATGAAAGCAGGGAAAACTCCTGCACCATCATCAACGAAAGACTGACATAAACCTGCGAATCCGATACAAGTTCCTACTACAACAGCCATTCCAAGAACTGGACTTTTAATCACTTCGCTTAATTTTGGAACACGTCCTTCACCTGAAAGAAGAACAACAGCGGGAACAGCTGCTACCAAACCAAAAATTTCATACATTGTGGGATTCTGATCCACAAGCGGTCCGATTAGAGTCGGCACAACAATTGCTACAAGAGCAAACGAGGGCGAAAAAACAGAAATAGGACCCCTTGCCATACCCAGGTATAAAAGAGGCCTAGTGGCCGACATCGACAAGCCTGCTAGAACTGACCACCACAAATCAGATGAATCGACCGATTCGGGGGGCATAAAAAGCATGAATAAACCGATCACTACTGTTCCGACAATGGTAGCGACAATAGCCATCGACACTGCAGACCCAGGGCGGCCCGACTTTCTTACTCCTACTCCACCTAAAAGATCACCAATGCCAAAAAATATGGCAGCTAAACCACCCAGTAAAACTGTCATATTTTCCTTCTTTGCTAAATATCTTCAGATATATAGCTCTAGTTAAATAGAAGAACCTCTAATTGCTAGCACATTTAAGCTAATTTCGTAAGAATGTCATAAATATAAGAGAGCCAGGAGCTAAAAAATGAGTGACTTTAAAGAAAATATTGAAAAACTGAACATACGTGGAATCATAATGTCGTCGATTATGACCGCATTCGGTCTTGTTGTTGCTCTTAGTTGGAAAGATGCGATTAACGAACTCGTTAATTCGATAATCCCAAATAGTGACAACAATTCCTTGCTGGGCATGTTTATCACAGCTCTGGCTGTGACTCTTCTAGTAAGCGCTTTAGCTACATTCGCACTTAAATTCAACAAACGGCTCGAACAACAGCTTGACCGTGTAAACGATCTTTTCGACAGAGATTAGCCACTTCTACCTGAAAGGCGATCTTCGCCTACTCTCTAAGCGTGAACATCAACGGTCTTTCTATAACACCCGGCGCGGATCTTGCAGGTGCAGATCTTTCTGACACTTCTCTAGCTTCAAAGGATCTAAGCAAAGCAAGAATGGCAGGAGTCGCTTTGGCTGGATCAGATCTAACAGAAGCACGGCTCGTGGGTGCGGATCTTCGTTACTCAATCTGCCATAAGGCAGTTTTTGATAAAGCTGATCTGCATCATGCAAATCTGTGGAACATAGACCTCAGAGGTGCAAGTGCAAAAGAAACCATTTTCTGCAAATGCTGGTTGGGTAATTCAAATTTAGTTGATGCTGATCTTCGGGGGGCTGATTTTAGTGGTGCATGGATAACTGCAGCAGACCTGTCAAATTCTCTACTTGCAGCCAGTACATTAGCTGGCGTGTCATTAGCTAGGGCCTGCATGAAAGAAGCGGACCTGACCGGGGCTTTCGCTGTAGGTGCTGATTTCCGAAGCACTATTCTCAATGGTGCAATTATGCGAGCAACGAATTTAAGCGGTGCCAACTTACGTGAAGCTTCACTTATTGATGCTGACCTGAGTCTCGCCGACCTAGTGGGAGCTGATCTGCGAGGCGCCCAACTTGACGGAGCTGTACTGAACGGGAGTCGACATGACGGGACAACCCGCTGGCCAGAAACATTCAAACCTTTAACATCAGGTGGAATCGAATCACACGAGTAATTGTCGTTTGTGTAACTAAACTCATCTGTAATCAAGGGGGAAATCTTGAAAGAAAACGATCCAAAAGAAACTTGGCATAAAACCGCTTGCGTTCTCTGTTCGAGTAACTGTGGTCTCGAAGTCAGATTGGATGGAACCGAAATAACCAGAGTTCGCGGTAATAAAACTCATGTAGGTTCAAAGGGTTACACCTGCGAAAAAGCTCTAAGAGTTAACTTTTACCAAAATTTTCAGGGTCGCATAACAACCCCTTTGAAAAGGCTCCCAGATGGCTCTCATATAGAAGTCGATTGGGATACTGCTATCGCAGAAGTGGCAGAAGGTTTTAAAGAAGTTAACGAAAAGTACGGTGATGGCAAAATTCTCTACTATGGCGGTGGAGGGCAGGGAAACCATCTGGGGGTTGGTTATTCAACTGCAACTAGAAATGCTCTAAGTATTACTCGACGTTCCAATGCTCTGGCTCAGGAGAAAACTGGGGAGGCATGGGTTGAGGGAAGAATGTTTGGAGCTCACACCCACGGCAATTTTCATGAAGCGGAAGTAGCTGTTTTCTTAGGGAAAAATCCTTGGCATTCTCATGGCTTTGACGAAGCGCGAAGAGTTCTTAAGGAAATTTCTGCAGATCCAAAGCGTTCGATGGTGGTTATAGATCCGCGTCGCACTGAAACAGCTGATTTGGCAGACTTCTGGCTACCCGTGAAACCAGGATCAGATGCCTTTCTTCTAGCTGCCATTATTTCGATAATTATTGAAGAGAAGCTCACTGCGAAGTCTTGGCTTTCTGAAAATACAGTTGGTTTAGATGAAACAGTCAAAGCTTTTTCCGTTATACCTATCGATGACTTCGCTTCCAGATGTGGTGTACCTGAAGAACAGATTCGTAATGTAGCCCGCCGACTAGCTGCGGCTGAAAGTGTAGCGTTTTATGAAGATCTGGGAATTGAAATGGCTCCGCATTCAACCCTTGTCTCATACTTGCAAAGGGTTGTGTGGGTTCTTTTAGGCAATTACGGAAACCATGGAGGCATGTCGGTGCACTCCTATGCCGCTCCTCTTTTCAACTATAAAGCTTCGGGCTCGGAACCGACCGACCCTGTTACGGGCACCTTAGTCATCTCCGATTTTTTTGCCTGTAATGAAATAGCTGATGGAATTTTAAGTGACCATCCTGAAAGAAGCAGGGCTCTCCTAATCGAAAGTACTAACCCTGTTCATTCTTTAGCCGAATCAGAAAAATTTAGACAAGCAATGAGAGCAGTCGACTTTTCAGTCGTTGTAGACGTAGCGCTAACAGAAACTGCACGAGAAGCTACTTATTTTCTTCCTGCTGCCACCCAGTATGAAAAAGTTGAAACCACATTTTTCAGTGCTAGTTTCCCCGAGAACTGGATCTGTGTCAGACCTCCGATACTGACTCCTCCAGAAGGCGTTTTGACAGAACCTGAGATACACACAAGAATTATTCGTGAATTAGGACTAGCTACAGAAGAAGACTTTTTACCTTTGCGGGAACTGGCCAAAAAAGGACTCGATGAGTTCAGTGAAGGGTTCATGGAGTTTTCAATCAATAAACCTGAACTTGCTGCTTTAGGTGCAGTGACTCTTTTTGAAACTCTGGGCGAAACTCTTCCTGAAGGTATGAAAGGTGCTGCGGTTCTTTGGTTCACCGCTCAACAAACAGCCTTGAGATACCCGACGCAAGTGAAAGCCGCTGGCTATGAGGGTGAAGGTCCTTCCCTTGGTAATTCTTTGTTTGAGGCGATGATCACGAATCCAGATGGAGTAATTTTCACTCGACATCAACAAGATCAGGCATGGGACCTTTTAGAAACTGCCGATTCGAAAATCCATCTAGCGATTCCTGAAATGTTAGAAGAAGTCAAAGGGCTTGCGGACTCCCCTTCTGAATACACAAGTGATGAATTTCCATTTGTGCTTGCCGCTGGTGAGAGGAGAAGTTTTACGGCTAATACAATAATGCGAAACCCAGAATGGCGTAAACGGGATAAAGAAGGGACTCTACGTCTGAGCTTAGGGGATGCTGAAAAGTTGGGTATTGACAACGGTTCTAGAGTGCGAATTACGACCCAAGGAGGCAGTGCTGTTGCCGTTGCTGAAATAAACGAAACAATGATGCAAGGACACATCTCTCTACCAAACGGGCATGGTTTGAGCTACTCACCGGCTGGTGGTGAAGCTGAAATATTTGGAGTTCCCACTAACGAATTGACATCTACAAACTGGTGCGATCCGATTGCAAAAACACCTTGGCATAAACATGTGCCAGCTCAACTTGAAGTAGTAGAACCTTAAAAACATTCGAATAAGAGGAACTGTCCACAATGGAATTACTTATCATACGTCATGCACGACCGATCGCTGAGACTCGTTCAGAAGGAGAAGGGTCAGCTGATCCTCCTCTGTCGCCAATAGGGGTTAAGCAAGCTGAGGCAACAGCAGAATTTCTTAAAACTGAAGGAATACACCATGTTGTTTCGAGCACTATGACGAGAGCTATCCAGACTGCTGAACCATTTTCAATACTTTCTGGTTTGAAAATTGAGATGATAGATGACCTCAAAGAAGCCGATTTTGACCGTAACTCGTATACACCTGTTGAAGAAATGGATCTAGATCATCCGTTCATCAAAGAGTATCTTGAGGATCCCGAATCAATTTTCGGAGGTGACTTGGATGGTTTTAGAAAAAGAACTACGAATGCTTTCAATTATCTGATTGAAGAGCACAAAGGTTCAGTTGTCGCAGTTTTTTGCCATGGCATGGTCATGGGAGTTTTTTTGCAAAGCCTTTTAGGGCATGACAATCCGGTAGCACTGCAACCTGATTACTGTGGCATTACCAGAGTTACTGCTTCATCCTCAGGTTTGCGTTCAATTAGATCAATTAATGAAACTAGTCACGTTCGCCATTTACTTGATTAGCATCTCTAATCCAAAAGTTGTACCCCGTAGTGGCTAAAGAAAAGTTTGAACCTGCAAGGCTTGCGGATCCATTCCTGTTAAACGACTAGGATCTCCTTAGAAACTGAAATGCACCGACAAAAACGGACGGTCTCTTTGATGAAAAGAACAGCAACACTTCTAATGGCTCTAGCACTACTCTCTGCTTCGTGCGGATCTGAGGGGAACATGTCTAATACGACAGGAACAAAACTCATGACGGAGGCTGAGCTGATAGCTAATGCAAAAGATATTGTAGACCGAGAAAAATTCGGACTTTCTCTATTGAAATCCCCTGATGGGCAATGCTGGGATTTACCTGTACCTAACTGGGACATGACACTTTTAGCTCTGCAAGGCGACTCCAAGTGCACTATTCACGAGTTCTGGCCCCTTCTCCACACACCTTCTACTGAAGCCGTTCTGATACTCAACGAGCTGGGCTGGTCTGTTGGACTCTGCCACTGGAACCAGGGTGAAACATGTCCTGCCAGTTTCGAATACCGGCCTGACAGGCTCACACTCATAATCAAAGACGGGAAAGTAGCTACCTTTAGAGGCGGTTTAGCGGACCGACATACCAAGACTCCTGATGACTTTGGTGATTGGCTAACAACTGACCTAGAGAGACCGATGACAGAGTGTGAAGGTAGATGGATAACACCGAATGGTATCTTTAAAAAATCATGCAAAGTGGGAGCAGGTTACAGACACGACTTCACCCCCATAATGGGTCTCAGTCTTGAAGAGGCCACTGTGACGGCCAATGAAGCTGGTTGGAGTGTAGAACATTGTGACTACGACGTTAACGAAGGTGGGTGCGTGAGGACTTTGGATCTCCGTCCATCAAGGGTCTATTTTAGTATTAATGATGGAGTTGTAACACACACAAGCGTAGGTTAGCCAGATTATTAAACCGAGAAAGCTTCAAAGCTGTCATCACTAATCCAAAATTTGTACCCCGTACGGGATTCGAACCCGTGCTACCAAGTTGAGAACCTGGCGTCCTGGGCCACTAGACGAACGGGGCCAGACTTTATATATCCAACTGATTATTGTATTTGAAAATTCATGTAGTGCTCGGGGGGGAGGACTTGAACCCCCAACGACTGGACCAGAA
>ENA-UPTF01001645-UPTF01001645.1-marine-metagenome-genome-assembly--contig:-NODE-1645-length-13838-cov-5.124482_pt1 | contig 13838 bp, 14 predicted proteins | sample MGYA00238166_ERZ767019 | MGnify/ENA primary metagenome ERZ767019 (study PRJEB28930, sample SAMN06266391) | marine metagenome | isolation source: Sea water from 250 m depth | place: Atlantic Ocean...
ATAAATTTCATTATTGGAAAAAAATAAACCAGCCCAATCATTATGGTCAGCTGAAAAGCTTTCACGCAAGGATAATCCCAAAAACTGTAATGAGAACTTTTCAGACAATGTTAATAATAATTCTTCATATGATTCATCACTCTCGTTCTTAGCCCCAATACCTAACATTATTTCTGGATCCATTTTACCACCTATTAAAATATCAACATATTCCATTAAAGGAAGCATTGTTTTCTGTGCTTCAGACGGAGACCATAAATTTGATCGAAAATTCAAATCACAAGAAATTAATATTTGTTTTTCTTTTGCTTTTTTTACCGCGTAATCAGTTAATTCTTTTGCGCTTTTAGAAAGTGAAGGTGAGATGCCGGAAAAATGAAAAATATCGCAGTTTTCAAATATTTTATCCCAATCAAATTGAGTTGGTGTAATTTTTGAAAATGAAGAACTTTGTCTATCATACACTATATCTGAAGGTCTCATAGAAGCACCATTTTCTAAATAATATAACCCTAATCTATCGTTTGTTTTACAAACGTAATCCATGTTGACTCCAAATTGTCTTATGTAATTTATACACGATTGACCTATAGGATTATCTGGCACAGCAGAAACAAAATAAGTATCTAAATTAAAATGAGATAGAGAAACGGCCACATTGCATTCTGATCCAGCATATGTAAGCTCAAAGTTTTTAGCTTGTGTAAACCTTTCTTTATTAATCGTAGTTAAACGTAATAATATTTCTCCAAATGTAACTATTTTACTCATACATTAAAAATATCATACAAATACAATTAATAAATATTTATTCATTTGAAAATCTACTTATGTCTATATCAAGAGATAGAAGGAAATATTTGGATAAAAAAGGAACTTCTTTAGCTTTTTTATTTTCATTATTATGGTCTGGTAATCCTATTTCAATAAAAATAGGGTTGGAAGATGCACCAGCTTTAAGATTGGGATGGATGAGATTCATATTAGGTGGTTTAGTCGCCATTATTTGGGCAATCTACACTAAACAAAATATAAAACTTAAAAAAACTGATTTACTGCCTTTATGTGGAGTGGGATTATTATTTGCAATACAATTAGGTTTTATGAACATTGGTCAATCTTATACATCAGCTGGACACGGAGTAATTGTGATATCCACGTTCCCCTTATGGGCATCGGTTTTTTCACATATTGTTATCCCTAAAGATAAATTAAACAAAAAAAGATTAATCGGCATGATAATCGCATATTTAGGAATAGTTATCCTGTTTTGGGATTCTATTTTTGGAACGATAAATGACTATCTGTTTGGAGATTTATTAATGCTTTGTTCAGCATTATTATTAGGAGCTAGACAAATATATATTTCACAAATTGCACAAGGAATTGAGCAAATCAATATACTTTTATCTCAAGCAATTATAGGAATTATTTCTTTTCTGTTTTTCTCAATCATTTTTGAAAAAGAGGTATTTATTTTCAGTTATAGTTTATTATTAGCTTTAATTTATCAAGGAATAATTATTGCTGGTTTTGGGTTCATTGGCCAAACTTGGCTTTTGAAAAATTATCTTCCCTCGCGTGTAACTTTAGTTTCAATTTCTCAACCTATATTTGGAGTGATTTTGGCATGGATTATATTAAATGAAAAACCGGGATTAGAACTTATTGCAGCAACTTTTTTTGTGGTAATTGGTTCATATTATTCTTTACAAAAAACAAAATAAGCTCTCTTATATGAATTATTAAAGTTTTTTTCCAATAATACTTTTAGAGATCAAATTATCAATATCAGAGTTTTTATAACCAATAGATATAAGGACCTCTGCCGTGTTTTCTCCAAGCAGTGGTGCTGATTTTAGTTCAACTTCTCCTGTTGAAATTTTAAAAATAGGACCTGAAGATCTAACCTTTCTGCCAGTATTATGCTTTAAATTTACGATATAATTATTTTCTATTGCCTGCTCATTATCAACTAATTCCTCAGTAAACTGCATAGGTTCACATGGAATGTCATGAGATCTCAAATATTCTATCCATTCATTAGTCTTTTTCTCTAAAAATTTTTCTTCCATTTTCTTTTCAAAATTTTTTCCTATATTAAATAATTCTTCTTGTGAAAATTTTTTTTCAGTATTAAATCTTACATCTTCTATACCAAATAAATTAGCTACTCTTTTTCGAGCATGAATAGCTAGACAACCTAATGCTAAGGCAGTATCTCTAGTCTTATATGCCCTATAATATTGAGCAATTTGAGGAGCTCCTCTTAGATTAGAATATTCATTATGGATTTCTTCATAAGAATCATTGTTATTATTATTTGATTTTAACCATTTCTGCGCACCAGTTAAATCATTCTCTACTTCTACAACTTGCATTGCTTGCATTGAAATTGCATTTGCCAATAAGCTAGTTTGCAACAGCAATCCTTTACCTGTAGACCTTGCTTGATATATTCCAGAAACAACTCCTAAAGCCAATGCATAACCTGTGGAATAATCTACATAAGAAGAAGAATTAACTGAACTAGGAGCACCGTGATATATTTTATGTTCAGTTGACATTATTCCAGTATAAGCTTGCATAATAAGATCAAATCCTGGCTCAGTTGCTTTTGGACCCAAAGGACCGTATGCAGTAGTTTCGCAATAAACTAATTTTGGGTTCACTTTTGAAAGCGACTTCCAATCATATTTTAATTTCTTTGAAGTAGAAGGTCTATTATTTGAAATTACTGCATCGGCTTTAGCAATAATGTCATGGCAAACTTTTTGTCCTTGTTTAGTTTTCAAATCTATACAAACACTTTTTTTTCCTCTATTTATTGCTATGAATGTTCTACTTTCGGCAGGAGGATCAGAAGGAGAAGAGTGTCTCCAGGGCTCTCCCATAGGAGGCTCAATTTTTATTACTGTAGCCCCTAAATCAGTTAAAAGTTGCCCTCCTGTTGGACCAGCTACAAAATTTCCAAATTCTACAACAACTAATCCTTCAAGTGGCCCATTCGAAACTGTTTTCAATACATCCTCTATTATTCATTTTTTAGAATTATACTAAAAAATTAATTAGAGTCCATTTTTTTTGAAACAATTTCCATGTCTTTATCTCCTCTTCCAGAAAGTAAAAAGAGAATGTTTTGATTTTTTGGAATTTCTTTACACCAATCAATTAAAAAGCCCAAAGCATGTGCTGGTTCTAAAGCAGGAATAATTCCCTCAGTTACGGATAAAAGCTTGAAACCTTTAAGAGCCGTATCATCCGAAGCAGAAAAATATTTTGCTCTTTCTATATCTTTTAAATAAGAATGTTCTGGACCTACTCCTGGGTAATCTAATCCTGCTGAAATTGAGTGCGCTTCTAATATTTGTCCATAATCATCTTGCAAAACATAGCTCATAGATCCATGTAAGACCCCTATTGAGCCTTTAGTAAGAGTTGCTGCATGTTTATCAGTGTTTAAACCTTTGCCACTAGCCTCTACTCCTATTAGAGATACCTTCTCATCATCAATAAAACCAGAAAATATTCCAATAGCATTTGAGCCTCCTCCAACACAAGCGATAACGTAATCTGGTAAAGAGCCTGTTTTCTCTAAAATTTGTTTCCTTGATTCTATTCCAATTACTGATTGAAATTCTCTAACAATATATGGGTATGGATGAGGTCCAACTGCACTACCAATAATATAATAAGTTGTTTCTACATTAGTAACCCAATCTCTTATAGCTTCATTAACAGCATCTTTTAAAGTTTTTGAGCCTGATTTGACTGGAATCACTTTTGCTCCAAGCATTTCCATTCTATAAATATTTGGGGCCTGTCTTTTTATATCTTCTGATCCCATATAAACAATACACTCCAAATTAAGCATCGCACAAGCTGTTGCAGTTGCTACTCCATGTTGTCCTGCTCCAGTTTCAGCTATTATTCTTTTTTTTCCTATTCTTTTAGCTAATAATGCTTGTCCTATAGCATTATTGATTTTATGAGCGCCCGTGTGAGCTAAATCTTCTCGCTTTATCCACAAGTTTTGATTAATCTGAAGAGATAAATTTTTTGCATAATAAAGTGGGGTTGGGCGTCCAATAAAATCATTTTGTAAATTGGTCAATTCTTCCCAAAAAGTTTCATCTTTTAAGATTTGATTGAATTCTAATTCAATTTCTTGAAGCGATGAAGTAAGCGTTTCAGGAACAAATCTTCCACCATATTTACCAAATCTTCCATTTTTATCAGGTTTTTCCATATTTCGTTTTCTTAGCTCCAGGTATTATATTGTTCAATTAAAATTCTGCATATTAATAGCATATCAACAACAATGAAATCAATCTAATATATTTAAAAACCTTAATAGATTATTAAGAACATCTATTGCTCGATAATTATCTAAAACTTTCCAGACATGCAAAATATATTCATGAATCATCTTGAGTAAAAAGGCAATAAGCAATGTTAAATATATTTTTTTCTTTGTTATTTCAATTTTTTTATAATGTAAAAATGCTATACCAATGAACCAGAATTCAAAAAGATTAGGAAATATAAACAAAACCATCCTATCTTGAAAAACTTCAAAAAGAATAAAGCCTATAATTCTAAAAACAAAAAGCCCTATACTTATATTTCTTATTAATAATTTCCATCTTAATGAAATAATTAGAAAATATGAAATATAAAACAAATCTAAAAACTTATCTAAGAATTGATAATTTCTAACACCTCCAAAAGTAAGAAGGTTCATCAAAAATAGATCTGCAAAGTCTATCAATATTACTAATATAGCGCCAAAAAAATTGTACTTAAATACTATTAAAGATAAAACTATCCTAAATATTGAAATTATAATTTCTTCAAGAGTCATTACTAAGTTATTTTATATTAATTTTAATAAATAAAAAGTAATAATTATTTTTTACTGTTAACATCCTTGTGATCTGAATGGTCAGAGTCTTCATCCTTGTGATCTGAATGGTCAGAGTCTTCATCCTTGTGAATTGAATGTGAATGTTGACCGTGATCATTATCAATGTATTCATGAGCTATTGTTCCAACTGTAAATCCAATACCCAATCCTATAAATAACATAATTGTTTGTAACCCCAATCTCGATGTTTCAGTTCTATGAATAGAAGGAATTATGTCGCTTAAAGCTATATAAATAAGAAATCCTCCTATTCCCGCATAGAGGTATCCCATTGGTAAATCTATTGAATTACCAAATTGGTATGCTACTACAGCTGCACCGATTGTAACTAAAGAAGCAAAAACATTCCTTATTATTGTTTGTTTTTTTGTAAATCCACTTCTTATTTGGACACCGAATTCACCTACTTCTTGAGGTAAATCATGAGCAGCTAATGCAATCGCTGCAATAATTCCAGTTCCAGGACTTACGAGGAATGCTCCACCCAGAGCAATTCCATCAACAAAATTATGAAAAGCATCACCAGTCAAAAATAACCAGCCTTGGGCTTTATTCGTAGAATTAGAATCTTCTTCATGGTGATGGTGAAAACCACCTGAAATTTTTTCGAAAAGAAAAAAAATCATAATGCCGACTATTGAGCTAGTAATAGCTGTGGTAGGAGATAAACCTTCTTCTATGGCATGGGGAACTAGATCTCTAAATGCAATTAACAAAACACCTGCAGCAAGAGGAGTTCCATAAAATGCTATAAGTTTTGTCCATTTATCTTTAGCAATTAGAATCAATGCTAAAGATAAAGACAAAATAGATGAAATCGCAGCAACAATTATTAAAATAAATAGAGTATCCAAAAAATTTTCTTTCTATAATAAAATATATTTTTAAATGATACATTATATCATTTTTTAAATCAAACGATTTTAAAGAAAAAATATAATAAAATAACAATATGAAAAACAAAAGATTTTTTTTAGCAATAGATCAGGGTACTACTTCAACACGCTCTATTATTTTCAATGAAAAATTTAAGGTAATTGCGAACGAGAGGATTCAAAATAAAGAATTTTATCCTGAAGTGGGGTGGGTTGAACAAGATCCAAATGAAATTTTACAAGCTGCAATAAATTCAATTAAACGTTCAGTAAATAAAATCAATGTATCTTTTTCTGAAATAAATTGCATAGGAATTACTAATCAACGAGAGTCAATAGTATGTTGGGATAGTATTACAGGTAAAAGTTTATATAATTCAATTAGTTGGCAATGCCTTAGAGGTGATACATTATGTCAAAAAATTAAAGGTACAGACTTTGAAAATTATGTTAATACTGTAACTGGATTAAAAATAGATCCTTATTTTTCATCGACAAAAATTAGTTGGATATTAAAAAACTCTTCTGATGTAAAAAATGCACTTAATAATGATAGACTAAAGGTTGGAACAATTGATTCCTGGTTAATGTTTAATTTATTAAATAATAATCCTCATCTAACAGATCTTAGTAATGCGTCCAGAACTGGCTTGCTTAACACTAAAACGTTAAATTGGGACAAAAAAATTCTTTCATATTTTGATATCCCTATTGAAATTTTACCGAAAATTGTCCCTTCTAATTATAATTTTGGAACCACTAATAAAGAAATTTTTGATTTTGAAATACCTGTTACTGCAGTTTTAGGAGATCAACACGCTTCATTATATGGCCATTCTTCTAACAGTGAAAATGAAATTAAATGTACTTATGGTACAGGTGCTTTTATATTGTTAAATACCTTAAATAAACGTTATTCATACCAAAATGATTTTCTCTCTACGATCGCTTGGCAAAAAGATAAAGAAATTTTTTATGCATTAGAAGGAAGTATTTTTTCAGCTGGATCAATAATTGAATGGCTGAAAAATATTGGAATAATAAAAAATATTCAAAATATGCAATTTCAAGATTTTTCACCAAAAAATAACGAAAATTTATTCTTCATTCCTGCTCTTAATGGTTTAGGTGCTCCATTTTGGAATTCAAAAATAAAAGCAAGTATAGAAGGTGTAAATTTTGCTTCTAGCTCAGAAAGTATTATTAAGGCAGGATTAGAATCAGTTGCTTTTTCCACTAAAGCTGTCATGGATTCTATTAGTAATAAAACAAAAATTAATTTTAAAACTCTAAAGGTTGATGGAGGTTTAACTAATAATAATTTTTTAATGCAATTTCAAGCAGACTTATTAGGAATTCCAATTTTAGTATCTAAAAATTCCGAAATAACATCCTTAGGTGTAGCTAAGCTTGCATCAGAAAAAATCATGAAAAAATCAGAATTTGATAATAATTATAAAAAATATATACCAAATAAAAAAAATCTGAAATTACTAAGAAATAAATATAAAATATGGATGGATAAAGTAAGAAACAACATTTCTATTATGGAGGAATAATAATGTATCTAGGAACACAGGTTGCACCAAGAAATATATCGGATTTAGAAGTTTGGTCACAATTAGGAGTAAATAATGTTTGCACTGATCCATTCATCTCTAATAGTGATGGAACTTTCAAAGGAACCAATCCACATCATTGGACTTTGAACGATTTAGAAAAACATAAAGAAATTATAAATTCAAAAGGGTTAACTTTAGATATGGTTCAAATACCTTTATCTTCTACTCCTATTGAAAAATCCCAAAGTCCAAATATCATGTTGGGAAAATCACCAAAAAGAGATCAAGAAATAGAGTCAATTCAAAATATTATTAGAATGTGTTCTCAAGTAGGTATTCCGGCAGTTAAATATAATATGAACATAATAGGAATTCCCAGATCTGAAAGTGAAAGAGGTAGAGGAAATTCAATTAACTCTACTTTTCGATGGGAAAAAATGGACAAAAATAAACCTCCTAATATCTCAGGAAAAGTTGATGTTGACACCAATTGGGAAAGAATAGACTACTTTTTGGAAAGAATAGTTCCCGTAGCTGAAGAATATAAAATTAGACTCGCTTGTCATCCTCATGATCCCTATACACCCGATGGATACATGGGAGTAAACAGGGTTTTAGGAACAATTGAAGGATTGAAAAAATATGTACAACTACACGAAAGTCCTTATCATGGTTTGAATTTTTGCCAAGGGACCATTACTGAAATGCTAGATGATCCTGGAAAAGAAATATTTGATATTATTAGGTATTTTGGACATAGAAAGAAAATATTTAATGTTCATTTTAGAAATATATTAGGGAAAAAACTTGATTTCATGGAAGTATTTCCCGATGAAGGTTCTATAGACATGATTGAAGCAATTAAAACTTACCAAGAAGTTGGATATGAATATATGGTTATGCCAGACCACGTTCCTGCCATTTCTGGAGAAAATTCATCTGGAGTAGCGTTCGCATACTGTTATGGGTACATTACAGCTGCGTTACAAGGAATAAACGAAAAAAGGGATATCCCATGGGTGAGAAAAAGATAGTATATTTTGATATATAGTATCGTTATTAAAAGAAATCAAATATTTAGCATCAGTATAATTTCATAAAAAAATCTTTACAAATAGAATATAAATAACTATACTATTTCTATAAATAATAATAATGATATATAATATCAATTATAGATATGTAGTATCAATTATATGGAGTTCATATTATGAAATTAACAGCTTATAGTGTCAAACTGAAGAAAGTAGTGGAAATTGCAAATCCTAAGATTGTTACAATGAAAAATGGTAGAAAGGCTGTTCAAGGTGTTGCAGCAGAAGATCCATCTTCAAAAGTATTTAGAATACTAAGTAATAAAGATGTTGCTGAGGTAGAAAAGCAAATAGGATAACTCTAACTTATATTCCGTATTTATAGCTAAACGTTTTTGCAATAAGCTTCCGTAAAATCATTAGCTAGAAATACATGAGGTTGAGGATTTTTTTCCTCAACCTCAATTTTTTAATTCCAGTTTCAAATTTATTTGATTTTTATTCTGACAATTCAGGCATGAGATCGCTCCAATTAGTCCGTTGATCGTATGCAAAAGCCAATTGAAGTAGTGAAATGTCATCGTGAAGTGCACCTGTGAGCATTGCCCCAACTGGAATATCACTTTCTCCAAATCCTGCAGGAAGGTTCATTGAAGGGTGCCCACTAATATTAAATGGAGCAGTAAAGCATGCATTTACGCCACGTGAATGCTCTTGAGGTAATCGTGATCGCTCAGCTGTAGCAAAAGGTGAAGTGGGAGTAGCTATAGCCTTCAGGTTGTTTTCTAACAGCAAATCAGAAAAGTAAATTTTGAACGCTCGACCTATTTCAGCAGCATTGAGCATATCATTTGCCGATAAGAAAGCTCCCTGAAGCAAATAAATACGTGTTATTTTACCATAATCGTCCCAATTAGAGCTCAATGTTTTTTGATGTCGTTGATAAGCTTCAGAATTTAGTACGATAAAGTTTGCTGATCGAGCCTCTAGCATCCCATGAAGATCTATTTCTACTAATTCACAACCCAACTCTTCGAGTATATGTAAAAAGTTATCATACGCTTCTTTAACTTCTGATTCATTCGGTGCAGAGGTTACAAATTTATAGGGAACTCCGATTCTCCAACCAGAAATGTCTGTTTCAATCATATTTGTATATTTTGGTACTTCTTGGGGCCAACTCATATCGTCTTTAGGCTCATACCCTGCCATAGCTTCTAGCATCATTGCCATATCCATAGCCGTTCTACATAACGGAGATATCTCACTGTGTTGATTGTGATCCATGCCAAATCTACTGACAAGTCCATGTGTAGGTTTAATACTATATAGATTATGTGCTCCTGCAGGTAGCCTTGCACTTCCGCCTCCATCGGTACCTAAAGCAGCTCCTACCATTCTAGCTGTTGTCGCTGCTCCTGATCCACTGCTAGAACCTACTGACATTCGATCAATATTCCAAGGTGACCATGGGGGTGGAGTTAGGTCCAATTCTGTTGGTCGCGACCAACCAAATTCATTTAAATTTGTCTTACCTATTATGATTGCTCCTGCATTTCGTAATCTTTTGATTACAGATGCATCATGTGTGGGAATCCATTTTTCTAATAATCGAGAATTATTAGTTGTTTTCAAGTCCTTTGTCGGTATAGAGTCTTTTATTCCCAAAATCACTCCTGCAAGAGGTCCTAGAGTTTTTCCCTTTGACCGTAATATATCTAGTTTTTTTGCTTGTTCTAAGGCTCCTTTAGAATCAATAGTTATAAAAGAATTTAGCTTAGGATTATGGGAATTGATCATATTAAGATGAGCATTTACATTTTCTACTGCAGATACCGATCCATTATGAACTAATTTTACTTGTTCACTCAAAGGTAAAAAATGAAGTGATTCAACCATTGTTTTCACCATCAACTCTTGATGACATTTTGGAAAAATCAATCTCAATACCAAACGGCTGAATCAAACTTTCCATTAGTTCTGTTGAAATACTTAATCCTTTTAGAAGTTCCCTTAGCTGCTCAATATCTTGTTGAGTTGCTGGTGCAATACTTCTAACCTTTTCAACAAACTTTTCATCATCTGTAAAATCCATAATGGAGAATATTTCTTACTATATATTTTTTAATTATGGAGCTGGTTGAATTAACTCTATTCTTATTCCGCCTGGTGCACCAATAAAACCTATTTTTCTTCCATCAGGTTGCGGTAAAGGACCTTCTTTGTGAACAGCTCCTATTGATACTAACCGTTCAATATCTGCTTCTATGTCATCAGTGTCAAAACCAAAGTGTTCTAAACCGTAATGAGCATCATCATCGGCTGGCCCAAGCGTTTCATTAGTCCTTTCACTTGAAATATTTATATTCAGTCCCCCTTCAGTTTGGGTAATAATAAAAGTATCTCCAACTGGCCTTACTGTTTCAGAAATGATTTTAACATTGAATGCTTTTACAAACCATTCGGCAGTTATCTTTGGCTCTTTTGACTTTATATGAATGTGATTTACGTTGTAAGGCATTGGAATCTCCTTTTTTAATTTTGTGATAAATTATCTTGCTTAATTGATTTTATAATATCTATGGTATAGGGTCCTGATCTTTTATATGAAATTTCTATTTTATTATTACCAAATATTTCTATTTCTCTTTCACCATCTAACGCTATTGTTCCAGAAAAATTTTTTATTTTAATTATCTCATCAGGATTCATATACGACCATTTTTTAACTTTTAATGTAGATATGAGACCTGGGGCTATTGGTGCATAAATCTTTTTCCCTTGTTGGCCAAAAGTTATTCTCATACCTTTGTTTTTATTTGACGATAGAACCCTTGATCCTATTGAAGAAAGACCAATGCTTAACGGAGAAGATTTTGTAAGAAATAATTCTTCTAACATTTCAGGATCCCAAATTGCTTTTGAACCCACAAAATTTTGTTTACTAATTGCTAAGTCTATTAAAGCAATATCTTCATCATTTTCATCAACTTTCACATTAATATATGGGTTTCTTATTAAATAATTTTTTTTTCCTCTTAGTAAATTCACATAAAAACCTGTAGCTATTCCAGCTATAGTGGGATCGATCATTAATGGGAAAGCATTATTTGTCCCGGTAGAAATAGGTATCAAGGGTATCTTATTGATTTTTTTTGCTACTAATCTATTTGTTCCATCTCCGCCTAAAACCAAAACGCAGTCACACTTAATATCATTTAATAAACTTGCGGCAATTAAAGTTTGTTCTGGACCGTCATAAAATTTTGTATCTAAAAAACTAATATTTATCTGATCTCTATAATTTTCAATTGCTGGCTTACACAGTCCTGATTTATCGGGCATAAAGTAAAAATCTCTTACCCCTTTTGATACCAAACCAGAAATAAATCGACTAATGATATTCGCTTTTTCCTGATTTGATATGATTCTACCAGAGGCTACCAATCTCCTAATGTCTTTTCCAGCGGATGGATTTGCTATTACACCTATTTTTGCCAAATCTCTAAATACTTTCGATGTTATTTATTAGCGTTTCTAAAAAGCTTGCAGCAGGAACACCGTCTATTGCTCGGTGATCAAAAGTTAAGGATAAATAAATCATATTTCTTACTGCTGCTTTTCCTTCATTTATGTAAACCTCCTCTTCAATTTTACCCAATCCTAAAATTGCTATTTCAGGAGGATTAATAATGGGATTAAAATTTTCTACATTGTAAGAAGTTAAATTAGTTATAGAAAAGGTTGAACCAGAAATTTCGTGAGGTAACAATTGCTTGTTTTTTATTTTTTTAGAAAATTCTCTTATTTCTTTAGAGATTTCCAATTCATTTTTATCTTGTGAATTATTAATTACAGGAACCAAAAGTCCTCCTTCAACAGCCATTGCGATTCCTATATTTATATTATTCCAGACATATAAATCATCATTTATATAATGAGCATTGATTATGCTATGTTTTTCTAAACTATTTGAGACTATTTTAACTATTAAGTCATTTAGTTGCGGTCTAATTCTATGTTGTCTCCATTCAGATAATAAAGATTTTTGCTTGGATATTAAATTATCTACACATGCCTTCGAGTTAAGTGTTACTTGAGGGTTCTGTGCACTTTCATACATCCTTTTAGCAATAATTTGTCTTATTCCGGTACTTTTTATTATTTCTTTGACATCCAACATATCTGTTGTGTTTGTTGATATTTCGGTATCTTTAGAATCATTAAACTCTGTTACATCATTTTCTGTAATTCTTCCAGACGGACCAGTTCCAGTGATTACATTTATATCAACATTAAGTTTTTTCGCTAAATTTCTTGCTCGAGGTGTAGCCAGTATTTTTTTTGAAATAATTTGTGTTTCAACTTGTGTTTCAGATTTATTGTCCACTTTTTGTTCAATTTTAGTCTCTGGAAAATCTTCGATTTTTTCTCCTTCTAATAATATAAGCCCTAAAACAGTTCCTACTGGTACCAATGCTCCTTCCTCTACATCTATTCTTCCTAAAATTCCATCTTCTAGTGCTTCTACGGCTGAACTAACTTTTGTTGATTCTATTTCAACCAATGGTTCATCTTTAGTTATTTTGTCACCAACGGTTTTAAGCCATTTAATTACAGTTCCGTCATTCATATTCATTCCCCATTGGGGGAGTTTAATTTCTATGGGCATAGCTATCCTCTTTTTTAGTTAATGTATTAGATAATTCCGTAAAATCCTTTACAATTAAATCTGGTTTTAACATTTCGTGACATTCTTCGTAAGGCAACTCATACCTATTTACATATACTGCTTTCATTCCACAACTTTTAGCTCCTAATGTATCAAAAGAATTAGCAGAAACCATCATTATTTCAGAAAGTTCATACCCTGTTATTAAAGAAGTTTTCCTATAAACACCAGAATGAGGCTTAAATGCCCCTACTTCTTCCACGGAAATAATATTATCAAAGTTAAATTTAATTCTGTTCTGCACCAAATGTCTTAAAAATTTATCTTCCCCATTTGATAAAGCAATGAGTTTATATTTATTTGATAATAAATGTAAAGCATCTAAAACTTCCGAAAAAGGAATTAAATTTTGCCAATCCTCATCCCACAGAGTTAACTCTAAATCGTTTGGTTCCATATTAAATTTTCTAGCTGTATATTTAAACCCATTTTTAACAGTTTTCAAATATCCACTATGGCCTAGATCTAAAATGTTATCTTGATATTGTTCTATTCTTTGTCTATGTCTTAAAAAAGTCCAAAATTCTTCAGGGGTTATTTTTGAATTATTATTATTAATAATATTAATTATTGAGCCTTTTGTACTTTTTTCTAAATCCAGAATCGTTCCAAAAAGATCAAAAGTAAGTGCTTTTATCATAAATTTATTCCAAGGTCTTTTTTACAGCGGAATTTATTTTATCTAAATTAGGATATACAAGTTTTTCT
>ENA-UPTF01001646-UPTF01001646.1-marine-metagenome-genome-assembly--contig:-NODE-1646-length-13834-cov-3.389547_pt1 | contig 13834 bp, 15 predicted proteins | sample MGYA00238166_ERZ767019 | MGnify/ENA primary metagenome ERZ767019 (study PRJEB28930, sample SAMN06266391) | marine metagenome | isolation source: Sea water from 250 m depth | place: Atlantic Ocean...
CCCCTCCTACTCCGAAGGAGTCAGCCGAGCGGCCGGCGGAGGAGGAGGAGGATGAGAACGTTGATCCTGGTGATGGCGCGGCGGCGCCGCGCCGTGCGGCCACGGAAAAGAAGCATCCAACTGTTAAAACTCAGAAGATTGCTAAATTGGCACCTACCAAGAACCCGTCCGGCCAAAATGGGGCATTAGTTGACCGAAACAACGCACCGCCCAAACCAGCAGAAACCGATCAACAACGTGCGGAACGCGAGCGACGCGAACGAATGGAGGCACGGCGCCAGCGCCTCGAGGAGATGCGGCAGCGCGACTTTGAACGTTCCTTGGTTCAAGACACCGGCGATATTAGCGATCGCGCGACTCAAGAAGTAGCGCAGTCGTATGTTGACGGCATCTACGCGAGCGTTGTCGCTCATTGGTCACGGCCGCCGAGTGCCCGCAACGAAATGGCTGCGAGTATTCTCGTTGAACTATTCCCTACCGGCGAATTGAACACAGTGAGCCTAGTCGATTCGAGTGGAAGTACGGTATTTGACCGATCGGCTTTAGCCGCGGTTCGTAAGGCTCGGCGGTTCGAGGTGCCCCACGATAGCGAAGTGTTTGAAGCACGATTCCGTAGTTTTCGGCTGCTGTTTAAACCGGAGGATTTGTTGCGTTGAAAAAAATGATCTGGTGGACGATGTTTGTTTCCCTGCAAGGGTCGAATGCGCTGGAAATCGTCATCGACCGCGGCAACGACAACCCCACCCCGATTGCCATCGTACCTTTTACGTCGACTAATCCGGCGGTGGACGTTTCCCCGGTCATTGCATTCGATCTGGTGCGGAGCGGGCAATTTGCGCCCCTTGAAGAAGAAAACATGCTGTCCTACCCCTCCCAACCGGAAGATGTGTACTTTCGCGATTGGCGGATATTGGGTATGGAATATCTGCTTATCGGGCGCCACCTCACCCGTGTGGATGGCGACGTTACGGTGTCGTATCACTTGTTTGATGTCAGTGCCGAGCGAGAGGTGAAGTCTGGCGAGATTACGGCTTCCCGAGACCGTGTGCGCGATATCGCACACCGAATCGCGGATGAGGTGTATGAAGAAATAACGGGGATTAGAGGGGCGTTTTCAACACGAATTCTGTACGTCCTGGTTGAAAATATTGGGACCTCGTATGCGCGTTACAAACTCGAAATGGCGGATTCGGACGGCGAACGTCCTCGTACTCTCTTTGAGACATCCGAACCTCTTTTGTCACCCAGTTGGTCGCCGGATGGTCAACGAATTGCCTATGTTTCATTTGAGACAGGTAGACCGGCGATCGTCATTCAGGAACTTCGTAGTAACTTTCGACAACGGCTCCCTCCTTATCCGGGTCTCAACGGTGCACCGGCTTTTTCGCCGGATGGGCGCGAGCTGGCGATGGTGCTGTCGAGGGATGGAAATCCCGAAATATATACGATGGAAATCGCGGTTCCTGGGCGCAGCCTTAGACGGGTGACGCGCCACGCATCGGCCATCGATACGGAACCAGCTTGGACGCCGGATGGGAAGAGTCTGATTTTCACCTCGGATCGAGGGGGTCGACCGCAGATTTATCGAGTGGATTTGCGGACGTCGCTGACCGAGAGGTTGACATACCAAGGTGATTACAATGCGCGTGCTCGATTGCTTCCTGACGGCCGCCATCTCGTGTACGTACATCGACGTGAGGGTGTCTACCACATTGCTTGGCAAGATCTTGAGACTGACCAGGGACCCAGGGTGTTGACGGAAACGTCATTGGATGAATCGCCGTCGCTCGCACCGAACGGAACCATGTTGATATATGCGACGCAAGACCAGGGGCGGGGTATACTGGCCGTGGTATCCATTGATGGTCAGGTCAAGTACAAATTGCCGTCGGCGGCAGGGGAAGTCAGGGAACCATCCTGGTCGCCGTACCTCGATACACTGGCCACAAATCGTGGTTTATAGATTGATGAGGAGAGAGGAACGATGACGCAGTTCAGAACGCGCAATAGGGCGTTGTTGGTTGTGGGCGCGCTGGTTCTTGCGGGGTGTGCGAGTCAACAGGAACCCGAGCCGGTTGCTCAGGAAGAGTCACCCGTTGATGTTGCACCCGTGGAGTCTCAAGCTGTTCAAGCCGACCCGACCCCGACCGATTTTGATAACCGGAGTCGGCCCCTCACGCCGAGTGGTCGAATATTGGCGACGAAGTTTTACTTTGAACTAGACCAGGCCAGGCTCTCGGCCCGCGATTTACGGTTACTCGAGATGCACGCGAATATTTTGACCCGAAATCGTGATCGTCGATTAGTTATTGAAGGGCATTGTGACGAGCGTGGAACGCGGGAGTACAACCTTGCATTAGGCGAACGCCGGGCCAATGCGGTGTCTAGCTTTCTAACCTCGGCCGGCGTTCGACGATCTCAAATTGAAACGGTCAGCTACGGCGAAGAACGCCCTGACGACCCCGGGCACGATGAGGCCGCGTGGGGTAAGAATAGGCGTGCGGTAGTGATTTATCGATAAGCGCTGTTCGCGGTGCGAACAGGTCTGATACGGAGGAGGTACGGAACACACGTTCTGCGTCTTATCTTGTGCGCGTTGTTCGGACACGCGACCGTTGGTGTAATCGGTGCGGAGTTGATTGCCGACCGTTCCCTGGAACAGAGTTCTGAGGTTGAATTGGCGGACACCGCAAACAATGGATCCGGATTAGGGTCACTTTTTTATCAGTTGCAGCTTTTGCAGGAAGATCTGGCGATTGTTCGGGGGTTGCTTGAAGAACAAACGTATCGGCTCGATCGACTCACGCGGGAGCAAAATCGACGATACACGGACATTGATCGACGCTTCCGTGAGCTTCGTGGGATAGACGCGGCAACGCAACCGCATGACGAGACCGACATGCCGCCGTTACTGCCCGTTCTCGATCCAACCGGTACCGAGCGTGGTTCGTACGAAAGCGCGTATACGCTCACCAATGAACGTAAGTTTCATGACGCGATTGTCGCTTTCGATCAATTTATCGTCGATTACCCCAACGGACAGTGGACGCCTAACGCGTTTTATTGGTTGGGGGAATTGCATCACGCCACGGACAATCTAGAAAAAGCGCGTCAGTCTTTCGTGCAAGTCGTTACGCTATACCCGGAACATGCGAAAGTGCCCGACGCTTTGTACAAACTTGGCAAGGTCTATCACGAGCTAGGCGATACCCGGCGCGCGCGCGATTACCTCGATCGAGTTATCAACAACCATCCGGGAACAGTCGCTGATCTGGCTAGATCGTACGCGGCGGACTACCTGTAGAGTCGTGTCGGAGACCGAGACGCTTCGCGTCACGGAGATTTTTCTCTCGGTGCAGGGGGAATCGAAGAGCGTTGGGTGGCCGACAGCCTTTATTCGGCTGACGGGATGTCCGCTTCGTTGTCAATATTGCGATACCGCGTACGCGTTTCACGGTGGTGCAATGCATACGCTGGACGCGATTCTCAAACATGTGGGCGAACTCAGCGTGCGACACGTCACAGTGACCGGTGGTGAACCCCTGGCACAACCAAGGGCACTCGACTTGCTGATAGCGTTGTGTGATCGCGATTACATCGTGTCTCTCGAAACCAGCGGGGCGATGGATATCTCCGCTGTCGATCCTAGGGTCAGTCGGGTCGTGGACTTTAAGACACCAGGATCCGGTGAAGAACATAGGAATCTCTATTCAAACGTTGCTGAGTTGCGTGTAAGTGACCAGGTGAAGTTTGTGATCTGTGATCGAGGCGACTATTGCTGGGCAAAGGATATCTGCGCGAAATACAGCCTCACGGATCATGTCGCTGATGTATTGTTCTCTCCATCAGCATCTGAACAGAATGCTACGCAACTTGCCGAGTGGATCCTCGGGGACGGGTTGAACGTACGTTTTCAGATACAACTCCACAAAGTTCTTTGGGGCGAAGAGGCAGGACATTGACGATTGGGGTGGTGCTTTTGTCGGGAGGCCTCGACTCGGCAACGACGCTGGCGATCGCGAAAGAACAAGGATTCGAGTGCTATGCGCTGTCTTTTTCGTACGGTCAACGCCATTCCATCGAATTGGAAGCGGCGAGAAAAATTACTGCATCCGCTGGGGTTGAAGAGCATCGCGTTATCTCCATAGATCTCTCGGCGTTTGGTGGATCAGCTTTAACGGATACGACGATCGACATACCGGAAACGCCCTCGACGGGTATTCCCGTGACCTATGTGCCGGCACGAAATACGGTATTTTTGTCGTTGGGTCTTGCTTGGGCCGAGGTACTGGGCGCGCACGATCTCTTCATGGGCGTTAATGCGGTAGATTACTCGGGTTACCCAGACTGCCGTATCGAGTTCATCCAGGAGTTTGAAAAGCTGGCGAATCTCGCGACTCGAGCCGGGATCGAAGGCAGTCGATTTACGGTACACGCGCCCCTCATCGAATGGTCAAAAGCTGACATCATTACGAAAGGATTGGAGCTGGGTGTGGAATACGAAAACACGGTCTCTTGTTATCAACCGAACGGGGATGGCTACGCATGTGGCCGCTGCGATAGTTGTCGTATCCGTAAAGAAGGATTCCAAGTAGCGGGCTTCGTCGATCCTGCGCGATATTACTGAATCGCTTGGCGATCGAGTTCGTTGTGAACTAGGACGACACATTGACTCGCAAAAACAGTCTTAGGGCCTAATGCAATCGGGAGACCGCCGAGCCGTGCCAAGTAGCGGAGGCTCTTACGCGGCATCGATTTGTGATCGCTCATCACAAAGATTGCGGGCGAAGTGAACGAGACAGCTCGTATGTCGGTCCCTTTTTTGTCGAGGTAATAAAAGCCAGGAATTGCCGCGGCCTTGATGACGGATTCGAAATTGCGATGCGTGACTTCGATACCGTTATTGCAGATGATCGTTTCGTCACGATCGAGATTTATCCCTTGGGCAAGCGCGGTACGTATGGATGTCGCGATAGATCGCTCGTCAAAGCCACCGATTGCGCCAATAGAATCGCCGCGGTACGTGAGCACCCGCGGCGGGCAAGGGGGTCCTTCGAGGACGATACGGATCGACGTATCGACGCGGTGATGATTGGCATAAAAAAGAGCGTTCGAGATGGATTGGGCGACGACTTCTAAGTGATTGGCTGAAGGTAAATCGTCAACCGAAAACCGGGGCCCGGTGGGCCCGTTACGGACTCTCAAGACGAAGTTTCGCGATGCCCAATCCAAAAGCGGTTCCGCGGTGGCGTGGTGGTGGGCCGTCTGGGGCTCGAACCCAGGACCAACGGGTTAAAAGCCCGGTGCTCTACCAACTGAGCTAACGACCCTCAGGCCACGAAACGGCGCATTCTATTCGTCGCGTGCGGACCGAACAAGCGCGCGGTTGGCAATAACCTTAAGTGAGTCGCGTTCGTCACTGTATATCAGAGGAGAATCGGGAATAATCAATGTCGCGGGAGGACGCAATGAAATTAACCAAACTTAGCCGTTCAATCGAAGGGAAGGTCGCTATCATCACTGGCGCTGCCAGTGGCATGGGCCGGTCGACCGCGGCCTTGTTCGCCGAACAAGGGGCGTTGGTGGCCCTCACCGATATCAATCAGGAACCGTTAGACGAGGTCGTCGACGAAATTAGCGCCGCTGGTTACCCGGCACGAAGCTGGCTCCTAGATGTTTCGGATCTGGAAGCCATCAAGCGAGTAGTACCCGAAATTGCTGAACATTTTGGCGGTATCGACATCCTTATTAACAACGCGGGTATCGGTGCGGGTGCATCGTTGGACGATGACGATTATGAAACTGTCTGGCAGCGCGGTCAGGACGTATTGCTTACGGCTCACGTCCGTATGATTCGCGCCTCGTTGCCATTCTTGCGGGAATCTACGGGTGGTCGGATCGTCAATATTGCATCGACCGAGGGCCTCGGTGCTACCAAGTACTCGAGCGCATACAGTGCCGCTAAAACGGGAGTTCTGGGCCTGACTCGCTCGCTCGCTGTAGAGTTTGGAACCGAAGACATCACGGTGAATTGCATCTGTCCAGGCCCCATAAGAACGGGACTAACAGATGGGATACCAGAAGAACAAAAACAAGAATATGCGCGTCGGCGCGTAGCCCTTAAGCGATACGCGGATCCGGAGGAAGTCGCTCACATGACCTTAAGTTTGGTTCTTCCGGCGGCTGGCTATGTCACTGGCGTCGCCTTACCGGTCGATGGTGGGTTGACCATCAGGAACGCGTGACCGAAACGGTGGGAAAACGGTCTGTACGGGTTCCTTGGAGAACGGTCTTTGCCTATGGGGCCCCGAGCGTCGGTGCGGGCTACATGTACCTTCTCGTCGGTTTGTACGTCATGAAATTTTCAACGGATGTGCTATTGATCGCGCCTGCCGTGATGGGAGTGATCTTTAGCATTTCTCGAATTTGGGACGCGGTTTCGGATCCGCTCGTCGGTTATCTGAGTGATCGGACGGTTAGTACTTTGGGTCGACGTCGTACATGGATGGCTGCCAGCGTCATCCCGATCGGTGCTGCCTTCGTGATGGTGTTCTCGCCGCCGACAGATTTATCTGAAACTGCGCTGATCGGTTGGATGGCGGTCGCGGTGATCGGGTTTTACTCAGTCATGACGATCTTTTTTGTACCGCATTTATCCCTCGGTGCAGAACTGTCGGATGACTACCACGAACGCAGTCGTCTCTTTGGCGTGCGGCATGGGTTTTATACGTTCGGTTCAATATTGTGTCTCGCGAGTTTCCAACTCCTGCTTTTAGCGGAAACCCGGGGCGAGTTGGCGGTGCGACAAACCGCACTTGAGTTGGCTTTTATCGCAACGTTGGTAATGGGGCTTCTGATTGCTTTTGCGGTCGTCAGGCTACGTGAAAGGGTCGATTTTCAGGGACGGGTCAACGAGCGGCCGTATCGGGCGTTTGCAGATGTGGTTCGCAACCCGCATGCGCGATTGCTCATTATTGTGACCTTCATTGAGAACGTTGGTTCCGCGGCGATAGGCGTGTTGACGCTCTATGTCGCACAATACGTGGTGGGCGCTGCACTGTGGGCCCCCCTCATTATCTTGTCGTACATGATCCCGTCAGCGTTTTCGGTACCGCTGTGGATCCCGCTGTCGCGTCGGTACGGGAAAGTACGACTGTGGCTTTTTTCAATGTTGCTGACAGGCGTGTCATTTGGAGGCATGTTCGTCCTGCCGTTTCTAGATACTGTCGACGTTCGGCTGATTACGATTATGGTTCTCGCGGCATTTGCCGGGCTCGCGGCAGGCTGCGGTGGCACGATAAGCACGTCTATTCAGGGCGACGTGATTGATTATGACGAGTACCTCACGGGAGAACGTAAAGAGGGGACCTACTTTGCAGCGTGGAACTTCGTGTACAAGTGTGCGATGGGCGTGATGCTGATGCTCACGGGATTTGTGCTCCAAGCCGCTGGTTTCATACCCAACGAGGTGCAGTCGATGCAGACACAGATTGCCATCGTTTCGCTATACAGCCTTTTTCCGTTGGTTTGTTATGCAATTGGGGCCATGCTTTTTCGCCGGTTCAAACTAAACGAACAAGCCTACGCCGAGATTCGGAGTGTATTGGATGCTCGCCGCGCGTCGGCGTGAGGATGCATTACCGACCGGTAAAGTTTCCTGCCCGACGCTCCGCGACGGCTCGGACACCCTCGCGATGATCTTCGGTCTGCTGAAGTCGATGTTGTTCTAGGAACTCGTGATCAGTTTGGTCTTTGACGGATTGTGCTAATCCGGCTCGCATCGTGGCTCGCACAGACAGCACCGCTAGAGGAGCATTTTCCGCAATTTCAGAAGCCAAGGCGATGGCTTCGGCACGCACACTGTCGCGATCAGTCAAGACGTCACCCAGGCCCCATGCGTGGGCTGTTTCGCCGTCGATTCGATTTCCGGTTAGGAACATGTTGTTCGCTTTTTGCTGTCCGATGAGCTTTGGCAGCGTATGAGTCAAGCCGAAGCCTGGGTGGAACCCTAGCTTGACGAAGTTCGCAGTAAATCGGGCCTCAGGGCAGACGACCCGGAAGTCGGGCACTAGCGCCAAACCAAATCCACCACCTACGGCCGCCCCTTGGATAGCCCCGATCACCGGCTTTTTGCAGGCGAAAAGATCGACAGCAGCAGAATAGAGAGGGTTGCCCTCGGCGACCTTTCGATCGGTTTGCTCAGACTCGGTCCTGGACCTCGAAAAGTCGTTTCCCGCGCAGAAGTGTTTGCCTTCCGAGCAAAGGACAATCGCTCGGCATTCGGGATCGTCGTCGAGGTCGCGGAATGCTTGGACCAGGGCGTTGATTAGATCGACATCAAAGAAATTGTTGGGGGGGCGGCGAATTTCTGCAATAGCTACGTGACCATCTCGCGTAATTTCAGCATCGCCGTAACGGATCGGTTCAGGCATTAAAGCTCCCCCATTTGATTCGCGTTCAGGACGTTATAGTGTGACGAATGATAAGTAGAAGCAAAGGAAGGGCGATGAAGTGGCGTATTGGTGATGTCACGATCACGAGGGTGGTAGAACTTACCTCATCAACCATTGGAAACTACATATTGCCTCAGGCGACGGAAGATCGTATCAACGCAATCGACTGGATTGGCCCTTTCGTCAACGATGACCATCAGCTCGTGCTGTCATTCCATAGTTTGGTTGTTGAGACGGGAGACCAGATACTCCTGGTCGATACGTGCATTGGGAATGACAAGGAGCGTACCTATCCAAAATGGAACCGGATGCAGTCGTCGTTTTTGCAGGATCTGGCTGATGCGGGATTTGAGACCGACAGTATTGATACGGTTTTGTGTACGCACATGCACGTCGACCACGTTGGATGGAATACGCGATGGTTAGATGGGCGATGGGAAGCAACGTTTGGTAATGCCCGTTATCTGTACGCAGAAGAAGAATGGAAGCATTGGCAAAACGAAAACCAGGCCGAATATGGACCCGTGATCGACGATTCGGTGCGACCCATTTTTGATGCGGGTTTAGCCGACTTGGTATCAAGTGATCACGGAGTCACGTCGGACGTGCGCCTTGAGTCGACCCCTGGCCACACACCGGGCCATGTCAGTGTGCACGTCACGTCACGGGGCGAAGAGGCGGTCATTACGGGAGATATGATCCACCATCCGTGTCAAATAGCTCACCCAGAATGGTCGACGACGGCGGATGTTGATCCGGACCTGAGCGCGGTGACGCGCACTCGATTCCTTGACTCGTATGCAGACCGGCCCGTCCTTGTCATTGGGACTCACTTTGCTGGTCCGACGGCTGGAAAGCTGGTTCGCGATGGTGATTCTTACCGACTCGATTACTGAATAGGTCAGTCTTCTCGGTATCGAGCCCGAGCACGACAGCCCCCCGTGTTAGACTCCACGGCCGCCCGCTGACCTAAGATTATTCTGGCTTCTCGGGATATTTATACCGCGCTTAAGCAGACCGATTTCCGCTGGTTATGGCTCGGTAGCCTGGGTTCCTCGTTCGCAATGAACATGCAGCAGGTCGCGCGAGGTTGGTTCGTCTACGAATTAACCTCCTCCGCCGTCGACCTTGGATGGGTCACCATGTCCTTCATGATTCCCCAAGTCATATTTTCTTTATGGGGTGGGGTGCTTGCAGACCGAGTTTCGAAGAAGTCAGTGCTCGTCGTCGCTCAGTCCTTGAACGCCGTTGCAACGCTTGTGATGGCTTTCATCATCCTGATGGGGAACGTCGATTTCTGGGATTTCATCGTCTTTGGTCTCTTTAATGGTGTCGTGTTGGCGTTATCGTTTCCAGCGCGCAACGCCTTTGTGCCCGATCTTGTCGATGAACAATTGATCTTCACCGCCATGGCGCTTAACACCGCCGGCATGAATTTTGCGCGAATCTTGGCACCGGCGTTTGCAGGGTTCCTGATCGCGTGGATTGCCGCGGGGGACACCACGAGCGCCTTTGGTGTCGGTGTCGTTTACATGGTCATCGGAGGTTTGTATTTCCTATCGGCCGTCACGATGTTGCTTGTTTCCAAAAGCGGTCGGGCGGGTTCGCGCGCCACGCGAAAACACCCATTCATCGAAATTCTTGATGGCCTCAACTACGTTCGTGCGCATCCGGCCATACTCGCGCTGATCCTACTCTCGATCGTGCCATTCATGTTCGGTATGCCGCTTAATACGCTATTGCCGGCATTTAACGAGGACGTTTTGCTCGGCGGTCCAGACGACTTGGGATTGCTACTTTCGGCGATGGGCATGGGTGCAATTCTCGGTTCATTGATGTTGGCCGCTTCAGGGGACCTCAAGCACAAGGGTACGTGGCTTGTCGTTAGTTGCTTTGGCTGGGGGGTTGCGACAGTGCTATTCGGCATGGCACCTAATTTGTGGACAGCGGTCGCTGTACTCGCTTTGGTCGGCTGGTTGTCGTCCTGGAATATGTCGCTAAATCGCGGCTTGTTGCAGGTTCAAGTTGAGCGGCGTATGCGCGGCCGGATCATGAGCATCGATATGATGTCGCACGGGCTGATGCCGCTTGGCGTTCTGCCCGTGAGCATGATTGCAGACGCGTATGATATTTCGACGTCGCTCATCGTAAGTGGGGTGGTCTTCATCATCCTGATAGGGGTTATGGTGCTCGTCTCAACGCCTGTCAGAAAACTCGATTCAATGCTGTTGGATGCTCGTCGCATGAACCAATAAAGCGACGTGTGTCGGCGGTGGCATTAGGACCGTGAGCTTGAGGATTCGATAATGTCACTAAGAACGGGCCGAATTTGATCGAGGAACAGCGTAGGGTTTTCACTCATGGGGAAGTGGCCGAGACCGCCGAGGGTTCTGTAGCGGGCACCCGGTATCATTGAAGCGAGCTCTTCGCCTGCCTCAGGCGTGCCGCTCCAATCGTATTCGCCGTTAAGAATGTCGACAGAGCAAAGCTCGGTATTGATCGTGCGCGCTGTATTTCGCACGTCGTGGTCGATCGAGTAGTAGTAGAGATCGCCCTTGAACACGGGGGGCGCACCTTGGCTATAAACCCAACTTGTTTCGTGGCGTAACGCTTTGGGACTTGTAGGAGCCATCATCCCGTACATTAAGTGAGCCTTATAGTCGTTGCCAATTTTGGGATGGTAAAACTCATCCACAAAGCCCCCGGGTGTATGTGCGGAAGCTTCGAGACCCACCACGGCCCGGAATTCGTTGGGATGGTAAAGAGCAAGATCAATGGCCAGATGCCCTCCAATGGAACTGCCCATATAGACGGGACGATCAAGTTCAAGGGCGTGCGCAAGCGAGATGGGAACTTGCATCAAGAATTCTTTTTCGAGGCGGTATTCTTTTTCCCACCAATTCGTATCAACCGGCGGCACGGATTTTCCATGGAAGGGAAGATCGTAGGCAATAAGCCGAAACTTGGTCTGTAGATCGTCATCCTCCAGGATGTGCCTCCATTGCCGCCCGTCTGCACCCGCCGTGTGCTGCAGTAACAAACCGATCTCACCACAACCTGCTTCCTCGAAATAGATGCGGTACTCCACGCCTTGGATAGTGAGATAGGTGTAACGCCCGGTCGCTGAATCAAACTTGGGCATTGCGCACCTCTCGGAAGATTTCGATCAAACGTCGGATGGCTGGGTAATAGGCACAATAGTTGTCCCGGTCCCCCGTGATTTCGAAACCGTGGTGAATGGAGGCAGGGTAGAGATCTTGGTAAAAAGGTTTCGGCACGTCCTGTAAAAGCTCTTCCCAATCTTGTTGCGATGCAGAAATGGCGAGGTCAGTCGGTCCGCCGCCGTGCCACTCGTGGATCTCGCTTACCTTGCCGCTTTCGATATCGATGCGTTTTCTCTGATCACCGATGCCGATCCTCAGCGAAGAATTCCACATTCGGGCATGGATGCAGAATTCGCCGTCTGCGTTAGCCTTTGTCTTCACGTCGTTCCAGTCGAGCATCTTGTGACTCCCCTTTTCGTCACGTAGGGTACTCGATTTGCTGGTCGGGACGCGTTCGATGTCGTTGCGCATAGGTTTGGTTGCCGATACGCATGTACCTGAGGCTTGTCGGACACTTTGGCCCCAGGTATTTCAAGCGTTTGAGGGTGTCGATTACATCTTCCATGGCGGAGACGTTCACGACCTCGCGTTATTGAGTGAGTTCGAAAAGATTGCCCCTATCTATTGCGCGCGCGGTAACGGTGAAGACGGCTCCGGCGGACGTCCGATTCAGCCAGAGGACGATCGGGTTCGCTATGCGTGGACATTGGAGATGGAGGACCTAGTTATAGGGCTTACGCATTACATTCCAGCGGATGAACGTCCACCGGACCACACGGTGGCGCGCTGGTGTGAGCGTTATTTCCCCGAAAAAACGCCTGACGTGATTGTTTTTGGCGATACCCACACAGAGTTGATTAAGGAGGTTGGTGGCATCCTGTGCGTAAATCCCGGCTCGCCGACGTACCCGCATAACTACGACACACAATTCGGGACATTGGGCTTTTTGGAGTTAGATGCTGGAAAAGCCAACGCGTCGGTATGGTTGATTAATGAGAAGGGTATCGAACCTTACAACTGGGACGATCCTCCCAAGTGGAAGTTGTAACCGAACCGAGCCGATTAATCTTTGGATAAGCCGAGAAAACGTTAGGCCAACTCAGTGTAGACCTGGCCCAACGTGCGGTTTCGGTTCGGAGCTGAACGCCTTCCTCACCGGGCTACTCCATTGCTTCTCAGAGCGCCCCGGTGCTGAGTCTCCCGCTAGTCATGTTTGATGGGTAGCCCTGATCAGACGTCGAATCCACGCATTGGATTGATCGATGGCCAGCTGTCCTTGGTGGCTAGGATCGCTTCGCCGACCTCGTCAACATCCCACGGCCCTTCGGCTTCATCCTTCTGTGCAATGGTCATCAAATTCCACGCAAGCATGGATACCCGATTTCCCGAGACCAGCCACGTTCGACCGGTGACTTCCTTCGCGTCGTCGGAACAAAGCCAGACGACGGCTGGAGATACTCGGTCTGGCGGTATCTGATCTTTTACGGCGTCGGGCATGATGTCGTCGGTCAATCGTGACAGCGCAGTTGGAGCCAGAATGTTGACGTTTATTCCGTACTTCATTCCTTCAAGGTAAAGGCACCTCGCCATGCCCGCGATCCCAGCCTTGGCGGCCCCATAATTGGTCTGACCAAAGTTCCCTAACAATCCTGATGTGGAACTGGTGACGACGATACGGCCGCCCTCACCTTGCTCGAGCATTTGGTCGTAGGCGGCTTTAGTCGTTAGGTACGTTCCTTTGAGATGAACGTTGACAACGATATCCCACATATCGTCATCCATATTCTTGAAGCTCTTGTCACGGAGAATCCCGGCATTGGCGATCAGGATGTCGAGCTTGCCAAAATTATCAACACCCGCTTTGACCATGTTTCGTGCGTCTTCGGGGACCGAAACATTACCGTAATCGGCAACCGCTTCGCCGCCAGCGTCTTTAATTTCCTGCACCACGGTATCAGCCATGTTCGTGCCAGAACCGCTGCCGTCTCGAGCGCCACCCAGATCGTTGACGACGACCGCAGCGCCCTCACTCGCAAGAAGAAGCGCGTGAGTCCGACCGAGACCTCCGCCTGCACCGGTTACCAGCGCAACCTTTCCATCCAACATACCCATGTCGTCCTCCGTTAGAATCGTTATTCGTATCGCGTGGTTGATACGTGTCTTCAACCCGCGGTTCAGTGAAAGGTAAAGTGGGAGGCGTTTTGGATCAACTATTTGATTTTACGGACAAGGTCGTTCTGGTGACGGGCGGCAGTCGAGGTTTGGGACGGGCGATGG
>ENA-UPTF01001647-UPTF01001647.1-marine-metagenome-genome-assembly--contig:-NODE-1647-length-13827-cov-11.244291_pt1 | contig 13827 bp, 9 predicted proteins | sample MGYA00238166_ERZ767019 | MGnify/ENA primary metagenome ERZ767019 (study PRJEB28930, sample SAMN06266391) | marine metagenome | isolation source: Sea water from 250 m depth | place: Atlantic Ocean...
AAACGAATTTCCATTTTCTCTGTAAGTTTTGCAGCATTATCCACCACTTGCATTGTATGGAAAAAAATATCTTTATGATGCCATTCGGGCGTTTGATCGATACCGTACATTGCATCTATTTCTTCAAATATCAATTTCATCAAACCAGTTTCTTGTAAGATAACCAAGCCTACGGAAGGTTTTGGGGATGATAAAATTTTTAAAATTTCCGCCGTGATCCTCTCTTGTGATACAATCGAAATACGATCCTTCTGGCGAACAATTGAATCATAGCACTTTTTATCTATTTCGAAACCCAATTGTGACGCAAAATATGCTGCACGGAGCATACGGAGCGGATCTTCGCCAAATGTTTCATCTGGGTCTAGCGGAGTGGTAATTTGCTTAGCTTGTAAATCTAAAATACCATTGTATGGATCATGTAATTCTCCAAATGACTCAGGTAAAATATCTACAGCCATAGCATTAATTGTAAAATCACGACGAACCAAATCCCCCTTTAAATCAGTATAGATCACCTTCATTGGTTTTCGAGATTTTTCATCATAGGATTCAATGCGCGCTGCAGCAACATCAATTCCAATTTTCTTATGAGGAATTTTGGCAGTTGAAAATTCTTTAAAAGGTATAATTTTTTTAACTGCTAGCTGCTTCGCCAAAGCTTCAGCGAAATCTATCCCGTCCCCAACCACCATTAAATCAATTTCTTTTGAAATTTTCTGCATGAATATATCACGCACGAAACCACCAACTACATAAACCTGTTTCCCAAGCTCAGACCCAACTTGCCCAGCTAACTTAAGTACCTTTTCTGCTTTGGAATGGGTGGTTATCAATTCTCGAATATTAGTCATCTGAAAAATTACCGATTTCAATATTCAAAATGAACTAGTGCTTCAATATTACTATTTTGAAATATACTTGCCACTCATTAGACCTGGTTCTATTTTCTAATATTATGAGGAATTGGATATTTAATAGATATATTATTTTATCAACACTTTTAGTTACCTGCATCAGTGCTCAGTTCATAAAGGTGGATGTTACCATGGATGATCGCCTTCTGAAAAATGATGACCGACAAGTTCTATTACCTCTAAAGAATGAGATAGAACGATTTTTTATTAATGCAACATGGGATGAGGATTGGGATGATCTAGGGATTGAATTGAATGTTCAAATTATTTTCCAAGGTACTGCAACAAAAAATGGCAAGGAGACTTTCCTTGCGCAGGTACTATTATCTACAAAAACTGACCAACGGTTTTTTGATAATTCTTTGCAATTTTATTTCAATCCTGGTGGAAGTCTTTATTATGACCAGGTAATGTTCGAACCACTGCCTAGCTTTCTATCTTTTTATGGCAATATGATTCTTGCAGGAGAAATAGATACCTATCAACCAAATGAAGGATCAAAACAATATGAACTGGCTCGATCAATTGCACTGCGCGGTTCGGCAAGTAATTTTTCCATGGGTTGGTCAAAACGTATACAGCTTGCGGATGATATGTCAACGAATTATGGTTTGCGTAAGGCACGGTTTTCTTATTATTACGGATTAGAATTATTTGAAGATGGTGAAATAGAAGAATCGATAAAGCAATTCAAAAAAATGATAGTTGGGATTGATGAAGTTTATGATCGTATGCCACGCGAATACTATACTTTATATTTTTTGAAATCGCACGCAACCGAAATAACGCAGATTTTGCAAATACTAAGACAAACTAGAATGATTGAAGACCTTATTGAACTTGATCCTTCAAATAAGGATATTTATTCGAAAGGTTTGAAGGATATATCACCATAGGTTTTTTTACGGGCTATATAATAGTCCAAAACAATACTTCCTTTATAAAAAGCTTTCATTATATCACGGTCAGATAAAACACGAATTTGTTTTATCTTTCTCCGTCTAGAATAGATGATATGCAGGTGCAATAAGATCCAGATATGCGCTTTTACTATACCAAACACATGACGAAAGTCAAATTTAGATATTGCATAAAATATTGCTACCCATTCAAGAGCATACCGCAAAGGAAGAAGGTATAAAGTAGTAAAAATTTTATAGTTGGTTAATAACATTATAAGAGAATTACGGTGATTAAGCATGAACTTTTTTAATGAGGTCATTGGTAAAGAAACAGCATTTTTATGATAAACTACCGCTGCTGGATGAACAAATACCTCATACCCCATAAGCTGTAGTTTCCAACAAAGGTCGATTTCTTCCATATGGGCAAAGAAGTTTTCATCAAATTGCCCAGCTTCCATGTAATGATCTTTTCTGACCATAATTGCTGTACCTGAAGCCCAAAAACAACGATCATCATTATCGTATTGACCGGAATCTATTTCCTGTTCCAGGAATATTCTGCCACGGGCAAATGGGTAACAAAGTACATCCATTTGCCCTCCAGATCCACCAGCATAGTCAAATCGATTCCGTTCATAATAATTTAATATTTTGGGCTGAACAGCTGCACAATCTGGATGAGAATTAATAAATGAAACCAAATTTCGAAGCCAGTATTTATCTTGCACTGTATCATTATTCAAAAATACGACTAGATCACCATCAGCTTGGGGTATACCACGATTACAGCCACCGGAATACCCATAATTCTGATCATTTTTGATCAGTTTAATTCGCGGGTGATGATCCTTTATCCAATCTCCACTGCCATCAGTTGAAGCATTATCAACAACAATGATTTCAAAGTTAGGGTAGTCTGTTTGCTTAAGAGAATCAAGACATTCTGAAAGAACATCTATTCCGTTCCAGTGTGGAATAATAATGGAAACTAGAGAGTCCATGGGCAAATGCCCTTCAAAGACTAGGGCGCAATACCTTTTATTTCATTCAGTAGTTTTTTGGCCTGTCGGTCGTTTGGATTACGATCAAGCCAACCTGTGAGAACTGTTTCCGCTTCTGGTTCCATTTCAAGTCTTTGATATGCAATAACTAAGTGACTGACAATATTTGAATAATTATTCTGCCATTGTTTCCAGGAATTTGATGATAGGCCAGCTTTTTCTAGACCTCTAGTTTGAACAATAGACTCTGCCCTATTATATGAATTGTATAATGATTCAAAAATATCCTTAGCAATAGCAGGTTCGTCTAATTCAACGAGATATGATTGACCATAACCCACTCTGTCTTTTATTGTAATATCATCTCGCAATAACAAATTATGTAATACCACTCGCAATTTTTCTTCTTGCCCTACACCATAGTACAATCTACCCATTTGATAATATAATTCTTTTGAAGCCATTCGAATTGTATTTTCAGGTATATTTTCATTCATCTCATCCAGAACAGTCATTACTTTTGTTTTTAGCGAGGAACCATCGTCTCCTTCCTTTTGATCCTTAGATAATCTCTGGTAATCCATGAAATAATGAACTGCCAATTGCATATAAGCACTCCTGTAATTCTGCAAAAGCCGTATTACCTGCTCATTATAATAAACATTTTTATTCCCAAGATGACGAAAGAGATACCTTGGATCATAAGTTTTAAACCAAATACGGCCTTCATCTTTATTCCATTCTTTTCGATTAAACGGTTTAGACCACTCTTCCTGTCCGAATTCAGTTACCAAGTGCTTAGACATGTTTTCCGGATTTAACCCCTTTGTCTTATATGGTCGCAGACGATACGACAAACCATCCATTTCCAGATAGGGTTCAAGCCCAAGTCGATTACTAGGAGACACTGTGACAGCAAAATAAATTGGAGAAACCCATTTTGTATCATTGATAATTTGCATGATCATCATATCTTGTATTTTCAATGCTTGTCCTGCATAAGTAGGCTTTACAGTCCAGGTAATTTTTTCCTTTGAATTGACCGGTAAAGTCACTTCCCGCTTTTGCCAAGGCGTTAATCCACGAGTTAGATCACTAATTTGTTTATCCGAAAGTTTGATAATTGGCTGAGCCGCAATACCGGGTTCCTGAAGAGGATGCGGAATGTTTCTTATTTCACGTAATTGGCTAATGTACCATGGTGTATTCAACAAACTAAGGTTAGCAACAGTTACATCGGTGCGAATTCCTTCGACCTCTTGTAAATACCATAAAGGAAAAGTGTCATTATCACCATTAGTAAAAAGCACAGCGTTTGGTTCACAGGATTGCAACAAGTTATAGCTATAATCCCATGCCACCAGATTACCCGAACGATCATGTTCATGATAGTTGGCCCTGAGCATCATTCCAGGCACAGCAAGTAATTGGAATATTACCAGAAAACTAGTTACGCGGGTGCCCAGTTGTTTGTTTTTAAAAAATTGTAATACCCAATCACAAATAGCTACAGTACCAATACCAACCCAGATGGAAAATGCAAAAAAACTACCAACATAGGAGTAATCCCTTTCACGAGGTTGCGGATTATCCTGATTAAGATAGAGAATGACTGCAAGTCCAATCATCAAAAACAATGTCAGTACAGAAAAAGCCCCTTCAACATCCTTATTGAAATGGTAAAATATCCCAAGTAAGCCTAATAGAAACGCTAGTGGTAGTCCATAATGAAACCAGTAGACGCCATCTTGCGGAGAAGGATGTGCCGGTGAATTAGCACCAAAGGCAGTTACACCAGGCTCACCAGTAGGTCCACGTCCAGCAAATTGCCAAAGAAAATACCGCCAATACATTTTTTTAACTTGATAGCCCCAGAAAAATTCCCACTGAGTTCCGAAGTTGTGAAACATATATTTACGATTTTGTCGACTTGAAAATTCCCTTGAAACAATTCGGCCTTTTTGATCACGTTTCACATTTTCTGGATTGCCAACAATTTCCGCTTTATGCGTTGGAGTTCCGACCTTGTTTTTTATATACTTTCTGGGTAGTTGACCTATTGCACCATATTGCTCTCGTTCCAAGTAAGAAATGGCACGAGTAATGGTTTCTGGATCATTCTCATCAATCCTAGGGTCTTGCCCGGAACGAATAAATATAGTGGCATAACTTGAGTAACCAACCAAAATGAGAATGATTGAGCTGAACATCAACGATAAAAGGCGTTGTTTATTATTTATCGCCCAAATAGTTACTATAAATGTAATAACAATGATAGCAGTTACACCGCCCAAGCCAAGTACCTTAGCTATTTTTGGCAATCCTTTAATAATACCGTTATGGATCACCAAAAATACCACACCAGTTATTGCCATAGTAAAGAAGAAAGTTTTCCATTCGAATTTTAATTTTCTGAAATATATAATGAGGGCTATAAATGGAAGCGTTAACAAGTTTAATATGTGCACACCAGTAGCTAATCCAAACATGTAAGCAATAATTAATATATAGCGCTCGCTACCAGGATCATCGGCACGTTCAGACCATAATAATATTAACCAAACAACTATCGCTGTAAAAAAAGTACTCATGGCATAGACCTCTGCTTCCACAGCATTGAACCAGTGGCTATCAGTAAACGCAAATGTCAATGAACCAACCAATGCACTTCCGAAGGCAACAATAATATCATTGTTTTCCCTGATCTTACCACGCCAGTGCAAAATTATTTTGACAATGATCAAATACAACAACATGCAAGCTAAAGCACTAACAATAGGTGATATAATATTGACTCTAAAAGCTATATCAGGATTAGTCGGCAGCATGGAAAATATTCGACCCAGGATTAAGTACAGAGGACTACCTGGTGGATGGGGTACACCTAAAATATAGGAAGTGGCAATGAACTCACCACAATCCCAGTAGGAAACTGTTGGTGCCATAGTCATAAAATATACAATGAATGAGAAAGCCAAAACGAGTGCTGCAAAAGCTTTATTTAGACGAATATGATCAGGATGATTCAATCTTTTTTTACCTCTGTTTTATCCGTTGTTTCAGGTTCTAAATCACTTTCATCCTTTGATTTTTCCTCAACAGATTGAGAGCTATTAGATTCTTCTAGGTTATTTTTTTCTTCTACAAAATTCATTTTTAATTCACGAATGATATGACTCAAATATTGGTCTTCCTCTTCAGACAAATTACCAGTCATACGCTTGAAAAGCATATCTAGCATATCAATTTGGATTGAAGCCTGATCAATATTTTTTTCCAGCTTGTCATTCATAGGGTTTTTTACCTTACCAAGATAAACCCAAGCACTATGTACTAGAGAGGATATGAGTTGATCAAACAATTGTTGTTCTGTTAATTTGCTTTCTAGAGTCATAATATTATTTAACTAACGAAATAATTTGAATGAAGTTTCGCTCTTATAAAGTCAGCGAATTTATAGTTATTGGCGCAAAAGATGAATGATTGATTCTATTTCATTATATAAATTAACGAACTGCACTTTTTCCTGTTAAACTTTGCTGACAACCAAGAAATAAATCCATTAAATATACCTGAAAAAAATGATTTCCCCATATGCTTGGCGCTTAATATAGATACATAAAATGAATCAAAGTTCATTCTATGCATTGATTGTATCGAAAAGCCGCACAAAGAAGCGATCTTTTCCATGGATTCTATTGTAAAGTGGTACAGATGCCGAGGCGTATCATAGGCGGCCCAACTAGACCCATATCTTTTCGCATCAGTTGAATTATAATTAGGTAATGCCACAACTAATACACCATCCGGATTTAAGTGTGTTCGAATCTTATCGAGATAAATCCATGGCTCATGAATATGTTCTAGACTATGCCAACACGTTATAACATCATATTTTTCGTCAGAGTTCAACCAATCAAGTGGACTTTTTACATCTAGATTAAAACTATTACTGACTAATTCCCTTGCTTTCTCTGAAACATCGACACCTTGAACATTCCAACCCGTTTTCTTCATTGCATTTAAGAAATGACCTGCGCCACATCCAATATCAAGTAATTTCCCATTTCTATTACCTGAAGACTTTTCTATTAATTTTCTTTTTTTATCTAACATGTGTAAACGCACAAATTTATAAATTAAGTCAAACAATCCTTTTGATTCGTCAGAGTGAGATATATAGTCTTTGGAATTATAGTAATCGCCAATTGTATCTGCGCTGGGGAAAGGACTGGTGATTCGTAGTGTACACGTTAAACATTCAACTATATCAAATTTTTCTCCACTTATCAAATAATCTTTAGTTGAAAAAATTTTTATCAATTCATTTTTACAAAGAGGACAATGAGTCTGTTTGTTCATCATGTAATATTCACTGTATCTAAATATTGAGCATATTCTTTTAATAATCTCTCTTTCATTACAAAATGTTTTTTCAATAATGGATCCATTTTTACAATTTTCTTTGCAGCTTCACGTGCCTTTCTGATAATGGGTCCATCGTTAACTATATCTGCGATTTTATGCCTGAAGAAACCACTTTGTTCAGTGCTAAAATATTTTCCAGGACCACGCATTTTCAAATCTTCATCAGCAATGATAAATCCATCATTGGTATTTTCCATAATAGTCAGTCGTTTACGGGACATAGGGGTAACATTCCTTTCAACTAAGATACAATAACTCTTGTTATTTCCTCGACCAACCCGCCCGCGAAGTTGATGGAGCTGTGTCAGTCCAAAACGTTCTGCATGTTCAATAAGCATTACAGATGCATTAGGAACATCAATCCCAACCTCAATGACTGTAGTAGCAACCAAAATATTAATTTCATTTTTTGCAAAGTTATCCATGATTACATCTTTATCATCTTTTTTTATGCGGCCGTGGATAAGTCCTATATTTAAACCGCTAAATTGTTTTTCCAAATATTCATACCCCTCAGTAGCCGCCGCAAGATCAGATTTTTCAGTCTCTTCAACCAAAGGATACACAACCATACATTGCCGACCTGCAGCTATCTCATTAATGATAAACTTATATACCTTTACCATACGATTTTTATCAACCACTTTAGTAGTGACAGCTAGACGATCTTTTGGCAATTCATCAATAATAGATAAATCCATATCACCATGATAAGTAATGGCCATAGTTCTTGGAATAGGTGTAGCAGTCATGGCCAGTAAATGGGGATGCAAACCTTTCTCGAGTAAATTTCCGCGTTGAACTACACCGAAGCGGTGTTGTTCATCTACAACTACAAAACCTAAGTTATTAAACTTAACATCTTTTTGGATCAATGCATGTGTTCCAACTATTACATTGATCATTCCATTTTCAATTGCTGATAATATTTTTTTTCTGTCAGCGGGTTTTTGTTTACCAACTAATAAAGCACAATTTATATGTACTTTATTTAATTGTTTTGTAAATGATTTATAATGCTGTTGCGCTAATATTTCTGTGGGTGCCATTATTGCCACCTGAACACCATTGGTGACAGCAGTTACAGCAGCAATTATGGCAACGATTGTTTTCCCTGATCCAACATCGCCTTGAAGAAGGCGGTTCATTGGATTATGCTTAGCCATATCATTCTTTATTTCCTTGATGACCTTTTTTTGTGCGGCAGTTAATTCAAATTCTAATTCATCAATGATGATATCTAATTGTGGGCCAGACTTAGTGAGAGATTTTGTACCGATTTTCTCAAAAGATGATTTGCGTAAAAACATCAATAATTGTAGAAAAAAATGCTCATCAAACTTTAGTCTTTTAACGGAGGCTACTAAGGAACTTTGTGATTTAGGAAAATGAATACCTTTGAGCGCTCTTCGCAATGTAATTAATCCTACTTCTTTTGTTATACTTTCATTTAAATAATCAGGCGCAGATACGATAAATGAATCTATACTGTTAATTATTCGCCTGAAACTTTGGTGTTCCATCTTCGCTCTTTTAAGTTCAGCAGAAAGAGGATACAAAGCGATGATTGCACCAGTATTTACAGGATCAGCATCTGAGTCAAGTTTATCATAATCTGGGTGGACGATTTGTAAACCCTTGTAAAACTCAATTTTCCCATGTACGGCTAAGCGATCACCTTTATTAATTGAATTACTAATATATTGAACACCGTTAAACCATATTAAAGTGGTTATTCCCGTTCCATCAGAAAGCTGCGCCTGAAATAATTTCCCCTTGCGAGTTTTTCTTTCTGCGCAAACTTCCACATTTCCGATGATAGTTACTTCATCATTTATTTGAATATCTTTTATTGATTTTACTGTTGAACGATCCAAATAGCGGCGCGGATAATAATGTAGTAGATCATTTACAGTTTGAATAGAGGCTTTATTTAAAGCTTCTGCTCTTTTGGGGCCAACCCCTTTAATGTACTGTATAGGAGTATTTAAATCAGAATTAAATTCTGACACAAAGAATCAATTCCATTCCTTTCGATAGGTATAGGTTATCGACTTTGTCTGACCTCCATTTAAGGAAAATGGAAAATTAATGGTAGAGGCGTCTCTTTTTATATAATTATCAGATGCTTCTTTTATGACCCAATCACCACGAATCTGTTCTTCTAATCTTACAGTTATTTCCTCATCTCGTGTATTCGTAATTATTACTTCAATAGATGCTTCTTCATTTTTCCGCTGTCGCTCAAAATCCAAAACTTTGCGCTTGCCAATAACATCAAAAGATCGACCTGCTGTAATGGTCGCGGTTTCACCCTTTGGTGTCTGTTTAACTTGGTCCTCACCAGTAAATTCCAATCCATCTTTTGTAGATTGATACAATTCGATTCGGCCCTGTGGAAGGGGTATGTTAAGGTTATTATCTATGGTATTTTTCACTTGGTATTCAATTTCCAATGGTTCTTCTTTCTGGCTCCGCTCGGCGTTCTTGAACACATAAGTTTTTGAATAATCAATTAATTTTGGTGTATAAAGTCGAACAGTAATATGCTCATTTTTCCCAAGATCAAATCGATCAGGAAAATCGTAAATGTGGTAGTCACCTAAGCTGGATTCATTTGCTAACTGCATACTAGGTTTAGCTGCCATACCAGATGAAGAAAATTTTCTATTATTTCTGGACTGTGGCTTTATTTGTTCACCAACTGATCCCTCAACAAGCTTGAGTTTTAAATCATTGAAATTGATACTGCTATAATTAGATACAAATGCTTCTGTAATAAGCGTTGCAGGGCCATAATCCGGCACCACCATCCGATATACTGCATTCCAGTCGAAACCTCTAGACATGTAAACTAGATCTCCAGTTACATTATAATCATTCGAACTGATTTCCCATCGTAGCAATGGTCGAAATTGTGGATTCTCTACAACTTTGCGCAACGTCACTTTTTTTATCTGTTCTTTTTTTAAAAAAACCACATCACGACGAGTCTGAATAGTGTAGCCGTCTTGGGAAATGGCAATTAACGTACCATTTTCATCTTCATCATCAATAGTCGTAATAGTCACAGCTTCACCAAGGGATTCCTCGAGTAAAATACTTTCCGAGAACAAGTTGCCATCTAATTTTTGATTAATGACTTGCCCACTTTGAAGATTAAGATAAGGACTGCTTTCCTTTATCCCTTCAGGAAGTACAGAATATTCTACTTCTCCTGTACTTTTTCTAATAGTCCATTCAAGAGGTTGTTTAACTAATGCATAACCATTTTTATAAATTGTCATGGTTGCATTTTCAGACTGACCAAGGGCAAGTGAAATTATTAAAATTGAAAACAGAGAAATTCTCATTGGATCATTGCAAGATTAGACAACATTTTTTTTAATTCTTCTGACATTTCTTCGCTTTTTTCTTTTTCCCGTTTTACAACGTTCTCAGGAGCCCGATTGAGAAATTCTTTATTATTTAATTTCTGACTTAAAACTTCCAAATGAGATTCAATTTCATCAATACGTTTTTGCACTCGCTTCCGTTCCAAATCGAAATCAATAAGTCCTTCTAAAGGTATAAATATTTCCATTCCATCAACTACAGAAGTTGCCGAATTTAGCGGCTTGTTACCACCCTCAGATGCTGTGATCTTATCTATCTTTGCTAATGAACAAATGATTGTGCTATATGAATTTAAGATTGATTTTTGTTTAGGTTTACAATGAACAACCATATCCGCATATTTATTTGGAGGAACATTCATTTGCGCACGAATTGTTCTTACAGATGAAATCACTCCTTTTAATAATTCCATTTTTGACTCAGCTGTTTCATCAACCCAACGCTCATCAACTATTGGCCAAGAAGAGATAATAGCATCAACATCATTTCCTTTTTTGATTTGGGACCATATCTCCTCTGTCACAAATGGAGCATAGGGGTGTAGCAGTAAAATGATATTACGCAAAACATGCACAGTTACCGCTCTTGCCGCATCAGCACTAGTTTGATCACCATTACTAAAATGTGTTTTTGCAATTTCAATGTACCAATCACAATAATCACTCCACGTAAATTCATAAATTGCTTTTGCTGCTTCGTTAAATTGAAAATGGCTCAAATTTTTATCTACACGTTCTATTGTACGTTGTAAGCGATTTAAGATCCAAAGTTCAGGTAGATTCAGATCTTTTACAGAAAATTCCAGCTCAGGTAATTGATCATCTACATTCATCATTACAAATCTAGAAGCATTCCACAATTTATTTATGAAGTTTCGGCCTACTTCAAGCCGCTTGGATGAGAATAATACATCCAACCCTTGTGGGGCCATAAGCATAGTGCCAAAACGTACAGCATCAGTGCCATACTTTTCAAATAAGTCAAATGGATCCGGAGAATTCCCTAATGACTTACTAAATTTTTTACCGTTTTTATCGCGGAGAATACTAGTGAAATACACATCTTTAAAAGGAATGCTATCCATGAATTCGTACCCGGATATTATCATCCGTGCCACCCAAAAGAATATGATATCTGGACCTGTTACCAGTGATGCAGTTGGATAAAAATAATCTAAGTCATGATCTTTTTCCGGCCATTGATGTACTGCAAAGGGCCACAGCCAAGATGAAGCCCAAGTATCCAAGACATCCTCATCTTGAGTCCAATTTTTTTTGTCTTCAGGTCCATTTAATGAAACATGAATCTTTTTTGGATTTTCATTGTGATACCACACAGGTATGCGATGTCCCCACCATAATTGTCTACTGATACACCAATCCTTTATATTTTCCATCCAGTGATTATAGGTCTTTACCCAATGCTTGGGATGGAAGTTTATTAGGCCTTTATTTACCGCATCCAATGCTGGTTTTGATAATTCTGTCATTTTCAAAAACCATTGGTCAGACATATAATATTCTATGGGAACATTACCACGCTCTGAAAACCCAACCTTATGAATATATTCCTCTGTTTTTTCTAACAATCCTGCAGCCTTAATATCATTGATCACTGCTTTTCGCGCATTCTCCCGATTCATGTCCCTGTATTTTTCCGGTACGTTAGAGTTTAAGGAAGCATCAGCATTCATAATATTGATGAACGCAAGATTATGGCGTTCGCCAATAGCAAAATCATTTGGATCATGGGACGGAGTTACTTTTACGCAACCGGTTCCAAATTCTGGATCCACAAACTTATCAGCAATAATTGGTATTTCCCTATTGACCAATGGCAGTAATACAGTTTCCCCAATCAAATGCTTATAGCGCTTGTCATTTGGGTGAATTGCTACAGCAGTATCACCTAACATTGTTTCTGGACGTGTCGTAGCTACAACTAAAAATTCATCTGAATTTGTTATCGGATAGCGAAAATACCATAAGTTTCCAGTGACCTCCTGGTGAGTTACTTCTTCATCGCTTATGGCTGATTTCGAAACAGGGCACCAATTAACAAGTCTATGTCCTTTGTAAATAAGCCCTTTTTCATATAGTTTAACGAAGGCTTCTAATACAGCATGGGTATAACCATCATCCATGGTAAACCTCTCTCGTTCCCAATCACAAGAACAACCTAGTTTTTTTAATTGCTGTATAATCATGCCGCCATATTTTTCCTTCCATTTCCAGGCATGGTCTAAAAACTCTTCTCGCGATAGAGAATCTTTTTTTATTCCTTGATCCATTAGCATTTCAACTACTTTTGTTTCCGTCGCAATTGAAGCATGATCCGTACCAGGAATCCAGCAAGCTTGTTTTCCTTGCATTCTTGCTTTCCTAATAAGTATGTCCTGGATAGTATTATTTAATACATGCCCCATCGTAAGCATGCCTGTAACATTAGGCGGTGGTATTACTACTGTGTAAGGTTTTTTTTGAGTATTTGGTTCAACGTGGAAATAATTCTGGTCTAACCAGTGTTGATACCATTTATCTTCGACCCGATTTGGATCATAAACTTTTTCTAACTGGGGCTGGGCCATTCGCCGTAATCATCCAGTAAAAATTTTTTAATTATCTTTCTAATACGAGACTAAATGCAGTGGTTAATTTTAATACATTTTGATTAGTCTCAACCAATCTCTTGCAAAGAATCTTAGCCAAATTCTTCATCACCTTGTAACCTATATCTGGAAATTCATCACAGATTGCCAATAGGTCATTAGACATAAGTTGGGCCAATTCACATTCTGTAATTGCTGTTACACTGGCATTACGACGGTCATCTTTGTCAAAAAGTGACATCTCGCCAAAAAGTGGCTTCATACTTGCTGAAAGGTTAATAATCGCTTTTTCACGATTATCAAGACCACCCTTGTGCATTGAAAGGGTCAGTGCCTGGTTTATTCTTACTTGCCCTTCCAACAGCAGGTAAATAGAATCACCAATATCTCCTTCTACTATAAAATTCTGTCCCTCAGGCACGTTTATATTTTTCATTTTTTTCTGAAACAGTATTATTTCATTCTCATCTAGGTTCCTAAATATCTGAAATTGCTTTAATTCATTAATATCCATAGCTACCTCAAGGAATTACGATGGCACGCTGGCCTGCTTCGATTTTGAAACTGCTTTT
>ENA-UPTF01001654-UPTF01001654.1-marine-metagenome-genome-assembly--contig:-NODE-1654-length-13780-cov-10.259359_pt1 | contig 13780 bp, 12 predicted proteins | sample MGYA00238166_ERZ767019 | MGnify/ENA primary metagenome ERZ767019 (study PRJEB28930, sample SAMN06266391) | marine metagenome | isolation source: Sea water from 250 m depth | place: Atlantic Ocean...
TCTAATAGGTGGTGACGCTATCAACCCGACATGGGATAGACTGGTTGAAGTTAATCCAATAGCATACATGTATTATGGATTAATCTTCGGAGGTATCGCGTTAATGGTTGCATGTGATAAGAGTAAAGGACCTATGAAAGTCATGGCATTAATGGAAGTAGCAACAATCATCAGTCACATTCTTTCCTATACAAGACTGATTGGAATTTTACTAGCATCTGTTATACTTGCCCATACAATTGACTACGTTTTCTTAAAATCAATTAACATAGGAATTCCATTAGTTATTCTTGGTACAATGATATTGTTCATAGGGCATTTATTCAACATAATCATTGGCGTCTTTGAACCTGGAATTCAAGGTGCAAGATTGGTTTACGTTGAGTACTTCTCCAAGTTTTATCGTGGTAATGGTAGGGCATTCAAGCCATTTGGATCATTACGAAGATTTACAGAAAATCAATTCAAGTCTGAACAGCCAGAAAAGGAAAAATCAGTTAAACCAAAGCTAAAGGTTAAATAGAAAATTTACAAAATCTGATTAAAATTTTACAAAGAAGTATCACAAAATTAACTAGTTTGAACATTATCCAACCTTGTAAGTCAAATATGCAAAGAATGGGATTCTCACGATGCTCCCCTATACGTGTGGATTCCATCTTTTTGCATTAAAATACAAACATGATTGTATGATGATTTGTTTATTATTGAAAATTAAGTTAAGAGTATTTTAATTGGTTTACATCTAATACTCTGTTACAATATCTACATTTCAAAACTAGTTTTTCTTTGTCCAATACATCCATGATTGATTCAATATGCTCATTACTGTTTGTAACACATTCAGGATTCGAGCATCTAAAAATTCTATCAATCTCCTTTGGAAGCGATACGCGTCGTTTCTCTACCAACTTGTAATCTTTGACGATGTTAACCGTTGATGTCGGTGCTATCACAGCAAGTTTGTTTGTGTCATCATCTTCAAGGAATTTTCCTTCCACCTTAATGATGTCTTTTTTGCTTAGTTTTCCGCTGGGAACATTTAGTGCTATTGTGATGACGTTTCCATCACTACCATCAATCTGAAGTGCCTTTAACACCTTAAGCCCACTTCCCACATTGATATGGTCTATTACAGTACCATCTTTGATACGTCTGACTGTGAGATCCGACTGATCCATTAGTATAGTTTGTATATATGCCTCTATAAATGGTTCAAAGATGAATGACTTTTTCCAGAAGGACATTATCTCAATTAGAGATCTTGGTAAGGAAAATCTAGAAAGTATTTTTTCTGCCACTGAAAAAATTATAGATTTAGAGTCTAATCAAAGACGTGAAATTGCAAGAGGTAAAACACTTGGTTATCTCTTCTTTGAGCCAAGCACAAGAACTCGTCTAAGCTTCCAGTCTGCTATGGCACTAATTGGTGGAACTTCTCTTGGAATTGCAGACGTATCTTCATCATCAGTACAAAAGGGTGAAAGCTTATCTGATACAGTTAAGGTTATGTCATCCTATACAGACGTTCTTGTTTTACGACATCCGCTTGACGGTTCTAGTAGGTTTGCAGCAGAGATTTCACAAAAACCAATAATTAATGGTGGAAGTGGAACTGAGGAGCATCCAACACAAGCAATCCAGGATCTATTCACAATAAAGAGAGAAAAAAAGAAGATTGATGGTCTGAAGATTGGAATAGCTGGAGATCTAAAATATGGAAGAACAGTTTACTCTCTTTTGTATGGACTAGGTAATTATAATGTAGAAGTACATCTTATCTCCCCAGAAGCACTTAGAATTCGCTCTGACTCTGCTTATGATATCAAAAAACAACTATCATACACAGAATCCACAAATCTAGATGATTACATTGATGATTTGGATGTACTATATGTAACTAGAATACAAAAAGAAAGATTTCCTGATGAAGAAGAATATGCCAAGGTAAAAGGCAGCTATGTGATTGGTCCAGATATGCTAAAGAAGATGAAAGATGATGCAATCATATTACATCCACTACCACGTATAGATGAAATTTCTCCAGACATTGATGATACCAAGCAAGCAAAATACTTTGAGCAGGCAGAGTATGGAAAATATACACGAGCTGCATTACTAGGTTTGATTCTCAATGAAAATGGTTTCTGAAGTTGGATCAACCAAGAATAATAATTCCAACTTTGACTAAATACTGAATTCCAGAAACAAACGTATTATCATCAATTTGTCCTTCAGCCCACCATCCCGCATTGTTCTTGATCCAGCTGGGAACTTCTTGTGATTCAGAGAATTGTGTTGTTTCAGTAGAAGGTATAACCATTATTCCTTCATTTATTAAAAATTGAATTCCTTGAAGAAATGCTGAATCATCAATTTGTCCTTCAGCCCACCATCCCGCATTGTTCTTGATCCAGTCTGGTATTGAGGTTTTAGTCTCAGTTGTTTGACCAACAATAAGAGTAAATGAAGTAAAAGACTCGCTATTTCTAATTTTATCAAAAATTATAGTATATTGGCCGTCAGATGGAAAAACAAAATCTACAGATCCACCACCAATTCTTGTTTGCTCGGCACTTCTGTGAATTTGTTCACCATCCTTAGATACAACAAAATCAAAATTGGAGTTATATTCTAGCTCAAGTGTTTCACCATTTCTGACCGTATAAACAAATTTTGTCTCAGAATTTGGCATGATTTCCTTAGGAACCCAAGATAGGTCAATTTGGTACTCTCCATTTACAGTTAGAACAGATACTGGAAAAATTAATTCATCATTTGGTACAAGCTGAAAATACATTTTATCTGGAAAGGTATCAATTCCACGTTCAGCTAGCTGTTTTTTTATTGTATTTTTAAAAAATTTTACATGATCTTGCAATAAAATAAAATGAATCGTTCTTCCATCTTCATCAGAATAATCATCAATTTGTAGATTAGATTTGAAAACATCTATTCCATTTATTTGCGCTTTATAACCTGGTGATATCATCTCAGTAAAATTTTTTGGAAAAAAGATTTCCTCATGAACAACTTGAAGATGTGATATATTTTTTGTTTCCCAGTTAAATGGCATTTCAAAAGTTATAATTTTTTCTAGTGGTTCATAGACAAAATTTGAAATTTCATCATAGTAAGATTTGTGTCTAAATTCCATATCTATATTTTCTGAGTTTTTAAATTTATGATATGTTGTATCAACTACACTCACATCTGCAATATAACCAGAAAGAGAATCCGTAACATTGTCTACTTCATCAATGGAAGTAATGTCTATTTCATAATGATAGAGACCACCAGATTTGAAATATGGCTCCAAGTAATCATATTCTTCGACATCAATGATCAATTCACCATCTGGTGCAGAAAAAGAATCATGCAGAATCAACTTATTATTTTTATAAATGTCAATAAGAAACGTGGCATTTGAAATATTTTCTTCTGTTTTCTTGTCAAAAGCGTAAATACGGATCTTTTTATTTTCCGATTCATCAAAATAGAATGGTAACATCTCAACTGAAACAAGAATTTTTCTTTCTTCATAGTTCAAAGATGTGGTAGTATCGATGCCTAATCCATGTCCAAATGCCTGGGATACAGGAATGAGCATAAAAGCTATCAAAATTAAGGCTAATTTTCTTGAATTCATAATGATTATGCTAAATGACTCATTAGCTTTTTAAAAACGATCTGAATTAGAATCTGCACCTTACTCACAAGTATCAAAATTTACCTTGTGTTAATAATTTTGCATCCGTCTAAAAAAGTTAGCCATGGCTAAATTTTAAATATTGCAAATTAGTTGAACATACGTGTTCACAATTAGCCAAAAAATGGCTATAGTCATAGCAATTGTTTCTTTTGGATTTGTGGGGTATCTTGTTTTTCCTGATATGTATATTACTGCTCAAGAACAACCAGAAGTTTTCGTAACTCATAATGGCGCAGTGGTGCAAACTACTGGTGATGTATTAGATCCTGTTTATACAATTCAAGAAGTTGAATTTGATCCGGAAAAATACTTACGTGACTTTGATTACGGCAAAGTTTCCCAATTAGAAGATGGTACAATACTTCGTGAGTATACCATTGTAGCTGAGGATGATAAAATAATGGAAGTTGCACCAGGTATATTTTATAATGTTTGGACATTTAACGGCCAGGTTCCGGGTCCAACAATACGCGCCACCGAAGGCGACGTAGTAAAAATTTATTTTACTAACAATGGAAGTAAGGAACATACAATTCACTTTCATGGAAACCATCCAGCTGAGATGGATGGTATTTTTGAGATAGTTGGTTCTGGTGGAGGTCAGTTTACTTATGAATTTATAGCGGGACCTGCTGGTGTTCACCCATATCATTGTCATGTAATGCCAGTTGAGGAGCATATCGGTCATGGACTTTACGGTGTCTTCATTGTAGATCCAAAAGAGGGAAGACAACAAGCTGATGAAATGGTTATGATGCTAAACGGATTTGACACTGACTTTGATGGCGAAAACAATTTGTATGCGGCAAACACTATTCCATTTTATTATCATCACCACCCCATTCAGGTTAACACAAATGAACTAATCCGAGTTTATGTTGTAAACATGGTAGGGTTAGATCCTATCAACAATTTTCATTTACACGGAACCTTGTACAAGTACTATCCAACTGGTACTGATCTAGTTCCATCGGAGTTTACTGACATGACCACATTTTCTCAAAGTGAAAGGGGAATTCTTGAGTTTGAATATCAATATACAGGAAGATACATGTTTCATGCACACTTGACTGAATTTTCTGAGAAGGGATGGTCAGGTGTTTTCTATGCAAAAGATAGTTCTCAACTAAATATGGAAGGATATGCTTATGGAAGTTAAGAGATCGTCAAATGCAAAGACAGCGGTAAGCGTCATCATTCCTTTTGTTTTATTAGCTATAATGATTGGATATGTTTTTGGTCCAGGCGCTGAACTGATTGGATTTGGTGTTGTATTACCAGAAATATCTATTGAGAAAGTTGAATTCATTGACTCGGAAATAATTGCGACTGTACGAAATACTGGACCGATTTCTGTTGATATTGTTATGGCAGATATCAATGACAGAATATACCCTGCTGCAATAGAACCCGACAAACATCTTGAACGATTCGAGTCAGCAATTGTTCGTATACCATTTGAATGGAATGAGGGAGAGCCATATGCTGTAGGACTTACTGTAGATGATGGAACAAGATTTGAAAAGCAAGTTGATGTAGCTGTACTATCGATTCAGCCTACCATTGAAATGATATCATATTTTGCTGTAATAGGGACATATGTCGGTATTATTCCTGTATTGATAGGGCTTCTTTGGTTTCCATTTATTTCTAAACTTAGCCGTAGCAAGTACAAATTTTTCTTAGCACTTACTGTTGGTCTTTTACTCTTTCTTGGAATTAGCACTGCTGAAGAGGCAATTGAAATCTCCGCCGAAAATCTATCAGATATTTTTAATGGAGTACTTTTAGTTGCCACGGTATCTGTAGTGTCTTTTCTTGCTCTGAATTATGTAGGTGAAAAACTCAGAAAACGTGCAGATACATCGAAACTTGCTGGTCCCGTAGCAATTGCGTTGATGATTGCAATTGGAATAGGCTTGCATAACTTTGGAGAAGGTCTTGCTATTGGTGCCGCAATTATACTAGGTGAAGCTGCACTTGGAGCTTTTCTTATTGTTGGATTTGCGCTACATAACACTACTGAAGGATTTGCCATTGCAGCACCCATGGCACGTAGAAAGCTGATGATTGGAAAGCTTGCTGCAATGGGAATGATTGCCGGGGTTCCTGCAATTTTTGGTGCCTGGGTTGGTGGATTTTCTTATTCACCTTTGGCGGCAGTTATCTTTTTAGGAATAGGTACTGGTGCAATATTTCAGGTAATTGTTTCAATAATGAGATGGATACAAAATGAAGAAGGTAGGCTCTCAAACAGCTCAGTACTAGCGGGTATTGCTGTAGGGATGATAATTATGTATATTACAAGTATTCTAATCTGAAATCTATTCTTAATTACTTTTCATCGAACAGCAATTTGCTTTGTTGATATTTCGCATTGCCCACCAGATTGAAAATGATAATGCGGCTATCGATACAAATTTGAGCTCCAATCCTTGTAGTGGAAAAATTGCTAATCCACCAACAATACCTAAAACTGCTGTTAGTGATGTTGTGCATGCTGGACATCCTGGCGTAAATGCAGCGAGTGCACCACCAAATATTGCTGATGATCCACCCTTTTGCAGATTCATCCTTTGTGTTTTGATATTGTATACAACTAAGGCAATATTGATCCCACCCAAAATTGCTACAATGATTGTTAATCCGATAGAAGCTGCTAGATATTGAGGACTAACAACTAGTGCAATTAAGTTGTGGTTTACTGCGCTTGATAAGGTAAGAAAATAGTAGACTAAACCAAGTAAAAAGCCAGAAACGATAGCAATTCCACCAAAACTTTTCTGTTTCAGTATGTCTTTGATTTCTAACTTTAACATAATGTTCTATTAGTGATTATACTTATTAAATTCTTGAATACTAATTCCAAATTTTTTCTTTAAATGTCCACTTTTTGTTTAGTATAAAGTTACTAGATGCAGCAATAGCAACTGCAAATACAAGTGCTAGAGCATAAGTAAACTGATAGCTATCAACTAACACAAACACCATTCCAAGTTGGATTAGTCCCCCTAACGAACTAAACCCTACAAATTTTCCATATTGTATGACAGTTTTTCTAGCCTCAAAATTCCTATCTCCAAACGTCCAAATTTTATTCAGAATAAAATTCGAAGACATTGAAATTATTATTCCTATTGTAGTTGCATGGATATACCAAAAATTCATGGCTGAATCCAGGAACATAAGCGATGCTAGGTAGTTGATCAAAAGTCCAGATGCACCTACAGTGTAAAATCGAGATGCTTTGGATATAAAGCGAACAGAGTTTCTTGTCTCACTATTTTCTGCTTTGCGACCATACCTGTACAATTTCCATACAGATCTTACATAATCTAACATCGTAGAAGAATCCAATTTACTAGATCCATGTACTCTATTTGTAAACGTGTAAGGAATTTCTTTTACTTTCACATCCTTTGCCTTCACTAAAATTTCTAAGAGCATTTTATATCCAATTGCATCAAATTTTAATCCATCAATAATTTTGCGTCTGAATGCAAAAAATCCAGACATTGGATCTGATTGGTTTACTCCAAGACCCGTTTTCGCAATTTTTGTTGCTGTCTTACTTAACAATTTTCGTTTAGATGTCCATCCTTTGATGGAACCACCAGTCATATAGCGTGATGCAATTGCAATATCACATCTAGATTTTTTAATCTCTTCGATTAATCTTGGTATTATTTTTGGTGGATGTGAAAAATCACTATCCATTACAACAATAGTTTCTCCACTTGAATGTTGAATACCATTAAGTATTGCAGAGCTTAAACCATTCTTAGCTTTACGGTGAATAACATCAATGGTATATCCAACTTTTTGTTTCATTTCATTTAGATAAGATTCTACAATTTTTCCTGTTCCATCAGGTGAATTATCATCAACAACTATTGCTTCAGCAAGTAGATTTTTTGGGAGATAATCTCCAATCGATTTTAAAATTTGGATAATATTCTTAGATTCGTTATAAGTTGGAATTATAATTGAAACCTGTGCATTGTTGGTAATTCGTGAATTTTGCATGTTTCTTGAACTAAAATTTTGGTCATTAATATTTTTTGTGTAATACATTTCTTTACCAAGCTTATCTATTTTTACCAGAAATTAACGAAGCGCCAGAAAGATATCAGATAAGTTATCTGCTGTCTTACGAAGAGAGTTTTTACCATATTCCTGAACTATTAAATTAGCATGCTGAGGATCTGTTAATCGATATTTAATTTTGCTGTAAGATTCCGAACAATTAGCACATTCATTTGTATCGCCTATAATAAGGTTGTCTGCCAGAAGTTTGTTTTTGTATATTGAAACTGTAGCAGGAGATTTTTTTATAGATTTGACCAGTTGACCAAAAGTGCAGCATTCATTCTTTAATAATAATTTTATAATTTTAGAAGTAGTAGGTTGTCTAAGTCGTTTCAGTAGGATTGAAGTTGGATTATCAATCTCAATTGGGTAATATCTTGGAGTAGTATTATCATATTCAAGTTTGATATTTTTTGATTTCATATGCATCTGTATATGATGTTGTAGGACACCATTCACTAGTCCAGTTTGTTTTTTAAGTTCAAAGAAGCGAAGTCCAGGATATTTTTTTATGGAATCAATGACCAATTCTTTATTTGAGAGTTGCTTTAATTTCTGCTTCAATACTTTTGCTCCTTTTCATCCGTTTTATAACTATTATTCCAGAAGACACCGATCGCAAAGAAACCAATCATTATAGTTAGCACTACATCAATAATCAAGGATGATGATTCATGTACTCTGTTATGTTCCATATCCTCAAATAGAAGATATATTGACAACAATGTAAAAGTAACAAATGCAAATGTTGTCCAAATCATCTGTGAATTTTTTGTTATAGTAGTAGAATGTATACTGATTATTGTAAGGAATACACCAAATGTTATAGCAGCCACATGGATAATCTGATGCTCAATGATTTCTACGGTAACTACATGACCAAGAATAAACGGAATAGTTGTTGCAATTACAGTGAAAGCAGTAATAACACCCATCAGGTAAATTCTATTTTGCAAAATTGGCACTATACTCAAGGAATTACGTACAATTATTCTCCTAAATAAGTTTGAACAAGTTTTACCCCTGTACTACAAATTTTTGGATTAATGCAGTTTTCGTGCGTAATTTCCAAAGAAAATTTCTTACTTTGGTAGAAATAGCGAAAAGGAATATTAACAAGGGTATTGGATTCTGATCACATGAAAGTGATAACACTAAGTTCTCTTGTAGTACTTTTTGCAATAGCATCAATGGTAACAATTGCACCAAATGCTTTCGCAGATCATACTACTGCAACAGTGAGTAACGCAGAGGGATCATCAACCCCAGGTTGTGAAGAAACAGCTGATGGTTGTTTTATTCCTAGCACCGTAACAATTGATATTGGCGGTACAGTTACTTGGGAGAACAACGATACTGCAGCTCATACATCAACAGGTGGTTCAGCAACAGATGGACCAAGTGGTGTGTTTGACAGCAGTTTAATCATGGCAGGTTCATCATTTTCTCACACATTTGACGAAGCAGGAACATTCGATTACTTTTGCATGGTTCATCCATGGATGAGTGGAACTGTAATTGTTGAGGCGGAAGCAGCAGCAGAGCCAGAACCAGAACCAATGGAAGAAGTACATGAAGAAGAACACATGGAAGAAGAAGTACATCATGAAAGTATACCACCAACAATGTCTGTTGGCTCAACTACAATGACTGGTAATACAGGTTCAGGCGACATGACTGACTTACTACACTGGAACATTAGTGGTGGTGACGTCTTAGGTATGCATGTTGATGAAGATGCAGCAAGTCTCGTGATAGAAATGACTTCAACAGATGACGGAGAATTATTCGTTGCACTAGATGAAACCTATATCGGTTCTGACGATGGAACATTCTTTATCATAGTAGGTGGTGAAGAATGGACAGATTACGAGCAAGCAGGAAACGATCTATTCATTTCATTCCCAGCAGGAACTGAAAGCATTGAGATTGTTGGAAGCTATGCTGTTCCAGAGTTTGGAACAATCGCTATGATTGTACTAGCTGTAGCAATAGTAAGCATTATTGCAATAACTGCAAAGACAAGAACAACTCTAATTCCTAAACTTTAGGAAGTTCTTTTTTTCTTTTTTTTATTTTCTTTTTACCATTGCGATGATAGCTAGTATAACTCCAGCTGCACCAAGAGACAGTCCAAACACAGCAAAGTTGTATGCTGCTCCCTCATCAGAACTTGTACTAGTGCTATCTCCTGCCTTTATTGACGAAACATCTTGTTGAAGAGATGTTACAGCATTTTTAAGAGCAGTAACTTCTTGTCCTGATGATGAGCCAGATGTTGGTGGAAAGTCAAGAATAGATGTGCTTTCAACATCTTCTATGGGAATTATTATATCTATTTCAACACCATTAATTTCTCCCGTCAGCTTTACTTCAAGAGAACCTGTCTTTGTTGGGATTATCTTTGCATAATAATGTCCAGGTCTAGGATCAGTGTTTATGTCAAGTACTTTAGAAGCTCCACCAGAAATAACAGTCACCTCTAATTTTTTAAATGCATTAAGCACACCGGTGGACACACCTTCAACATCTCCAGGTTCTCTAACATCAAAGGTAATAGCATTCAAAATACCCACGACTGGAGGCTCATCTTGCCATCCGGCTTCAATTTCGTAGGGATCTACTTGAACAGTTGTATGTGCATATGCAAAGGTAAAACCGAATCCAAAAACAATCAAGCCTACAATTGCAAAAAAGGCATATTTCACGATTTGCAAAACAAACACATGTGTTATTATCTTTACTAAAATGGTACAACTTTCGAATTGGCAATTCTTTAAATTATGAACATAGTGGTTTTATGTAAAATGAACAAGTTGCTTTTTCTATCCTTTTTGGTATTGATTATAGGCATACCGTCTGCATATGCCCATCCTTTTTTGCTTGATTCAGATCCAGGACAGGGACAAAATGCAGCCATTGGCACAACACAGATCATTACTTATTATTCTGAAGCTATAGAAATTGACTTTTCTGAATTGAAGGTCTTTGACAGTAATGGAAACAAAATTGATAATATGGATACATCATATTATGATGGAGAAAATTCTCTAGTAATTACAACGCCACCACTTGAAGATGGTATCTATACTGTAACAAGTAAAGTTCTTTCAAAGATAGATGGTCATTTGGTACAAGCTGCAATAATCTTTGGTGTTGGTGACGCAGAAGTTGACCTATCACTTCTCGAATCACAAGAAGAATCAGAAACTACATTTCTGCCTGAAGCTGCAGCAAGATTTCCAGGAATGGTTGGTCAGACAATTGTTTTAGGATCTGCAATAGCAGCTATTGCAATCTGGGGTACGCAACTGAAGCATTTTGGAAAAGAAAGTCGTATCTTATTGAATCAGGTATATCGTTCCAAGTTTGCAAAGCTTACTGGAATATCTCTTCTTGCAGTCTTTGCATCTAATTTTATTATGTTAGGAATTCAGACCATGCGGCTTGAAACATCACCTTTGAATGTTATAGATACTACATTTGGCACTACTTGGTTAATCCGTATGATCATCACTTCAATTCTTTTAGGCATATGGTTTTGGATGGAAAGAAAACAACGTCTTTCAACTAAAAAACACATACCTATGCTTATCGCATCGTTGATGCTAATATTTACAACAACAATGATGGGGCATGGAGCATCAACTGAGCTTTCTGCACCAATTATACTTGATTATGTACATAATTTATTGGCATCAGTATGGATAGGCGGTGTAATTTTCTTCGGTTTTGTATTATTACCCACACTTGCAAGTCTTGATGGAATACAAAAATCAAAGGCAATTCTTGCAATACTGCCTAGATATTCTGGAATGATCATAATTGCACTTGGCATACTAATAATTACGGGGCCATTGCTGTTATGGTTCTTAGAGAGTGATGTATCATCTCTGACAAATTCAACCTATGGTTCATTGATAATTGCAAAGATTATGTTAGCTATAGTAATGATTAGTTTTGGAGCATTTTATCAATTTAAAATCCAAAAACCAGCTGAAAGAAATCTAAAGTCAGGTAATATTTTCACATTTAACAAATTATCAAAACTACTCAAGACTGAAGCCATGATTGGTATTGTGCTTCTTGGAGTTGTAGCTCTACTTGTTAACTCATCTCTTCCTGCCGGCGAAATCCAGACAGTAGATGCACAAGATATAACGTTTGGATTTTCATCAAACTTATTTTCAGAAAAAGCCAAGTTTGATGTCTTACTTGTACCTGCAAGTGTAGGTCAAAATACAATCAGTGTTTTAGTTTCAAATGTTTCTGGAGAACCTTTATCAGACATTTCTAGTCTGAAGATCAAAGTTTCTAATCCGCAACGAAACATTACGCCAATTGAAATTCCCATAGTTGAACAGAAATCAGATAATGAAACACGCTTTGAAGGTGATATTACATTTGGATTTGCTGGGACATGGCAGATAGAAATTGAAGCGCAAAGAACTGAAGCAGCAAACGAAGGTGTCATTGTTGACATTCTAGTGAAACCAACGCTTTCTGAGATTCGCACTGAAATTACTGAATATGACTTTCCAGATCCTGACTCTGCTCCACTTTATCCCAGATTCGATGGTGATAACACAATATGGATTAGTGATGCAGCAAAGCCTCAGCTTTGGGAATTTACTTTAGATGATCAACAGTTTAAATCGCATGAATTTAACGGACTTACTACAATATTTATTGACATAGATCAAAACGGCAAGATTTGGTTTACGGACACACCAAATTCTATGATTGGAAGTTTTGATCCAAAAACAGAAAAATTTGAAACTATTAAAATTCCAACACTAGATATACTCTCTGAACAATCAATTCCAATTGCAGTTAAAGCTGATTTTGAAGATAGAATCTGGGTTGCACTAGTAGACAAAAATAGGCTATTAGCATATAATCAAAATACTAACAACTTTGATAAGTTTCTTGTAATTGAAACCGAAGAATCTGGCCCATCTGCACTATTAGTTGATGATGGTGGTAATGTATGGTTTGCAGAAGCATTAGCAGGTAAGATTGGAGTTGTTGATTCTAAGACTTTTGAAATTACTGAATTTGCACCTGACCCTCCATTGGCTGAACCATTTGCTTTATTGTTTGATAAATCTGGTTCGTTATGGATATCTGAACACATCGGACCAGGAATTACAAAATTTGATCCAGTTTTAGAAACATTTGAACGTGTAAAAGCCCCCAACCCAGAGTCTCTTCCTTTTGGTTTGGCTATTGATAAATATGATAACATTTGGTTTGGGCAACATGTTACAGATGAATTAGCAGTATACGACCCTTATAATGACCAATTAATCGAAGTTACTATCCCAACCCCTGAAAGCTTTACGCAATTTACAACATCCGATAACGATGGTAATATTTGGTTTGTTGAACAAAGAGGAAACAAATTAGGAATGGTATCGATTTCTAGTGTTCCTAATCCTACAAAAACTGTGGTAGGTGATACCAACGAATTTAATTTCAATTATACTGAAATTGTATCACCATTAATTGCAGGTGGCATCATAATTTCATCCTTATTCTTTGTGAAAAGTGTTCATGACAAAAGAAGAATCGATGGGTTATTAGAAAATGATATTACGAAATCGTCATGATTCCGTTTGATATTAACCATTGAAGTCCAGAAACAAATGCAGAGTCAGGAATATCTCCACTAGCCCACCATCCTGCATTATTTTTGATCCATCCTGGAATTACATCATCAGATCCTGCTCCCTGTTCAGTTGGTGGTATACTCATGATATCATTTGATATCAGCCATTGAAGTCCAGAAACAAATGCAGAGTCAGGAATCTCTCCACTAGCCCACCATCCTGCATTATTTTTGATCCAACCAGGAATTACATTGTCAGAACCTTCTCCCTGTTCAGTTGGTGGTATAGACATGATATCATTTGATATTAACCATTGAAGCCCAGAAACAAATGCAGAATCAGGAATCTCTCCACTAGCCCACCATCC
>ENA-UPTF01001655-UPTF01001655.1-marine-metagenome-genome-assembly--contig:-NODE-1655-length-13778-cov-2.628348_pt1 | contig 13778 bp, 13 predicted proteins | sample MGYA00238166_ERZ767019 | MGnify/ENA primary metagenome ERZ767019 (study PRJEB28930, sample SAMN06266391) | marine metagenome | isolation source: Sea water from 250 m depth | place: Atlantic Ocean...
TTCTTATTTCAGTAGGCTCTAGCTGAGGATAATCGATACCTAACTGTTCAAGGTAAGTGTCGAAACGGCTTGGGTCGTAATATAGCTCTTCTAGTAGTGGTCGATACTCCGTCATGATGTCGGCATTTTTTTCAATGGCCGGCGGATCATCTCGGCCAATGAAAGGTGTGTAAACCTCATCGACAGTTTGTACATCATCGAAATATGCCTGCGCATCTTCAACCAATGTTTCTGATTGCAATAAATCCAACATGGTTGTGGCAATTACCTTTGCTCCGGCTATCGCACCTTTATGGGCGATTGGTGTAGCCATGGCCATGGCACTGGACCAATGATGTCCTTGTAATCCCCTCACGTTAGATGGAAAGCGTAAGGTGACAGTTGGTACATTCCAGGATACATCGCCAATATCATCAGAACCCCCAGAAACGGGTTGTTCTAAATCCGGAATGATGCCTGATAATTCGGTGGCTAATCCTTGAGGTTCATCAGAGCCCATTAGTTCCTGCAGTGCGCGAGCAAATTGCTGATCGTCTTCAGACCATTGCGGTAGTCCTATCCGCTGAATGTTTTCATCCATAGCAATTGCGATGGGCTGATTGAAATGACGAGGGTATGCAGCTCCAATAATTCGTCTAGACATGGATGTGTCAGACATGAGTGCCGCGCCTTCGGCAATTTGATGCAACGTGTCAAAGTTTTCACGAATACCATCGGCGGTCACTTCGCGAATGAAATACCAGACGCTGGCGGAAGAAGGAACAACATTTGGTTGGTCGCCACCATTACTAATCACATAATGGGATCTTTGTAATGGATGTAAATGTTCGCGGCGAAAATTCCAGGCGATATTCATTAACTCTACAGCGTCTAATGCACTGCGACCTTCCCATGGGTCACCGGCACCATGGGCCGCTTCTCCATCGAATAGATATTCGACGGAAACTAATCCAGTTCCTCGCGCACGCCCCCAACTCACACTTAGGTTATTAGATACGTGCGTAAATAAAACAGCATTGACGCCTTCGAATAAACCATCTCGGGCATACCAGGCTTTAGTACCCAGTAATTCTTCTGCAATGCCAGGCCAAATCACGATGGTACCAGGCAAGTTTTCCCGCTCCATGAGTTCTTTTACTGCCAGTGCGGCAACGATGTTGACGGCTTGGCCAGAGTTGTGACCTTCCCCGTGTCCTGGTGCCCCTTCGATCATAGGTTGACGGAAAGCAACGCCCGGCATTTGTGAAGATCGAGGAATACCATCTACATCAGAACCAAGTGCGATTACTGGCTCGCCACTACCCCAAGTGCCCCACCAAGCAGAAGGAATGCCAGCAACGCCCAGTTCAACCTCGAAACCATTTTCTTCGAGTAATTCTACGAGGTAGCGTTGAGTTTCAAATTCCTGGAAGCCGAGCTCTGAAAAGGAAAACAAGCTATCGACTATTTCTTGGGTGAGTTTCTGCATGGATTCGACTGAGGCTACTGCTTCCGCTTTTAGTCCGGTAAAGCCATCCTGCGCCATCATTGATCCCGCCGGCAACAAGCCGACAGTCAAGCAGATAATTATTGTTTTTCGAAAGTTCATTACACACCCCACGCAACCAGTTCGTGCATAAATTTATTTGTAATAAAGGCAATTAGGGTACGCTGTTTTCCGGCTCTGCACCAGCGCATCTATCCCATGTATAAGCCTTGAAAGTAGTAGTTAAGAGAATGAAATGGCAGCCGCTCTACTAGTTAAGCTAGATTAGTAGGAGATACCAATGGAAGCGTTATTCGCAAATGTGAACTGGCTAGCTGTGGGTGTCAGTACGATTATTAGTTATATATTAAGCGGGCTTTGGTATTCACCAAAAATGTTTGGCACCAAGTGGGCGAAAGGAGTCGGAGTAAATGTCGATGCTGATGCTAAACAACCGATGCCAGCCTTGGTCACCCAATTTATTGGAACTTTGTTGTTTGCCTGGGTAGTAGCTTTGGCTTATACCAATGGGTCAATAGCATCGATAGTGCTAATAAGTATTACGTTCTTCTTTTTATTAGTAGCAGCGAATCTTTTTGCTGAACATTCGGTTTATGCGACAGTTGTGGAAGGGATGTTAATAATCACCATGGGGTTAATCATGGTGGTGTGCAATATTTTTCTATAGCAAGAAATTAGTGGGAGCACCTGGGAGTTAGAAGTTTGCGATCTTCCACGCGTTCTGATTCCTTCGCGGGGTCAGCAGGATCTAGTCATGACAATTGATATCGAGAATCGGTAAATACTGGAAGAGTAAGAAATAGGATCTTATCTTGGTGGATTTCACTACTAATTCTTGATTTTGAGTAAAGACGATTACTTATCAGTAGTCATTAGCCATACATTTTGTTCAAAGCCGAATCCAATTTAGGGTCAGCTAATTGGAGTTCCAATTCATTCATGCGTATTGATTGAATGTTTGCGCTAGGAAGTAAGGCCGCATCTGCCATTTCCCCAAACATGAGTCTGACCAGGCTGCTGGGAATTCTGGGCAAGCGAAATCTTCCGATAGATCGGGCAAGCGCTTGAGAAAAATCTCGACTGGATACTGGTTGATCAGCAACAAAATTCAGTGGACCGATAAATCTATCTTCTTCAAGCAAATGTTTAAGAATATTTACTGTGTCTCTTAAAGATATCCAGCTTAGTATTTGCCTACCAGAACCAATGGATCCAACGCAGGCCAAACGCAAAGGTAATACCAAATTTTTCAGTACACCACCATTGGGGTTTAGCACCAAGCCGAAACGGAGATGAACAGTGCGGATTCCTACTTGAATAACTTTTTCTGTTGCTGCTTCCCATTTTACCGCAAGACTAGCGAGAAAGTCATAGCCTGCTGGGCTGTTTTCATCAAAGATTTTTATTTCATCAGTGCCGTAGTAACCGATGGCAGAGCCTGACAAAAATACTTTTGGATAGGTAGGAAGTTCTGTAATTGCTTCACTTAAGGCATGAGTTAACTTAACTCGACTATCCACGATCTGTTTTTTTACTTTTCCATTCCAACGTTTTTCGGAAATATTTTGACCAGCAAGATTAACAATCCCATGCAACGGAATTGAGGGATCCAGATGCATGTAATCTGAATCTTGTAAGTAGTAAAACGGACCTTCACTTTTGTTTCGTTTCAGATGGTAGACGTTATAACCACTGGTGAGAAGTGTTCGCGAGAGAGCGCTTCCAATCATGCCGCTAGCACCGGTAATAAGAATATTTTTTCCTGAGCAGTTGTTTTCCTCGATTGTCGAAGTTTTTAAGAGTGTTTTTTTCAACTTTTTAGTCTCAACATATTTAATCCAAGGAATTACTACGGCTAAGACTCCAGATTAGATCACCAAACTAAATATATTTAATTTGATGATAATTAAGTGATCCAGATTTACTGAATGTCCGTTTCTCTTAACGCTACGGTTTATTGATTTTAATTTTTGTTAGGAGTGAAATTATGAATTATTTACGAAGAGTCTCATTTGCCATTTTCGCAGTATTGCCTATGGCATTTGCTTCGATTCCAGCGAAGGCTCAAGATATTGTTGATACTGCTATTGCCGCAGGCCAATTCAATACTCTCGTTGCTGCCGTTCAAGCTGCTGGTTTGGTTGACGTTCTAAAAGGCGATGGGCCTTTCACTGTTTTCGCGCCGACTGATGATGCGTTTGCAGCTTTACCAGAAGGAACTGTTGAAAATTTGTTGAAGCCGGAAAACAAAGATCAGTTAGTAGCTGTTCTTACTTATCATGTTGTGCCCGGTAAGATTATGTCATCCGATATAGCTGGCGAAAAAACTGGAGTTGTTAGTGTAGAAGGGTCCGAATTATCAATAGATGCTACTAATGGTGTAAAAGTTGATGGTGCTGTTGTGGTAGCCGCAGACATTGAAACCACCAACGGTGTGATTCACGTAATTGACCAGGTTGTATTGCCAAACTAACCCATATAACTGAGTTTTACTCAGTTGTATCCTCTTAGGCTGGCTCTACGCCAGCCTTTTTTTTCTTCTAAAGAGATACAAACAAGTCGTACTCATCTGACTTGACTACTTTCGCTGAAATAATCTCTCCCAATTCAATTTCTTCTTTAGTTTCTACGTAAACTAAACCATCGATTTCTGGTGCATCGGCTGTGGATCGGCCGATAATTACCTCTTCATTCGCTTCGTCGATGATAATCTCGATTGTGTTACCAACTTTTTCTGCGAGTTTCTCTGTGGAAATTTGCTGTTGTACTTTCATAAAGCGATTCCATCGTTCTTCTTTTATTTCATCGTCAACATGCATAGGTAGTTCGTTGGCCTTAGCTCCATCGACTGGAGAATATTGGAAACAACCAACACGATCTAGCTTAGCCTCTCTCAAAAACTCTAAAAGCTCTTCGAAGTCAGCTTCCGTTTCACCTGGAAAGCCAACGATAAAAGTACTACGAATGGTTAGTTGTGGCACTTCACTTCGCCATTGTTCGATTCTTTTAATTGTCTTCTCGTTTGCAGCGGGCCTACGCATGGCTTTAAGAATATCGAGGCTGGCATGTTGGAATGGAATGTCTAGATAAGGGAGTATTTTTTTTTCAGCCATTAATGGAATGATCTTGTCTACATGGGGATAGGGATAGACATAATGTAATCGAACCCATACACCCAACTCGCCAAGTGCTTCGCAGAGTCCTTGCAGGTTTGCTTTAACAGGACGCCCTTGCCAGAAACCGGTTTGGAATTTGGTATCGACGCCATACGCACTGGTGTCCTGCGAGATAACTAATAGTTCTTTAACACCTGATTTGACCAGTCGCTCAGCTTCGTCTACTACATCTCCGATAGGCCGGCTCACTAAATTTCCACGCATGGATGGAATAATGCAAAAACTACACCGATGATTGCAGCCTTCTGAAATTTTTAAGTAAGCATAATGTCTTGGGGTTAGCTTAATACCTTGTGGCGGCACCAAATCGGTATATGGATCGTGTTCTATCTCAGGTGGAGGAAGGTGCTGATGAACTTGCGATACGACTTCTTCGTAAGCTTGAGGTCCGGTTATTCCTAATACTTTGGGATGAGTGCTTGTTATTAGGTTTGCTTGTTTACCAAGGCATCCAGTCACGATTACCTTACCGTTTTCATCAAGAGCTTCGCCAATTGCCTGTAAGGATTCTTCTTTGGCACTGTCGATAAAACCACAGGTGTTAACAATAACAATATCCGCTTCATCATAGCTGGAAACAACGGAGTATCCATCCATACGCAACTGGGTAAGTATGCGCTCGGAATCTACCAAGGCTTTCGGGCATCCGAGTGAAACAAATCCAACTTTTTTATCAGACATAGCGTGGTTAAGATTCGTTATTTAAAAAGATTTTAGCGGTGATCTTCGTTTTCGAGGCCAACACACGATTACGCAAATGAATTAATGAGCGATTCGATACAGGAGCAATTTTCAAAGCAGGCGTATGAGTCTCAAATATCATGGAGTCCGAGGACTACGCCTGCAAGCTTGCTCTTTCCTGCTCAACCAATACTCGTCTGAGAATTTTACCCGACGCTGATTTGGGAATTTCATCGACAATATCCAACTTTCGAATCTTCTTATGAGGAGCAACTTGCTCTGCAACCCAAGTCATTATCTCTTCCGTAGTTATTTCTCCTTTCAGAACGACAAAGGCTTTCGGAATTTCGCCAGCTTCTTCGTCCGGACTCGGAATAACCGCTGCATCAGCAATACAAGGATGAGTTAATAGAAGTGCTTCCAGCTCTGCCGGTGCAACCTGATAAGCTTTGTATTTGATAAGTTCCTTCAGGCGATCGACGATATAGAAGTAACCATCTTCATCGGCATAGCCAATGTCACCGGTGTGGAACCAACCATCTGCATCAATACAATGCTTAGTAGCCTCTTCATTATTAAGATAGCCAACCATGACGTGTTGCCCTTTTACCAAAACTTCGCCCCTTTCATTAACACCCAGTTCTTCACCGGTTTCGGTATTGACAATCTTCGAGTAAGTATTGGGAATCACGCGTCCGACGGATCCAGTCTTATTGGGAGGAACCGGCATTGTGTTTACATGGCAGGCGCCAGCAACTTCCGTAAGTCCATAGCCTTGGTAAACGCCGCAATCAACCCGTTTAGCACAGGCGTCTTCTAGTTCGGCGCCAAGTGGAGCAGCGCCGGAGCTTATTAAGCGAATACTGGAAACATCGTACTCATCTACTAATGGATGATTTGCCAAAGCCAGCACTAAAGGCGGCACTAAATTCAAGCAGGTGATTTTATAGTCTTGAACGATCTGCAAAAATTGTTCGAGATCGAATCTGGGCATGGTTACCAAGGTTACACCACGATAAACCGCAAGGTTCAGTATCAATACCATGCCGTAGATATGAAAGAATGGGAGTACTCCGACTAAGCTATCTTCATCTGTTATAGAATTGATTGATTCAGATAAAACCATGTTCGAGGTGAGGTTTTCATGGGTCAGCATTACACCTTTTGCTAAACCTGTAGTTCCACTTGAATAGGGGAGCGCTACTAGATCATTTTTGGGATCTATATCGACTTCCGGTGCGTTGCCATCATTGTTTAGTAACTCTGCAAAAGGGGTTGCGCCTTCCGTTTCACCGAGAACGAAAATTTCTTCAATGCCACATTCTTCAGCGGCGGGAGATGCGCGATCCATAAACTGTGGAATCGTGATTAATATTTTTGCACCAGAGTCATTAAATTGGTGCACCAAATCTTTTGTCGAGTACAAAGAGTTAACAGTTGTATTAATTCCACCGACCGCTGCAACGCCAAGAAAAATAGTGGCGTACTCGGGGCAATTAGGACAAAACACCGCACACACATCGCCTTTTTTAAAGCCGCGCTGATGTAAGCCGGCCGCAAAGTGATTAATCTGGGTTCTCAATTCGGCAAAAGTAAGGGTTCTGCCGCTCAGGCCATCAATAAGCGCAGGTTTGTCAGCGAACTCATCGACTCTAGCAAGAACTACACTGGTTAAATCTTTATTGGGTACAGTTGCTTCAGGGATGCTATTTTCAAAAATCACTTTCTATTTCCTTTTCCATTCGTATATTGCCAGTGTTTATACCCCAGCGTTTTCGAACTTTATGTCAGCTATTCTCAAAGCACAATAAGCAATTATAAGCGTGCGAATGAAGGGTGATAGGAGATTACGCCTGCTTTACCTGCGAAGACCTCCGCGGATAATTCCAGCACCATAAAAACCTCTGGTGCTCCATCATATTTAGACTTAATTCCGAAATTCGCTGATGGTGAGAATCCAAAGCGTGAGTAATATTTTGGATGGCCCAGGACTACTAGGCCTGCTGCACCAAGTGCTCGGCATTCCTCAATTCCTGCCCGGGCTAATAGCGTCCCGATTCCCTTATTCTGTCTTGCGGGATTAACAGCCATGGGAGCGAGCCCCATCAGGAATAGATTGGTATCAGAATCCAGGGTCACAGGAGTGAACAGGATATGGCCAATAATCTCCTGCTCGCCTTCAGCGACCAAAGAGATTAGTGGCGAAGCAGTTTCTCGTAATCGATTTACTAATTGGGCTTCTTCCTCGGTTGGAAACGCCGATCTATTGATCTCAAAAACTGCTTCGATATCTGCTGCAGTTTCTTTTCTTATTTTCATGTTCAGTTAGCTTCTTCAGCTTCATCATCTATTGAAGGTGGTGCCACTTCTTTCTTTCTACTTTTGTACAAATTGAAACTAATTAAGATAAAGGCAAGTATCGTTTCGAGGGAATTAAAGAGCATCGGGGCGATAATTCCAAAGAAAAAGTATACCGAGAAAGCTGCATACCAAATGGTTGCTAGAATTGAAGGAGCCTTGTATCTACAGCGAGATGCTGCGCGAAACATGTAATACCAGAAAGTATTAACACCGCCAATTATGGGACAAACAATATGGTGAATCTGGGCGGTGCTTAGGCAGACATACCTCGAGCAGCAATTTGCCAAACTGCTTCTACTCTATCGTTGCGAATGGCATACATTTGATTGTAGAGATTAACCACTGGATCACAGTGTGAAACGATTAGCTCTAACTTCTCTCCAACCCGATAACTGCGTGATGCATTGTCTTCGTAGCGCAGAGTACCAAATTCGTCTGATCCTGAGGTGTAACTCATTCCCGTTTCTCCCTTAACTCGAGCCCAGGGTCGGTTAATGGTGCAAGCCTTAGCACCGGCATCGGTCGTGACACGTCCTTCGTATTGATCGTTTAACACGGTGGTTAAAATGGTTAGTGAGGCAGCAAAATCAGAGTACACATCTTTATCAGTTTCGCCACCGATATCGATGTACTGGGCATCCATAAATACATAGCTACCAACTTGCACATCGGTGAGCCCTCTTGTTTCGTGATCGATGTTGTAAGTACCGGTACCGCCACCGCTAAAAATTTCAGTACTTAGACCTGACTGATTAAATAGGTCAAAAGTATCCGTAGCGCCAGCGAGTCTTTCTAGAGTTTGATTCTTTCTTTCTTCGAATCCCTTAACATGTTGTGAGCCGCCGTCGTAACAGAGCAATCCGCGCAAATTTAATGAGGGAAGTGAATCAATAAGCTGAGCTAATTCCAATGCAGGCGTGCCAGGTGTAATCCCGGTTCGATGGCCTCCGGGATCCACATCAACAACCACGTCAGCGGTGATCCCCATAGCTGAGGCTGCTTCTGATAATAATCTCGCATTTTGCGAAGAATCGGTTGCCTGTACAAAACGGGGATTTTCCTGGCGCAGGTTCATAGCCCTTCGAATTTTTGTTGGGGTGACATTAGTTGTGGTCATTAGAATTTCATCGATGCCATTTTGATACATAGCTTCGGCTTCACTGATTTTTGCGGTACATATCCCAACGGAACCTGAATCTAGTTGCATCTGGGCAATCACTGGAGTCTTGTGAGTTTTAGCATGGGGTCGACTAGCAATACCGTTTTGGTTCACAGTGGATTCCATGGCGGCGATGTTTGATTCCAATAAATCCAGATCGACACAAAGGCAAGGTGTATCTAATTCCCATTTTGAAACGTCTTCTTGCATTTCGCCATCGACGTAGAGGGCTTGAATTTCGCTAGCGGTATATCCTTTCACAGTTGTAGGAAGCCAGATTGCAGCAGCGCCAGTTGATTGCAGAAATCGACGCCTGGACATTGATAATTTGGTCATTTGAGCGTCCTGTTAGAGTTCATATTATTGAATAGTCAAAATGCATAAAATAGGTTTATACATAGCAATACTGTAACTAACAACCAAAGTAACTTAATATTTATCCAAAGATCGGAAGATTTTGCGTCTCGTAATCCCTTGCTTGATGATCTCTTTTCTTCTTCTCTCATTATTATTCTCGACACTTATAAGCTTAATTAGTCTAAATCAGCTATCTCATCATGAGGGATCAAGCATACTTTTTTGTTGTCGTTTTCTCCAGTTCGCCCATCAATAATCGAGCGCATACTTTACTGCCTGCCTGGCATGTATAGCGGTTGTATCATACAGAGGAACATTGGTGTCTTCTTGAGAAACCAGCAGGGCGATTTCAGTACAACCAAGAATGACAGCTTGAGCACCCTGGTCTCGCAAATAATTAATGATTGCTAGATAGGAGACTCGAGACTTATCATTAATTTTTCCAAGACAGAGTTCGTTATAGATAACTTTGTGTACTAGAGCCCGCTGTTCTTCATCGGGCACAAGAACCTCGATATCAAATTTTTCTTTAAGTCGACCTTTGTAAAATTCTTTCTCCATGGTGAAACCGGTGCCGAGCAGTCCAACTTTCGTTATACCGTCTTCAATAAGTTCTTGGGCTGTGGCGTCGGCGATGTGAAGTATTGGTATGTCTATTGCTGCTTCGATTTCTGGTGCAACTATGTGCATCGTGTTGGTGCAGATAATGAGAAAATCAGCTCCGCCAGCTTCGACGGATTTTGCCGACTTTTTCAAGATCCCAGCGGCCGTCTCCCAATCATCTGTGTGTTGGAGTTTTTCAATTTCTTCAAAGTTGACGCTATTCAGGACAATCTTCGCGGAATGTAGGCTGCCGAGTGTTTTCTTTACTCCTTCGTTTAGTTCGCGATAGTAGGACGCAGTTGATTCCCAACTCATTCCTCCAAGCATTCCAATAGTTTTCATGTGCCACTTGTTCCCTAAGATTGGATTAGTCTTTAAACTGTCTGTAATAAAATTCTAAAGTTGGAGTATGTCATGGGTCGATTTACAAACCTTGGCTATTGTATCGGAATGATATTGATTCTCCAGAGTTGTTCTAGCGATCAGAGCGAACAGACGGAAGCAGTTATTCCAGTTTTTTATGAAGTAAATTCTTTTTTATCCGACGAAGTTCAGCCAATTCAAACAGACGTTCGCTATTTCTCAGCTGATAATTTTGTCGGGGAAGTAATAACCGGCTACAACGCTGAGAAAATTTTAATGACTTTGGAAGCGGCTTTGGCATTGGCGGCAATTCAAATAGAATTGGGGGAGAGAGGGCTCGGTTTAAAAGTATTTGATGCTTATCGGCCACAGCAGGCGGTAGATGACTTTGCCCGTTGGGCGGAAGACATAAATGATACTTCTACTAAAGCTGAGTATTACCCCAACATAGCTAAACAGGATTTATTTTCTTTAGGTTACATCGCAGCTCAGTCCGGCCATTCCCGCGGTTCAACGGTAGATCTTACTCTGGTGGAATTGATAACTGGGGACGAGCTGGATATGGGAGCGCCTTGGGATCTTTTCGATCCAATATCTTGGCCAACTAGTCTTGAAGTTTCTTTACCGCAAAAAACTAATCGAGAAATTCTGAGAGAGATTATGCTGCGCTATGGTTTTAATCCGCTTAGAGAAGAGTGGTGGCATTTCACTTTGGATGACGAGCCTTTTCCGGACACTTATTTCGATTTCCCCATTAACTAATCCAATTTTAAGAATATTCTATGAAAGAGGGAGGTTATCTGCCTAACAAGTGATCTGGGATATTCAAACCTTGTTCTTGATAATACCTGAAAGCGCCAGGGTGAAGAGGAACTGATAGTCCGTTTAATGCAATTTCAATAGCCATTGACTTGGTGGCGCCATGTATTTCTTGCAGTGTCGCTAAATTCCCCCAAAGCAATTTTGTCATGTTGTAGACAATTTCTTCTGATACATCTTCTCTTACTACAAAAATATTTGGGCTCGCCGCTGTATTAATAGTTTCTTCCTGGGTCGGATAGGTGCCAGCTTCAATTTCAAACATCTCCCATAATGGAAACTCATGGTTCATTGTTTCTATATCTTCCTGGGTAAATTCCAGCACTGTCATTTCATCGCCCATAAGGGCAAAGGCTCGAGTAACAGCTGTTACTGGAGGGCCTGCAGGGATGTTCATGCCAACAATATTGCCATCCTGTAAGGCATTGGCGGACGGGCCATAGCCCATATAGGCAATTGAAAGCTCATCGTCATAGTCGATGCCAAGGGCATCGAAAATATAGATGCCAGTGTACTCCGCTCCTGAGTTGCGCATGCCAATGGAAAAACGCTCGCCATCAATACCGCTAATATTTCTAACGCCGCCATCGGAAACTAAGTCGGAGCGCAATATGAAATGTTCGACGTTGGGCCACATTGCGCTAATAGAGCGAAAGTTTTTGTAGGGATTGCGAATTGGTCCAGAACCTTCATATGCCCAGGCGCCGAATATGCCAAGAAGAATGGCAAACTGAGCCTGGTTATCCCGCATAAGTTTTATGTTCTCCATGGAGCCTGCAGAACTAATAGACGAGAGTGAGAAACCGACATCTTCTTGGGCAGAAACTAAGGTAGAGAGTGCGACGCCCACAGGGTAGAAAGTACCGCCTGTAGTTCCCGTGGTTAAAATATAAGTACTGCGCTCACCAACTTGATCGCCGCAAGCGCTAATAATGAAGCTAAGAAGAAATGCAGAAGTGATTCGCAACAAAGAGCTTCGCCTTCGTTAAAAGATGGCGCTAGTCTACATTGCATTAATCGGGACAGCTACCGGGCATCTCTCTAATCCAGCGTTCAATCAGATTGATGCCTTCTTTATGAATAATGGAACGACCAAGCTCCGGCATCATTTCATCGGGTTCATCGGATTCCATGCGGTACAGTAGAATTGAACGGTCAGGATTTCCAGGCACGATGCTATAAAGCATATCCCCAGCACCACCTCCCGCGGCAACCGGTGTTTTGCAAACGCCCATATTCACCAGCAAATTATGGGATCCATCTAAGAGCAGGGCGGAAGTGTCAGCGACACCGTTTGGGTTGTGGCAATGACCGCAATGAATGTTGAGGTAAGCTTGGGCTCGTTCATTGATGTTTGCGCTTTCATCCATCCAGGAAATTGGACTGGAAACATCTGGATACTGGTCTAACCATCCTCGATCGACTAACGCAGTTATTTGAGATTGGTTTTTTAAAAAACTTGAACTAAGTTGTGAAGCGATGGCACCTAAAGGATGCATATCACCGTCTGGATGTTCTGTTACATGGCAGCCTGCGCATTGGTTTTCATTTGGCACGAAGTAAACGAAATCAAAATTTTCAATGTCACTTTTTAAATCAATGTTAGTGCTAGCTCCTGCTACTCTCAAAAAAGCTTCCGTCTGATCGTTATTCCAAACATAAGGAAAGGCTTCCCAGCCATTAGTTCTTCGAACAAGTAGACGGGTTTCTATTAATTTATTGGTTGAGAGGTTTACGGAGGAATCACCGAAATCTGGCTGACGAATAGGGCTTCCTTTAGAGTCAGTGGGATAATAAAACGTCTTACTAAGCACAGTACCAGCGGGATAGTCGATTTCACCATCAACGAGCATTGCTTGAGCTCCATCCGGTATCCACAAGGTGCGCAGCTTATGGGCATAGTCGGTGAATAGTTGATTGGCTGGACGAAATACTATGCTCTCACCGCTGGGAACGAAATCATTAGAACTTAGGTTAAACAGATTCCAGTCGGACAATCTTTGAGGGTTGTCTGACTCATAAAAAACAGGTGTTGCATCAGAGCAGCCGAGTATCAAAGAGAAGCTTGCTGTGATAATGCTGCAACGGCAGAAATGTTTGCTCATTCTGCTCCTGTTGATAGGGAAATTTCTGATAGGGCAGGAAGTTCGCAATTGTGATCCGCAGCATCAAAGTTTGGAGCAGCGAATCCGTTGCCAGCATCTAGGTTTACAAAACTAATTTCTCCGTTCTGCCGCATACACAGGATTTCATTCGCCTGCTTACCACTAAGCATAGTGCCATCCCAAACAACATCTGGAATTGGCTGGTCAGTAGCCGCTTGCAAAGCGACCAATGGTTCTGAATCCGGCTCAGTACCACCGCCATTGAATTCATTGTTATGAATATTGATAGCTTCTGGGAACGGATCGTAATTTTCATCTTCGAATGGGCGTTCAGTAATGTAGTAACTCAGGATAAGAATATTGGCAGAGTTATTGTCCGTAAAAGTGTTGCCAAATACTTCAATGCTGTCATTTGCCAAAACCATTAATCCTGATCCTGCCGGAACCGTTCCAACGATGTTTCCTTCTGGGGCGAAATTACCAGTATTGTTGTTAATAATTTCGTTGTTAAACACGCGGGTATTGCGTCCACCTTGCACTGGTAGTCCGGGCAAATCAAAAACCAAAATACCACCAGTGTTGTTAGTGGCTACGTTGTCATAGACATCAGCGAAGATAGGAACAAACCTTTAATCTTTGTTAACCCAAAACTAACCTCATTCAAAGGC
>ENA-UPTF01001656-UPTF01001656.1-marine-metagenome-genome-assembly--contig:-NODE-1656-length-13774-cov-2.940060_pt1 | contig 13774 bp, 10 predicted proteins | sample MGYA00238166_ERZ767019 | MGnify/ENA primary metagenome ERZ767019 (study PRJEB28930, sample SAMN06266391) | marine metagenome | isolation source: Sea water from 250 m depth | place: Atlantic Ocean...
CCCAACCCTCTGGACCGTAGATCGCAGGATTAATGACACGGCCCTGAGCGGCCCGTTCCCGAATCCCGTACCACTGATCGCGTGACTCCCAGAAGGTGTAAAGCCCGCTGGTCGCGGTCCAGTTTTCGCCCACCTGCCAGAACAAGCGCAGCTCGTGCGAACGGCTCTCAGTCTGGGCAATAACCGTGTCGTCAATGTCCGAACTATGACCGTTCGAGTGATTCACGTCGCGGTTAAAGTAGTACATGAACGATTGGTAATTGCCGAGGTAGCGTAACGCCACGTTTTCGTTGAATTCGTAATCCAGAATCAACGAGCCGGCGTTGTGAATGAATTCTTCGCTCTGATCATTGTCCGACAACGAAATGATGTCCGGCTGGTCGGCGCTACCAATATCGTAGGCTGCACAGTCCGGGTTCATGTAACACTGCGACGGCATGTAAGGCCAATTAGCTGAACCATCAACTCCTGGCCGGTTGTAAGCCCCATAATGGGTTGCCCCGGTGGACGGGTGAATCCATGCGACCGCACCGCGTGGGTCGTCGGCCAGATCCCCCCACCTATCAAACCAGCCCTGATCCACCGGCCGGAAGCCCGTGGCGTAGTGGTTAATGTCGCGATTCACCCGATAGCGGGGATCGCAATCAGAATCATCGTTGATCGGGTGAACACCAACGCAGGGGCCAACACTGGCTATCCCTGTGCCGCCGTTGCCGAAGTTGCCGGCCCGGATGCTGTGACGGTCGTTGCCGCGCAAGGCGATGGAAAGCTTGTCGGTCAAGATCCAGTCGAGCGCCAACACGTAGTTGCGATCGTTCCAGTCCTCAAGGTTCTGGCTGCCCGCCATGCCCGGAATAGCACCGTCTTTGTTGCGGTCGGTGAACGTTAGCCGGTAGGCGATGTCGCCAATGTTGGATTTCGCTGGATCCGTCAGCGGTCCCGAGACCCAACCGGCCCACTCGTTGGCACCGTGCTGACCAAATACCATCCGTACCGAAGCGTTCGTTTCCTCGTGTTGCGGACTGTTGGTGACGTAGTTGACCACCCCACCAATGGAGTTCCGTCCGTACAAGGTCCCTTGCGGTCCGCGCAAGACCTCAACACGCTTCACGTCGTACAGCGCGTTCTCCGTCGCCGCAATACCAAAGTCAGGGGAGTAAATTCCGTTGTAGTACGTGCCGACCCCTGGGTCACCGCCCAAGCCTCGGAAATTACGCCCTACACCACGAATCTTGATGTCCCAGGCAGTACGCGTGGTCGCCGGGATGAAGTTAATCATCTCGTTCGGACCTTGAACGCCCATGTCTTCTAGGAAATCTTGATCCATCGCCGTAATCGCGATGGAAGTATCCGATACCGTCGACTCGACCCGTTGCCCGTAGACGAGGACTTCCTCGATGCGCGCCGTCGATGAATCATCATCGTCGTCGTCATCGGCCATCACCGGCGTCCATAAAGCAAAGATCCCGAGTACCGCAAACACTCGACCAAACCAAAGCATCTTCATTCGTTCATCTCTCCGCACAAAGGCCACCCACCACGATTAACTCGGCAAATGGCGTATTAATTTCTGTACGACGGAAACGTGAACAACGATACCGTTTCAACTACCACGGTAACCTCACGGCTCCACGGTAACTGCTTAACTACTACCGATACTGCTTGTCTATAAAGAACCCCACCTTCGACAAAAGTGCTTATACGACCGTTCTAACCTTATTACAAGTCGTTACAAAGTAATTCTTGTGTTAGTTCAACGCAGCTTCCAACCATCACCGCGTGCCAATTTCATGCATGACTCCGAATTCCAACGTCTGAGCCATTTCACCCATTAACCCAAAAAAAAGGCGCACCGAGGCGCGCCTTTTTAATTACCCCTACACTGTCCTACTCATTGGAAGTTATAGGTGACCTCCATACCAATGTAGCGCGGGTACAACGCAATCACTCGGTTTGACCAATCTCCCCCGTAACCCGTCAATCGACCATGCAGGTCCGAGGTCCGCACAAAGGTCTTGTCAAAAACGTTATCCACGAACACGGACGTTTGCCACTTGCCCGAATTGGCCCGGTAGGTTGCCCTTACATCAAGGCGCTCCCGCTGCGGTACCCAGTCCCAGGGCCGGTTAAATGCGTTGGTCGAGTACTCCCCCGTGAACGCCAGGGCACCATAGAGCGTGATATCACCGCCACTAAGATTCAACTTATAGGAAGCCCAACCGGTCGCTTTCCACTTGGGAATACCGGTGAGATCAAGGCCGTCGACCTGGATGCAATAGAGCGCTCGAATATCCTCCGGCATCTCGCACGGATCCTGCGTAAGGTCACCGCCTAAGACAGCGCGCGGATATCTCGGGTCGTCCTGATTGAAGAACGTGTACTCGGCATCGTACTGACTTTGGGTGTAGCTCATGTTGCCACCCACCGTCAGGGCGTCCGTCAAGAGATACACCGCATCCACCTCAAACCCATTGTTGTGAGCTGAAGGGATGTTGGTCGTAATCGACACCGGTCCTCGTCCCGCCGGCGGATTCAGGCTTTGCTCGGTGCCGTCGGGCCCGACAAAGGTGATGTCGGGCAAGGCGAAGGATCCGGACTCCGACTCCCAGCGTTCAATGTGGTCCTGGTAATTCTGGTAGTCGTAGTAGTACGCGGCAAGGTTCAGCATCAAGCGGCCGTCGAAATGCGTGCCCTTGTAGCCAAGCTCATAGGAGGTGATGTTCTCACCATCGTACTGCGACATGACGCGCAAGTTGGCCACCCCATCACCGGTCGAATCAACTTCGGACCGATTATCTGGACCCCCCATGTTGAAGCCACCGGCACGGTAGCCTTCGGTCATGCCGAGATAAATGAGGATGTCCGAGGTCGGCTCCCAGTTGAAGTTCACCCGGAAGGTAAATTCACCGTCCTGCTTAAAGGTCCCCGTGGTCCGGCTCCCCCAGGAAATGGGGATACCGTGCAGTCGAATCGGCCGGTCACACGTCTCAGCCGTATATTCACACACCGGCGCAATCGGAAAATCACCGGTCGGGTCGTTGGTAAAGGTCGCGGCACCCATGGCCACGTTCAACGCCGCCAATGGCGTCACGCCAGGGCCGAAGAACTGCAGCGGGTCCGCCACGCCGGGGCAGGTTCCGCCCGCGGCGATCTGAATGGTGCAGCGCGTGTAGATGGCCCAGGGCAGCCAACCGTATTGGTTGGCTTCAATTTCACTGTAACCACCACGTTGCTCTTCAGCATCGCGCCAGTCCTTGGAATAACGCATACCAAGCGTGACGCTGAAGTTATCCGTTAGGCGCAGATCACCTTGGGTGTAAAAAGCCGCCGAATCGTTATCAATGTAGTTCCGGTGCTCATACAGCGCGCCGGTATCATGTTCGTGGCTCGGTAGCCTTCCAGGCAGGTGTCCGGTAAACGGATAATCCCGTCCTGGGTCGCCGCAATAACTGCCGTAACCCGGATGGGTGGCATCGTTGTAGGTAAGCTGACCAGCTTGGTCATTACCGAGGGTTCCGCCCCAGTTCATGCAGCCCGGCACGATCCAGCCCACCACGGCCAACGAATCGGTAAGGAACGTTTCCCAACCTTCGGGGCCGTAGATGGCGGGATTGATGGCGCGGCCTTGAGCGGCTCGTTCGCGAATCCCGTACCACTGGTCACGCGATTCCCAGAAGGTGTAGATCCCGCTGGTCGCGGTCCAGTTTTCGCCCACCTGCCAGAAGAGACGCAGTTCGTGCGAGCGGCTTTCGGTCTGGGCAATAACGGTGTCATCAATGTCCGAGGTATGGCCGTTCGATACGTTCACGTCGCGGTTGAAGTAGTACATGAACGATTGGTAGTTGCCGAGGTAGCGTAACGCCACGTTTTCGTTGATTTCGAAGTCGACCGTCAACGAGCCGGCGTTATGAATGAATTCTTCGCTGCCGTCGTTGGTCGTTAACGCGACAATATTGGGTTCATCTTGCGACCCAATATCGTAGGAGGCACAGTCCGGGTTCATGTAACACTGCGACGGCATGTAAGGCCAATTTGCCGCAGGGTCCACACCGGGTCGGTTGTAGGCGCCGTAAAAAGTCGCACCCGAGGAAGGATGGATCCAAGGTACCGCGCCGCGTGGGTCGTCGGCCAGATCCCCCCACCTATCAAACCAGCCCTGATCCACTGGTCGGAAACCCGTCGAATAGTGGTTGATATCGCGATTCACCCGATAACGGGGATCGCATTGATCATTTGACGTAATGGGATGCACGCCAACGCAAGGGCCTTCACTCGCGATCCCGGTGCCGCCATTACCGAAGTTGCCGGCCCGGATGCTGTGACGGTCGTTGCCGCGCAGGTTGATGGAGAGTTTGTCACTCAAGATCCAGTCGAGCGTCAACACGTAGTTGCGATCGTTTGTATCATCGAGATCCTGAGTCCCTGCATGGCCTGGGAGCGCTCCATCGCGGTTGCGGTCGGTGACCACCAGCCGGTAGGCGATGTCGCCAATGTTGGACTTGGTCGGGTCCGTCAGCGGTCCCGAGAGCCAACCGGCCCACTCGTTAGTTCCATGCTGGCCAAATGCCATCCGTATGGAGGCACTGGTTTCCTCATGCTGCGGTTGATTGGTGACGTAATTAATGACTCCACCGATGGAGTTCCGTCCATACAAGGTCCCTTGCGGTCCGCGCAAGACCTCGACGCGTTTGATGTCGTACAGCGCGTTCTCCGTCGCCGCAATACCAAAGTCAGGGGAGTAAATCCCGTTGTAGTACGTGCCGACCCCTGGGTCACCGCCCAAGCCTCGGAAGTTACGCCCTACACCACGAATCTTGATGTCCCAGGCAGTACGCGTGGTCGCCGGGATGAAGTTAATCATCTCGTTCGGACCTTGAACGCCCATGTCTTCTAGGAAATCTTGATCCATCGCCGTAATCGCGATGGAAGTATCCGATACCGTCGACTCGACCCGTTGCCCGTAGACGAGGACTTCCTCGATGCGCGCCGTCGATGAATCATCATCGTCGTCGTCATCGGCCATCACCGGCGTCCATAAAGCAAAGATCCCGAGTACCGCAAACACTCGACCAAACCAAAGCATCTTCATTCGTTCATCTCCTAGATATAGCCAAACCCAGCAGTACGCGCAGCATCCACAAACGGGAGGAATACTTTTGCCAATAGGACAGGAACCGGACCAACAGCATCCGTTCAATGACGGAAGTGCCCGACGCACCGTTACTACGACTGCATGTTCTTACTACGAGGTTTTACTACGAGGTTTTACTACGTCCTTTTCACTGACCATTACTTCGCCAAACACGCTGTCCCCTCTCACAACGGGTACTTCAACCTTGTTTGGAACTTCCAGGACGCTTATACGACCGTTCTAACCTTATTACAAGTCGTTACAATGTAATTCTTGTGTTAGTCCAACGCAGCTTCCAACCATCACCGCGTGCCAATTTCATCTTGTTACGGTGTTGTCTCTAGGGTCTTGCGCCCCAACAGGATCTGTCATCCCCGAAAGTAGGCGGGTCAAAGTAATCCTGAGTTAGCCATGTACTGCTTGTTGCCAAGTTGGACAAAACGCCGATATTTTTTGAGCTGTTCAGCGGTCAACACGGACGCCATTGCCTCCACGGCTTGGTTTTCTACCCGGCGCAGATCCCGGCGTACCCGCACATCAATTGCGCCCCCCTGCCGGCCGATACGCCGCTGGGCGCCGTTGCGTTTTTCAAAGTATTCATTCACGAGTAGCTGAAACTCTTCAACCTGATCGGCTTTCAAATCAAGTTTCTTGAGTTGATCCATTAATCGAGCCTTATAGGGATCCTCCGCATCCGTTTTGCCAAACGCGTCGGTTTGCGCCGCGTACGTTCCGCCAACAACCGAAAAGGATAAACATAAGGCCATCGCCAAGCGCCACCACGAGTTAGTGAAAAGACGATTGGACATCATTGTTTCCCCCTCTTATTGAGGTACATGCTCGGCTATCTGGATTATCCCACAGTTACTCAGGTCCAGTACCCAACTTCCCAAGGCGGCTTCGGTTACGCGCTTATCATCGGCTGGGTCCAACCAATGCCATGTGTTTGGGTCGCGTAAGCAAAGTTGGGAACGCGCTTCTCGAGTTCCCGAAACGTACGCTGCAACGGCTCTTTCGCGTTGTTTTGCTCGCTGATATGACCAATGACCACGTGGGTGAGTGCATCGTGGATGACGTCTTCCAAGAACCCCGCAGCTTGAGCATTCGATAAATGTCCCAACTTGCCTGCAATACGGCGCTTCAACCGCGCCGGATAATCGCCAGTTCGCAGCATTTCAGCGTCGTGATTGCTTTCCATCAAAATTGCATTGCACTTTCGGTAGCTCTCAATCACAAACGGGGTGACGTGCCCTAAATCAGTAAGAATCCCGATCGCCAGTTCACCATGCGTGATCACGTACTGCGTTGGTTCTCGGGCATCGTGGGGTACTGGTACCGGAAGCACCGTCAGTTCGCCGAGGGTCACGGACTCCGCGGCGACAAAAGCATGCGCGAGGCGCTGATCTAAGTCGCGTTCGGTAAGCCCCCGAAGAGTCCCGTGCGAGGCATAGACCGGTATATCGAATCGGTGCGCCAGCGGAATGACCCCCCCGACATGATCCCCGTGCTCGTGGGTCACGAGCAGCGCGTCGATCCTCTCAACAGAGACGCCCAGAGCCTTCAGTCGAACCGTTGTCTGCTTGACACTAAAGCCACAATCCACCAACACCGTGGTTCCGCCCCCTTGGACCACGGTTCCGTTACCCCCACTACCGCTACCAAGCGACGCAAAGCGAATGTGTTCCACGCGCGGTTCTGAACCAAAAAGATCGGTTTCCGTACGCCTTTTCAGGCTGCAAACTCCCGCAACATCACCAGAATTTGTTCGCCTAATTCGACCGACACAGGGCCACCCTGGGGCGATCGAATATTGACGTCGTACCCGTTTTCCACAGCGTCGATCCGAACCAAAATGGAGCGGTCCGAATACCGGTCGGACCGACCCGGAATTAACCGTTGGAACAATCCTTCGGTCTCGCCCGTCAATATTTCTGGATCAATATCGACCTCGAAGTAGCCTTCGTCGCGGTGTAATGCCGTGACGTTCATTTCGGAACGTTCCAGCGCTTGCCCAACCGTCGCCCAAGCACGATCAAAATCGACGTTCAAATGGAGCACCGGGTAGCCTTGGTCGTCGCGCACCACGGCGGCCTTGGTGCCCGTTGAAATCTGACGCCCGACGATGGACACACTCGGCTGAGCGAGACCAGCAGCGAAGTACGCTCCCAGCTCATTCACTAGACCTTCTTCAATACCGACCACCGAGGATTTCTCCGGCCAATCGGTTTCATCCAGATTCGCCACCTCGCTCACGTGACGAACGTGCACCTCAGCAGATCCCCGGCGGATTCCCTGTTCAACGCGAAAGAGAATCTGATCAACGCCCGCAAAATTGCCGGCATCTCGTTTGGTATTCCGAAGCGCCGTGCGCACCACGTCAGCGTAGTCTTCATCCTCGACATCGAGCGCTTCGGAAAAAATAACCCCCTCCTCAGCCCGCTGTCCCGCGATTCCGACCCCATTGTCGGCGAGGAACTGTTTAACTACTGGCCAAACCTGATCCGGGGTTTCTCCCACCACAATCCAACGCCGTTCGCCGAGTTTCTTGATGCGTATGGAGTTGTCGTCCTCACGGCCCCAGATGGCGGTAGGCATCGGCGCTTTTTCCGGAAAAACGTTCTGCATGGGCCGCAATTGGATGTCGGGAATCGGCCAAGAATCCCGAACGGCCGATGGATCTAAGTCTTCCGGAACAACGAGTGTCACCGGCGCTTCCTTGGCATCAAGATAGTCGTCCTTCGTACTCGCAAAAACGGCTCGCTCTTTTCCAAACAAGCCACATCCGGCCACCGAACACAGACCAAGAAGCGCTAAAGAGGTGATGGCAACCGCTCGACCCCCCTGACTCCTCATAAAGCACCCACCGTCTTCAAACGCTGCCTCACTTCGTCATGGTGCGTCTCGGAAAGGGGTATTAGCGGCAGACGAATACCCTCATCGATTCTTCCCATTTGCTGCAATGCCCACTTTGTCGGCGTCGGACTCGTTTCAACGAATAGAATGTCGTGGATTGGCTGCAGCCTCTGATCTAACTCTGCCGCGCCCGCATGATCCCCGTTCAAATAGCTATCGCAAAAAGTCGACATCAGCTCCGGAACAACGTTCGCAGATACCGAAATCGTCCCGACAGCGCCCAGTTCCATCATCCTTAGGGTCTGAGCATCTTCGCCCGACAGCACAATGAAATCATCGTCCACCAACGCACGAATAGCGCCCACGCGTTCGGCATCCCCACAAGCCTCCTTGATACCAACGATTTGCTCAATCGATGCCAACCGGGCAACGGTTTCCGGTTGCATATCGCACGCCGTGCGGGGAGGTACGTTATACAAAACCATGGGGATATCGACAGCTTCAGCGATCGCACAGTAGTGCCGGTAAAGGCCTTCCTGCGTCGGCTTGTTGTAATAAGGGGTCACCGATAAACACGCGTCAGCGCCTGATTTTTTTGCGGCTTCCGTGAGTTCAATAGCCTCGGCGGTGGCGTTGGCCCCCGTGCCAGCGATGACGGGGATTTGGCCGTTGACATGTTCGACCGTGACCTCAATGACCCGTTTATGTTCAAGGGGCGTGAGCGTGGCGGATTCGCCCGTGGTTCCCACCGGCACAATTCCGTGCGTACCACTGTCCAAATGCCATTGGATCAGACCTTCGAGGGCGTCCCAATCGACTTCGCCTGAAGACGTCATAGGCGTCACGAGCGCAACAAAACTGCCCTTCAACATGCCAACCACCTATTCGACAAGGGCGGTATGGTAAAGGCGCCTAGGAGGGTTCACAAGATACTGCGGAATTAGCTCGTTACGTCGGCATGACGGGGCCACGCGACATAGATGGCCTTGACCAGCGTCGCCAATGGGATCGCGAAAAACACGCCCCAAAATCCCCAAACGCCGCCAAATGCCAACACCGCGACAATGATCGTGATGGGATGGAGATTCACCGCCACAGAAAATAGCTTGGGTACCAGGATCATGCCGTCAACGGCTTGAACTGCAAGGTAGGCAATAACGATCCAAAAAAAGTTAGCCGACCAGCCAAACTGCAGTAGCGCAACCGCAACCACCGGTAACGTGACAACGGCGGCTCCAACGAAGGGAACCAAGACGGAGATTCCAACGAGCAGACCAAGAAGAGCTGCATAGTTAAGGCCGAGCCAAACAAAGAGAACGTAGGTCGCAATGCCGACAATGAGAATTTCAACCGCTTTACCGCGAACGTAGTTGCCTATTTGCTCCGTCATTTCTGCGCCAACCCTCTCCAATAACGGTCGATTTGCCGGCAACAACCCTTCAAACCATCCCACCAACAGATCCCGATCTTTGAGGAAGAAAAAGACCGAAATCGGCACCAACAAAAGGAAGATGACGAGCCCAAAAGCGTTGGGCAGTTGGCCCACTAGGGCTTGCAAGAAGACGCCGCCCAATTCCGTTAATTGCTCGTTTGCCGACGAAAGCCAAGCGCTCACCGTGTCCTGAGAAAAAAGCGCCGGGTAGGTGGCCGACAGGTCCGCGAAGAGTTCGGCAATGCGATCGATGACACCAGGCATCGCGTCGACGGTCTGGTTCATCTGTTGCCATACCAACGGCAAAACCCCTACAAACAGCGCCACTAAAGCGCCGAGAAACAGTACCGTCACGACGCCAATCGCGAGCACTTCGGGTAATCCCCAGGCAACCAAACGAACGACGATGCCCTGAATCAGAAAAGCGACAATAAGACCCGTGATTACGGGCGCAAGATAGGTCCCCAAAAAGGCCAACAAAACAAAGATAAAGCCGATGAACAGCACCAAATAGATCGCTTCTTCGTTGGAAAAGTGGCGATTGATCCAACCACTAATGACGTCGACAAATTTCATCGGTCGGTTCTTTTCTCAAGCAGATAGCTAAAGGTCCCGTTGTCATCACTTGATTCTAGGAGCTTGTGACCACTTTGCTCGGAGAAAACGCGGAAATCCTTCACCGAGCCCGGATCGGTCGCAAACACGCGCAAAAGCGAACCTGGTGAAAGCTCATTCAACGCTTTCTTGGCCTTCAGCAGTGGCATTGGGCAGTTAAGACCCTTGACGTCAAGGATTAATGGTACGTCGTCAGACATAGCGACGAAGTATCGCATACCAGCGCAAACTGCCTAGAACGCCGCGGCTTAAACAACGTCTGAAACCATTCGTTGTATGATTCTCGGCATGAAAACGCTTCTCGCTCTAGTCAGCGGAATCGCTCTAGGAACCTCCGTCGTCGCAGCTCCTCCCAGCGAATTACCCGAACTTGGCGATACCTCCTCCGCCATCATTTCGCCCGAAATGGAGCGCCGGTTAGGCCAACAATTTTTAAAGCAACTCAGGTCACAGATCCCCACCGTTGACGACCCTATTCTCAAGTACTACACCAAACTCCAACTCTACGAACTCGCAACGCACTCGCAGCTCAAACAAGTTTTACTTTTTCCCGTACTAATCGACGCCGAGCAGATCAACGCATTCGCTGCACCGGGCGGGATCGTCGGGATCAATCTGGGGTTATTTCTACACGCCATGGACGTCCACGAATATTCGTCGGTGCTAGCACACGAGTTGGCACATCTTAGTCAGCGACATTTTGCGCGAAATGTAGAAGCCCAGCAGCGGATGACATTACCAACCCTCATTGGCTTTCTCGCCGGCGCGGCCATCATGGCGACTGGGTCATCCGAAGCAGGTTTGGCAGCAATGAGCGGCGCTCAAGCCATTGCACAAAGTCAGCGACTCCGATACAGCCGGGGTCGCGAACAAGAAGCCGACCGCATCGGACTCACAACGCTTTGGCGTGCAGGTCTCGATACCGACGCATCGGCGCGAATATTCACGCGCATGCAACGCGCATACCGCTTCACCGAACGACCGCCCGAATTTTTGTTGACACACCCAGTCACCGAAAAACGAATTACAGACGCTCGTAATCAATCAGCCGGCTACGAAAAAGTTCCCGTCTCGAGTTCCCGTGAATACCAGTTCATGCGCGCTCGGGTACGAATGCATTTCGCCGAAAACGGGACTAAAGCGCTCGACGAAGCGAAGAACCTTACCGACGACGACACCGTTAATCAGTACGCTCTCGCGCTCGCCAATGACCGTGCCGGAATCCACGACGAAGCCGTAGACCTCGCCCGAACACTCCACCAAGAGGACCCCGGCAGCATCCTCCTTTGCGCAACATTCGCCGAACTTCTTATCAACGCCGATAAAACCCAAGAAGCGTTGGACTTGCTCGCGCATCGCCTGGTTATCAACCCCGACAACCAACCCTTCGCCATTCTTTACGCCCGTGCCCTCAACGCCAGCGCACGCCACAGCGACGCCAAGGACGTTCTCTGGCGGCAAGCGACCATTAACGAAGACGACGTCGACGTCTGGTACGACCTCGCGGAAACCGCCGGGCTTGCAGGAGATATCGTCGGTGTCCATCGGGCAAGAGCCGAATTCTTTGCGTTGAACGGTGACTACCAGAATGCGATCCAACACTTACAATACGCGCTCAGTCTTGTCACCAAACCCAGCCAACGCCTAATCGCCCGTCTTGAGCAACGGCTTCTGGATCTCAGAACCGAAGCGGAGGCCGCCCGCGAAACCTGAGCAACTAGGTTTCGTAATTTAGATGGTGGGGAAATCCAGCATTCGTTGTAGCGGGACCATCGCACGTTCCGCGGTTTCAACGTCCACAAGAATTTCGTTACTGCCGTCGCGAAGTGTGTCGCGTAATTCACGCAATTCATTCATTGCCATCCACGGACAATGCGCACAACTGCGACACGTCGCACCTTCGCCCGCGGTAGGCGCTTCGATAAAGCGTTTCTGCGGATTCGCTTTGCGCATCTTATGGAACAATCCCCGATCTGTAGCGACAATAAACGTGTCGTGGGGTAGGTCGCCGGCAGCTTTCAGAATCTGACTCGTCGAACCAACGCAATCCGCCATCGCGGCCACCGCGGCCGGTGCTTCTGGATGTACCAGAATGCCGGCGTTCGGGTATACGCGCCTGATGTCAGCCAATGCCGTTGCCTTGAACTCTTCGTGCACAACACAAGCTCCGCGCCACAGCAACATATCAGCGCCGGTTTTAGCTTGGATGTAGGCGCCTAGGTGCTGGTCGGGCGCCCAAAGGATTTTTTCGTCTTTCGCGGCGAGATGCTCGACTATTCGTAGTCCTACGCTGGAGGTCACGACCCAATCAGAAAGGGCTTTGACCCGCGCCGATGTATTCGCATACACAACCACGGTTCGGTCAGGATGGTCCGCTACAAAGGCCTCGAATTCATCAGGCGGGCAGCCAATATCCAACGAGCATTCCGCCTCTAAGCTTGGCATCAGAACGCGTTTTTGCGGTGCTAGGATCTTCGCGGTTTCACCCATGAAGCGAACGCCGGCCACGACCAAAGTTGGCGCCGGGTGATCACGACCGAACCGGGCCATTTCAAGTGAATCCGCGACACAACCACCGGTTTCCTCGGCGAGGTCTTGAATGTCGCCATCAACATAAAAGTGTGCGAGGAGGACAGCATTCTCTTCCTCAAGCAGCGATCGAATTTCCTCGCGCAGGGCCTCCTTCTCGGCATCATCGAGAGCCGTGACCGTGTGCACGGGTACCGATGAAACCTCCATCGTGTAATCCTCTAGCATGGTGCCATCATACATCAGCAATATCCGTCAGCAGGCCGTGTGTGCGTTTACTGCCTCGCCGCTAGCCAGTGACAATGACGCATCAACATAAGGACAGCGCTAGAGTTCATGAGAATCTGTTTTGTTGCCCCATTCGGCGGAAAGCGTCTTAACGACAATCAAGAGCGGTTAGCCAACGAATTCGCCAGCCAAGGCTGGTCGGTCGATCACATCGATCAGGCGAGCTTGGAAGTCATCGACAACCAGCTCACCGGAAGCGACCGAGCCGGCGTTCGACATGCCTTCGACCGATTCGATCGGATCTGGGTCGTGGGATTCGGCGACCAGGCAACATTCCTCGATCGCATGCAACTTCTCCGCACCCTCGATCAATCGCGATTCGTCAACGACATCGACGCGCTCATCTATCTGCACGGCAAGCCTCACCTCATTCTCAGAGGTCTCGGCCAACACCACCCCCGAACAATCGTCAGTGCCCATGTTCCAACGCTTCTGGCTCCGATCGAAGGTGGGGGTTCCTGGATAGGGAAACCGACCGCTGGCAGTTTTGGTCGCGACGTATTCTCCCTCTCTAACAAAGATCGAAACCGCCGCGCCATCCTTGAGCACCTAACGCGGTCAGGATTTGCCATGTTGCAACAACAGGTCGACACAAAGGATGAAAAGCGTTTTCTGATTGCCGGGTCTCACTTGATCGGTGTCTACGGCAAGCATCATGTCGACCACCGAAGTAATCTAACCGCGGGCTCAGCACCCACCGTCGTCGAGGCGAGCCCCGCGGAAACCGAACTGGTAACAACTTGCATCCGCTGGCTGAACAAGCAGGGCGTTCGGTTCGCAGCGATCGACATCGCCTACCCCTATGTGCTCGACGTCAATATCGCAAACCCAGGTTGGCTTGCTACCTACGAAGAAATGACCGGCTGCAACTTAGCCGACAAAGTCGTCGAGGCAATTACGTAGCAATTTCTCGTGAAGCCGTTAGG
>ENA-UPTF01001657-UPTF01001657.1-marine-metagenome-genome-assembly--contig:-NODE-1657-length-13769-cov-3.149357_pt1 | contig 13769 bp, 24 predicted proteins | sample MGYA00238166_ERZ767019 | MGnify/ENA primary metagenome ERZ767019 (study PRJEB28930, sample SAMN06266391) | marine metagenome | isolation source: Sea water from 250 m depth | place: Atlantic Ocean...
GAAGTTTTCGCAACTGATATTTCATCAGAAGCTTTAGAAGTAGCACACATGAACGCTCGCAAACTAGGTGCCGAAGTCGGATTTACTAAGGGCAATCTACTGGGCACACTTCAAGGAAAATTCGACATAATTGTTTCAAATCCACCGTACATACAGAGCCAGATAATAAAATCTCTTGAACCAGAAGTGCTTAGAGAACCACGAATAGCCCTTGATGGTGGACCCGATGGCACGAAAGTCATCGCACCTCTCTTGGAAGAAATTCAGAAAAAACTTAAACCAGGCTATAGTGCCGCTTATGTCGAAATCGATCCACCAATTGCCGATATCGCATTGAAAATCGCACAAGCCAAATTCTCATACGCGGAAGTCTCCATACTTACGGACCTCGCCGGATTGATTAGGTGTATATCAATCGAAAACAGTTAGCAAAGTGTCTAGGAAACTGTGACATAAAACCAATCCCCAAAGAATCGGTTATCGCTTAGTGTACTGGGGAGCTTTACGGGCTTTTTTGAGTCCGTATTTCTTACTTTCCTTCATACGGGGGTCACGAGTCATAAGGCCCGCATCTCGAAGGGGCTTCCGATTGCTCTCATCCATCACAACAAGCGCACGTGCCAGACCATGAGCGAATGCCCCAGCCTGACCGGCCGAACCGCCACCATGCGTCTTAGCAACAACCGTTACCTTGTCAGCGAGGTGAGTTGCCTGAAGTGGGCTGACTGCTTGTCGAAGCCACGCACCAACGGTAAACACTTCATCGATAGGTTTGCCATTCACTGTCGAACCACCTGGAGTGTTGTAAACACGAACGCGTGCGATCGAGGTTTTTCTACGCCCCGTTGCGTAATAATACTGCTGTGTCGTCAACTACTTATCTCCAGAGTCACTAGCTTTATTTGATGCAGGCTTCTTGGCTGCAGGCTTCTTGGCTGCAGGCTTCTTGGCTGCAGGCTTCTTGGCTGCAGGCTTCTTGGCTGCCTCAAGTTTAGCTGCAGCAGCTTCTCTAATTTCTCGTCTTTCTGAACCAAGAACCTGTGCGGAATGAGGATGTTCTGCACCAGAATAAATTTTTAATCGCTTGAGCATCTGTCGCCCGAGTTTGCTCTTCGGCAACATACCTTTGACAGCTAATTCAATAATCCGTTCCGGATGGCGCTCTTGCATCCGCGTATAAGGTATCTCTTTAAGATTCCCAGGATATTGACTATGGCGCTTGTAAACCTTCTTCTCTGCCTTGAGTCCGGTAACTTTCACCTCACTAGCGTTGATGACAATAACGAAGTCACCTGAGAGCATATGAGGCACATAAGTAGGCCTATGCTTTCCCATAAGGAGTGTGGCAACTTGGGTTGCAAGTCGACCAAGAACCTGACCACTCGCGTCGATAACTTGCCAGTCGCTTACAACTGCAGAAACACTCGGATTATATTGCTTTATATTGGTAACCATATTCAATCCATAATTCTCGACATTCTATCTTACGCCTATGTCGACTGAGTCAACAGCAGCATAAACAGGTAATCCACACTCTCCAGATCCGTTATACGTAATCTTGGTTAAACAAAGACCCTCTGCAGGCATAACGTTACTTGCGGCCCCACGCTCTGCAGAACTCAGTAATTCATCGACGATACTGATCGGAGAGTTACCTCGACCTACGTCATAGAGAACGGCAACAATACGTCGCATTTGTTGATGCAGGTAAGCATTCGCTGTTATTGTGATTTTAATATTATCGTCGTGGCGTATAGCTGAAGCATGTTTAACAACGCGCCTTGTTGGGGCATTTTCCGGAGTGCTAGGACCCGCAAAAGCAGCAAAATCATGTGACCCGATAAAAGCTTGACTGGCATTATTCATTATCACCGCGTCAAGATTTGCACGTACATGAGTGACGAAATGTCGTCCCATAGCAGGCTGCGATCGAGCATCATTAAAGGTATATACATATGTGCGTGATGCGGCGTCACTACGAGGATCAAATCCCCCGGGTCCATCTGGAACCCGCTGAGCACACATGATGCGCACGTCTTTTGTCATATGGTAATTCAATGCTTTCCTGATCTGATCGGGTGGCATATCAGTCTCCTGATCGAAACGCCCGACTTGTCCTCTTGCATGCACTCCAGAATCTGTACGACTAGCAAAATATATTCTTATATTTTTTTGAAAGATCTTAAGTAAGGCTTTTTCAATCTCACCCTGGACAGTTCTCGCGTTAGACTGCAACTGGGAACCGTGAAACTCAGTCCCGTCGTATTCCACGACTAATCCAATACGCATCTCGAATCTAATCGATCAATTCAATTAGCGCCATTTCCGCAGCGTCACCAGCTCTCACACCTAGACGAGTTATGCGAGTGTAACCGCCATTTCGTTCCTCAAAACGAGGAGCGATCTCATCGAACACCGCCTTCACAACTGATTTATCAGTAATGAAAGCTGCTGCTTGACGCCGATCATGAAGAGTCCCGCCTTTACCCAAACTTACCATTTTCTCGGTTAAAGGACGAATTGCCTTAGCCTTAGCAACCGTAGTCTTGATCTGACCATGACGAAGCAAATCGGTCACCATGATTCTAAACATAGCCCTACGCGGACCTGAAGCCCTGCCAAACTGCCTGCCGGATATCTTATGCCTCAATAGCTTTTTCCTCGGAACCCTCAGCAGAAACCTCTTCGGTATCACCATCCTCCGCAGAGGAGGCATCATCTTCGGGCAACATATTCCGCTCGGCAAGTTTGTCGTAAAGTTCGTCGAGTGACTTTTGACCAAAATTTCTAATCTTGAGTAATTCGGCCTTGGGAATAGAAATCACTTCGCCAACCCGATTCAATCCAGCACGTTTTAGACAATTAAGCGTTCGGGCAGAAAGAGCAAGGGTTTCCACCAAAGTGTTGTAAACATCCGGAGAAATACCAAGGCCTGCGGCAGGACTGGCTTCTTCCTCGGGTTCCTTGTCAAGTCTCGTGAACAGGAAGAAACGTTCCATCAAGGAATTTCCTGACGATTGTATGGCTTCAAGTGGCGTGATCGTCCTATCAGTCCAAACCTCAACAATTAAACGCTCAAGATCAGACCGTTGACCTACGCGCGTTGGCTCGACGGAGAAATTAGCTTTACGAACGGGAGTGAAGATAGCGTCCACTGGAAGGACACCTATCGGCAAGCCTTCATCTTGACTTGCTGGTTCATAACCAACCCCCTGCTCAACATTGAATTCCACAGAAAGCCTTGCATCAGCATTATCAAGGGTAGCAAGATGATGCTCCGGGTTTACGATTTCGAAATCGGCCGTCGCCATAATATCCCCGGCGCGTACTTCCCCTTCACCATCAACCTCAAGACGCAATCTGCCAGGACGTTCGGACAATGAACGTATACGAATACCTTTGACGTTCAATAAAAATTCGACCACTTCCTCCCGCATATGAGGAATTGTGGAGTACTCATGAAGAGCACCAACGACTTTCACCCATGTAACAGCAGTACCGGGCAACGAATTGAGCAAAGAACGCCTCAACGGGTTACCCAATGTCACTCCCCAACCACGTTCGAGAGGTTCCACAACGAATCGACCATAGTGCTGTTCATTTTCTTGAATAGTAATCGAAAGATCTGGTATCTCTGGTGCTACAGGCGGCAATTCCTCCTGAGGAGTAATGCCGTACATTCGTTCAAGCATATGGGTAATCTACCTCCTAGAGTAGTACTCGACTATTTGGCGTGTATCAATCGCAAGTTCAACCTCATTTATCCCCGGAACCGTTACAACCTCACCAATATGTTTATCTGAATCCACATTAAGCCAGCTGGGGATCACCGAATTCGACCCCATGCCTGCAGAAACGATTTCGAACAACCCGGTCTTCTTGGACTGCTCGCGCCAACTGATACGATCACCAGCCTTAACTTGATAAGAAGGAATATTCACTTTTTTCCCGTTAACTTGAATATGACCATGACCAACGATCTGTCGAGATTGCGGCCGGGAGTCAGCAAATCCTAGGCGATAAACAACATTATCTAGCCGACTCTCTAGAAGTTGGAGTAGACGATCACCTGTCACGCCATCAAGGCGGCTAGCTTTTTTGTAGTAATTACGAAATTGTCGCTCAAATACGCCATATATCGCGCGTGCTTTCTGTTTTTCACGGAGTTGTGTTCCGTATTCAGAAATTCGTCGTCGACGCTGCTGGGTAGACTTGTCGCCGGGAGCACTCTTGCGGCGCTCCCACGCGCATTTACCAGCAGGTTTTGAGCAAAGTTTCATGCCGAAACGTCGGCAGTTCTTACATTTAGGTCCAGTGTACCTTGCCATCTAAATCCTTGAATTACTCATTGGTGTTAATGTTTTGCATATGAAACTAACTAATAAAAGTATAGATCCAACTATATAAATACTTAGACTCGACGCTTTTTAGGAGGTCTGCATCCATTGTGTGGGACAGGGGTTACATCTCGTATCGAGACAACACGTATACCTGCCCCCTGAATCGCCCGAATCGCAGCCTCACGGCCAGAGCCGGGACCCTTAACCATCACATTAACCGTTTTTAAACCATGTTCTGTCGCAACTCGAGCTGCTGTTTCTCCGGCACGCTGCGCAGCAAATGCAGTAGATTTTCTAGAGCCCCGAAAGCCCATCGCTCCTGCACTGCTCTGAGAAATTACATTCCCTTGCGGGTCAGTAAAGGTAATAAGAGTGTTGTTAAAAGTGGCGCTGATAAAAGCTTTGCCCTGAGGGACAAATTTTTTCTCACGCCTGCGAGATCGTTGCCTTGGCATATTTCTTTCTTTTTAATTTAGTTCCCAATTTTGATCGTAATGTTTCTACAGTAGATGAACAATAAACTCGTTTGAGATTAAGTGGTTATGGAGCGACAACTCGTTTACGCCCAGCAACCGTTTGCCGACGACCACGTTTAGTTCGCGCATTAGTTTTTGTTCGTTGCCCTCTAACAGGTAACCCGCGTCGATGTCGCAGACCTCTGAAACTCTGAATATCAGTTAATCGGCGAATGTTCAGTTGGGTCTCTCGACGAAGATCTCCTTCGATCAAAAGACCAGTCCTCTCGACTGCACTTCTGACTCGAGCTAAGTCTTCATCAGACAGATCTCGGACTCGCGTTGAATCTCCCATCCCTGAATCCGCAACAATCTTTTTAGATGTCGACCGGCCAATCCCGTAGATCGCAGTCAAGGCTATTTCAAGTCTCTGATTATCTGGAATATTTACACCAGCAATAATCGCCATAAAACGATTTCTCCTGTTGAGTCACTAACCTTGCCTTGCCTTGAGGCGAGGGGTTTGTTTGTTAATCACGTAGACGCGACCTTTTCGACGAACAATTTTGCTGCCAGGGTGTTTAGCCTTGACTGATGCCTTTACTTTCATAATTTATCTCGTTTTATCTCCATAGCGCGCTCAACCGGAACTGTTCAGATAACTACTATTTGAATCGGTATGTAATCCGCCCGCGTGTTAAATCATAAGTCGAAAGCTCAACTAAAACTTTATCGCCTGGAAGAATACGAATAAAGTTTTTACGAATTTTTCCTGACGCATGGGCCAGAACTTCGTGACCATTGGGAAGTTCGATCTTAAAAAAAGCGTTGGGTAACGCTTCATTCACAAGGCCCTCTACTTCTATTGCTTCCTTTTTTGCCAAGTTACACTCCGCCCATTTGCCGATCATCACTGTTATTCAACTGTGAGCACCTGCGGACCGTCCTCCGTAATAGCTACCGTATGTTCAAAATGACAGGAAAGAGATCCATCTGCTGTCACAACCGTCCACTCATCATCAAGTATCCGAGTTTGCCACCCGCCAACATTCACCATTGGTTCTATCGCCAAAACCAAACCAACCTGAAGTTCTAGTCCTTGACCAGACGTACCGAAGTTCGGAACCTGCGGAGGCTCATGTAAGCGTTTGCCAACACCGTGTCCAACGTATTCACGAACCAGTTCGTAAGACCTAGGAACCACATACCCTTCAATAGCACTAGATATGTCGCCTATACGGTTACCATAACGTGCTGCTTTGATCCCCGCCTCTAACGACTTACGAGTCGTATCAATCAGATCGTCTTTTTCACTTGTAGAATCACCTACAACCTCTGTAATCGCATGATCACTGTTATACCCGTCCACAATTGCACCGCAATCAAGAGTGACTAAATCACCCGACCGTACAATTCGATCTCCCGGTATACCGTGAACAATTTCTTCATTAATAGATACACACGCTGTCGCCGGAAAACCATACAATCCTAAAAAGCCAGGTTTTGCACCTTCAGACTCAATTGCCCCGCGAGCAATTGCATCCAGCTCACGAGTTGTTATTCCCTGCTCGAGCGCATCGAACGCTTTCCTGACAGCAAACGCGACAACACGACCCGCCTCACGCATCGCTTGCAATTCTAGTCCTGTCTTTAGAATGGGACCTAGAGCAGAATTACCGTTAGAAACGATTTTGGGTGTCGATTCACTATTCAAAGAGCGAACACCTCTCAGTATATCTCAAATACGCGCTCAGTTGAATGGTGCACCAGATCCTATTGCTTTAGTAAGTTTCGCAAATACCGCATCAGGTGTTCCTGTAGCCATTACTTCAGCTACATTCCTATGTAATTGGTAATAATCCAGAACAGGAGCCGTCAACTCTTCGTATACCTTCATGCGATTCTTGACGGCATCGGGCTTATCATCGTCTCGAACTATAACGTCCCCAGCGCATTGATCACAGATACCTGACTCTACAGGTGGATCTAATTCCAAGTTATACGGTGTGTGACATTCTTTGCACACAACCCTGCTGGATAATCTGCGTATAAGTTCATCAATATTAACTGCCATATGAACAACTTGATCAACAGGCAAGCTAATCTGGTCAAGTGCTTTATCAAGTGATTTCGCCTGAACTATAGTCCGAGGGAAACCGTCAAGCAACACGCCTGCGGGATCAGCGATGTGTTGTTGAATCATCGCTATTATGTTGGAGTCTGGTACCAAATCTCCACTATCCATAAAAGTCTTAGCAAGTAAACCTAATTCGGTACCTGATGCAACTTCAGAACGTAGCATGTCTCCGGTCGAAAGGTGTGTCATGCCGGTCGACTCCGCAAGTCGGCGTGCTTGCGTTCCTTTCCCCGCTCCTGGGGGGCCCAATAAAACTATACGCATTTACTCATCATCAGTGGCTAACGGACGAATCCTTCATAGTTTCGCATCAGCAATTGCGATTCCAATTGTCGCATTGTGTCCAGTGCGACACCCACCATAATAAGCAAGCTTGTACTCTGAAGTATGGTCGTGGCATTAGGCAAATTCGTAACCAACTGAGCGAGGTACGGCACTATCGCAATACCACCCAAAAATAATGCACCACCCCAAGTAATGCGCAACACGACACGCATCAAATAAATCTTGGTTGGCGGCCCTGGACGAATACCAGGAACGAAGCCACCATTTTTTTGGAGGTTTTCCGCGAGGTTCTGTTGATTGTGCACAACTAGGGTGTAAAAAAATGTAAAGATAACCACCAGCAAGAACACCGCGACCCAATACATCGTGCTCGTCGGCCCAAATGAATTTTGGAAGAAATTGGCTATGTTAGAAATAAACCCACCCGAACCATCATTAAAATAACTTGCAATCACTGAAGGTAAAATCAAAATCGAGAAAGCAAATATTAGCGGAATCATTCCAGCCGCATTAACACGTAGCGGAATATGGGTAGCCCCCGACTGTCTATACATCTGCCCACCACGAAATACACTTCGGCCATATTGAACAGGAATTTTTCGTTGTGCTTCCGCGAAATATACGATCAAATAAACAATCGCAATCGCAATGAATATGAGCATCCCAACTTGAAACGTTTGTTCACGTAACAACCATAATTGTCCGACAACCTGTGGCAGTGTAGAAACAATGCCCGCGAAGATGATCAACGATATCCCGTTACCGATACCTTTTTCAGTAACAAGCTCTCCCATCCATACCAATAACATCGTTCCAGCCGCCATCGCTGTTAGGATAGCCACCGTGTTCAAAGTATCGGCCCCGAAACCAATACCAGTGATAGCAGCTCCACTTTGTGAAGCTAATCCGCCTGCAAACAAATTCAATTGACCATAGCCTTGAAGGAAAGCCAGCGGAACAGTCAGATAATGTGTGTATCGGTTTATTGCCTGTCGGCCCCCTTCACCTTCTTGTGAAAGATTCTTCAGAGTAGGAATAATCGGCGTCATTATCTGCAGGATGATGGATGCTGTGATGTACGGGTACACACCGAGTGCAGCAATAGAAAGGTTCCTAAGTGCTCCTCCTGAAAACAGATCGAGAAAACCGAGCAAAGGGTTTGCCTCGAAAGCAGCTGCCAGAGCCTCTCTGTCTACTCCTGGAACCGGTACATGAGCGAAAAATCTGAATATAACAAGGATCCCAAGTGTGAACAGGATCCTGAATCGAAGATCTGGTATACGCCATGCATCCGCTGCAGCACGGAATAATGCCGGTACTGCAGATTCTGACGTTTGTGTAGCCTGGGTCATAATTACTTAATCGGTTCAGCTTTTGTTGATTCGCTTGATTCGACGGCCCCTATTACTGTGGCAGTTCCACCAGCATCCTCTATCTTTTGCTGAGCACCTTTGCTGAAAGCATGCGCAATAACATTCAATTTCTTAGTGAGTTTGCCATTGCCAAGAATCTTGATGTGTGCATTTTTCTTGCGAACAATACCTACAGCTACGAGATTTTCAACCGTTACGTCTGAACCGGAGTTAAAACGTTCAAGAACCTGAACGTTAACAGGCGTGGATTCCACACGGAAAATATTTGTGAAACCACGCATATGGGGCAAACGTTTGATAAGCGGTAGTTGACCGCCTTCAAAAAGAAACGGGACACTGCCACGCTGTTTCTGCCCCTTAGAACCTCGACCGGAATAAGTGCCATTCCCCGAACCATCGCCTCGGCCGACGCGTTTTCGATTTTTCTTTGAATTTTTAGAAGGTTTTAATTGATGGAGACTAGACATATCTAAATTACTACCAGGAGCCAATTATCATTAGCTAAAATATTTACTTCGCTTCCTCAACCGCAACCAGATGCAAAACTTTTTTAATCATGCCACGAATCTGGGGACTATCGTTCTGTATAACCACATGACGAATCTTGTGGAGCCCGAGAGCCTTGAGGGTCGCTTTTTGATCAGGCTTAGTGCCTATTTCACTTTTTAATTGTGTAATGCGTAATTGGGCCATAGTTAGTTAAATCTACGAGGTTTCTTCTTCCCTAGAAACATTTGTACCTTTTCTTCGTTCAGTAGCGGTAATGGGATCTCGCAGTTGATGAAGTGCATCGAGAGTAGCCCTAACAATATTAATGGTGTTGGCTGAACCAAATGTCTTTGAGAGAACATCCTTCACGCCAACTGCCTCCATAACAGCGCGAACACCACCTCCTGCGATCACACCTGTACCAGGTGCAGCAGGTTTCAACAAAACCTTTGCACCAGAAAATTTTGAAGTGATCTCATGAGGAATTGTTGGTCCATTTAATTCGACATGCGCCATCGCCTTTTTGGCATATGTTGTACCCTTGCGAACTGCATCAGGAACAGCACCCGCCTTACCAAGAGCAGCACCAACATTTCCGTTCCCATCTCCAACTACAACCATTGCATTAAATGTCAGATTTCTACCGCCTTTGACTACTTTAGAAACCCGGCGAATCTTTACGACGCGCTCAACAAGACCAGAATCTTCTTCTTCACGCCTTGGGCGTCGAGCTCGGCGTTCCCCGCCTTGCCTGCGTCCACCACCTGGTCCGCGAGAATCTGAATTGTTACCCCTGCGAGGGCCACTGCGTGAATCATTCTGAGACGCAACCATTTAAAAGTTAAGTCCTTCTGATCGAGCAGCATCAGCTAACGCTTTAACTCGACCGTGATATTTGTAACCACCCCGGTCAAATACAACCTTGGTAATCCCTGCTGAAAGAGCAGACTTGGCAATTTTTTCACCAACTGCTTTTGCGACATCCGTTTTCACATCATCACTTTTCATCTCGAGTGATGTTGCTGCAGCCAAAGTATGGCCACGATCATCATCAATCACTTGAGCATAGATATGATTACTACTACGAAAAACGGCTAATCTAGGACGCGAGGCAACACCCCGTATATTCTTACGAACACGTCGATGCCTAATCCACCTTTTTCGAGTATCGAACTTCCTATTGCCCATTGTTAAACACCGGCTCCAACTGCTGTTTTACCAGCTTTACGTCGAATGACTTCATCTGAATATTTAATGCCTTTACCCGTGTATGGATTTGGCTTACGAACCTTCCGTATCCGAGCCGCCTGATCACCTACATCTTCTTTACTTGGACCGCTAACAACAATGAACGTCTGACCATCAGCAGTAAGTTTATTAGTTCCGATCGGCTGAATATCAATAGAGTGAGAATAACCAACATTGACTTCCAACCCCCCACCCTTTTGTTGCACCCTGTACCCAGTTCCGATCAGCTCGAGTCTCTTTGAAAAACCATCCGAACAACCAATCACCATATTATTAATCAAACTGCGAGTAAGACCATGCAAGGCCCGTTGGTCAGGTTCGTCATTAGGCCGAGTCACACTAAGTACCCCATCAGTCAAATCAATTTTCATACTCACCGGAAAAGTACGCGTCAATTCTCCAGCCTTCCCTTTCACGGTGACTGTAGTGCCATCGATCTTAACATCGATGCCTTCAGGGACACTTATTGGAGCTTGACCTATTCGAGACACTGTATATCTTCTCTCACAAAAAACATGTTTCTAATTTCAACCAAACTATGGTCTTACCAAATATAAAAAAGTAATTCTCCGCCTACACCCTCACGACGAGCCTGTTGCCCTGTCATAACTCCCTTCGAAGTTGACATGAATGCAACTCCAAGCCCACCGAAATATCGAGGCACTTCATTTTTACCAACATAAACCCGTAGACCAGGTTTGCTTACCCGTTTCAAACCTTGAATTACTGGAGATTTATCTTCGTAATAGCGCAACCGCACCTCAAGTGTTTTAGCAGCCGAATCAGTTTCCTCAACTTCGAAACTCGATATAAAACCCTCTTCAGCAATGAGCTTCAAAAGAGAAGACTTCATGCGAGACGCAGGTATCTGAAGTGATTCATGTCGCACCTGAACCGCGTTACGAATTCGGGTTAGCATGTCGGATATTGGATCTGTTACTGGCAACTTTATAAGTTCTCTCGATTAATATAGTGGGTATTACAAGCTTCCCTTACGTATTCCAGGCAACTCGCCTTTCAATGCAAGGTCGCGAAAAGTGATTCGTGATAAGCCAAAAAAACGCATGTAACCCCTGGGGCGACCTGTAACGGCACAACGGTTACGCAAGCGTATCGCTGCAGAGTTACGAGGTAATTTTGCCAGTTCTTGACGAGCCGCAAATCGTTCTTCGGCCGATCGATGAACATCAACCGAAGCTTTACGTAATTCTTTACGCATCTCGGCTTTAGCATCCACCAATTTCTGGCGACGCTTTTCTCTTTCAATCATCGACTTTTTAGCCAAAACATAAACTCCAGATAAATTAAATAGCACCAACGGGGTCATCTACACGTGCAAACGGCATGCCAAGCAACTCGAGAAGCCGACGCCCCTCTTCATCAGAGCCAGCAGTGGTGACAAAAGTCAACTGCATCCCTCGCATACGATCAATTTCATTGTAGTCAATTTCAGGGAAGGTCGACTGGTCGCGCATTCCAAGAGAATAATTCCCTCTTCCATCAAAAGAAGTACGACTAATACCGCGAAAGTCACGTACACGAGGAAGAGTAATATTCACAAATCGATCATAAAACTGCCACATGCGATTTCCACGCAATGTCACAGATGTGCCAACTACCGAGCCTTCCCGCAATTTGAAGTTCGCAATCGACATTTTGGCGCGATTTTCTATTGGCTTTTGCCCAGATATCTTCTGAAGATCCCCAACCGCAGCGCCAACGGCTGAATTGCTTTCAAGTGCTTCACCCAAACCAATATTGAGAACAATCTTCACAATCCTAGGAACTTCCATTGGATTCTTATAACCGAACTCACGAGCAAGTACATGAACTACTTCTTCACCATAAACTTGTTTCATTCTAGGAGTTTGCGCCTGTATCAAAGAAGTCTTAGGTTTTGCCTTAGCCTTAACATCAGACTTAGCAGTTTTAGATTTTCGAGTAGAAGACCCTTTTGCTGTGGCCTTCTTCGCCACCGGCTTTTTCGCCGATGTCTTTTTGCTTTTGTTACTAGAAGCCTTTGCCCCTGTTTTCTTTTCTTCAGTCATATTATCGTCAGGAGCGTTTACTACTCTTGACCACCCTTACTTTCGTTCCATCTTCAAGAATATTCTGACCAGATCGACCAACATTGCCGGTTTCTGGATCAATAAGCATTACATTGGACAATGAAATAGAGGCTTCACCTTGAACCATTCCAGTCTGCGCTATGCCAGGCTGGGCCTTCACGTGGCGAGTAACCATATTAACGCCTTCAACCACGACTCTATTCTCTGCGACAAGAACTCGTATCACAGAACCTCGCTTGCCCTTGTCTTTGCCACTGATGACCATCACTTGATCATCTCGTTTGATACGCGTTTGACTCATGAATCACAAAACCTCCGGTGCCAAGGACACAATACGCATGAACTGCTTGTTTCGCAGTTCACGAGCTACCGGACCAAAAATACGAGTCCCTCGAGGGTTTTCATCGTCCCCAATTATCACGCAAGCATTATCGTCAAATCGAATGTATGAGCCATCGGACCTACGAACCTCTTTCGAAGTCCTAACGACAACAGCCTGTACAACTTGATGCATTTTTACAGTACCACCGGGTTGAGCGTCTTTTACAGTGCAGGTGATTACATCCCCTAAACTAGCGTAACGACGCGCGCTTCCACCAATGATATTTATACATAACACTTCACGAGCACCTGAGTTATCGGCAACTTTCAGCCTTGTCTCCCTCTGAATCATTTAAGCTAGTCCTCGGATCCCGCTGAATCTGGTGTACCGGCCAAGGCAGCCTCACTATCGATTTCCGAAGGTTGAATCTCAGCCACCTCAACTCTATCTAGGACGTCAACCAAACGCCAACGCTTAGTTTTCGAAATCGGTCGACTCTCTTCTATCAACACACGATCACCAACCGTCGCTTTATTCGACTCGTCGTGGACTACAAATTTCGTAATCTTCCGGCGAGCTTTCTTGTAAATCCGGTCGCGCTGCAACCAAGAGACACCCACAACAATACTCTTGTCATTTTGGTCTTTCAGGACAGTACCAGTCTGTTGTTTGCGGGCCAACCTATTCTCCTTGAGCAAGCGATTCAGGTGATTCACTTGCCATACTTGCAGTAATGGCGCGCTCTCGAATTACAGTCTTAATACGCGCTATTGTCTTTCTCGTATTCCCGAGTTCGTTCGTATTCGTTAATTGCATTGTCGCCTTTCTAAACCTAAGGTTCATTAAGGCCCGTTCCTGTTCGGTGAGCTCTTTTTCTAGCTCGCTGTCGCTTAATTCTCTTACTTCAGTAATCTGCATCGCTCACAAGTTCCTGCCACATTCGGTCTATTCGGCCTGAGCCCCGTATAGGCCTTGATTAAAATTCTTCACTTCTAGCTACAATCTTCGTCGGCACAGACAGCTTATGGGCTGCTCGCCTAAGTGCTTCGCG
>ENA-UPTF01001658-UPTF01001658.1-marine-metagenome-genome-assembly--contig:-NODE-1658-length-13763-cov-3.171562_pt1 | contig 13763 bp, 8 predicted proteins | sample MGYA00238166_ERZ767019 | MGnify/ENA primary metagenome ERZ767019 (study PRJEB28930, sample SAMN06266391) | marine metagenome | isolation source: Sea water from 250 m depth | place: Atlantic Ocean | study...
CATTACAGGTATAGCGAAAGATACTTATGATGTTGCTGTTGCAAATAACGGCTATGTTTTTACCCCTAGCTACAAGCAGCATAAGATTACTATTCTAGATTCAAATTCTACCTACAGCGCTAAAGGAATATTGGGTAGTTTTAATGCGTATAATAATAATTCGGATGGCATAGCGCGTTTCAATCAACCTTCAGAGATCGCATTAGATCAAGGTGATTCTACTGATGAATTTATCTTTGTTGGTAATCTTGGTTCGCAGGAAGGCCAAAATGGATTTTACGACGGTGTAAAGGGTAGGTACATATTAAAAGTGTGTACCGGCATTACTATTACGGCAGCTTGCCCTGAAGCGGGAAAATTAGTTGCCGCGTTCAAAGCAAACAACCAGGTTTATAACATTGAAGTTCATGGGGATCATGTCTACATGAAAACGAAAAGTTTTACACTTTATAAACTTAATAAAAGTGATTTAAGCGAAGTTACATCAAAAAATATCAAGACGTCAATGAATAAAGTTCATAATGGTAAGGATGGCATAGCTGTAGTTGGTGAAGGCGCAGATAAATATGTATATCTATCATCCCATTTCAAGAAAAAAATTTGCATGTTTAATGCTTCAGATTTAAGTAATGCAAATTTTGGCGGTGGAGGACACTGCATCACAGGAATAAAAAAATCACAGGGTATGGCTGTATCAGGTAAAACAACGGCAACTACTAGCGATGATTTTTTATATGTTTGGCGTCGTTATAATCCGGGAACTATTTATAAATATGATGCATATACAGATACAGGTACCTATATTTCTAGGTTTGCTAAAAAAGGAACAAGTTCGGGTAAGACTAATCAGGTATTTGGGTTAGATGTAGATTCGAGCGGGAACATCTATGCTCCTGAAGGAAATAACAGCAATGCTAGGTGGGTATCAAAATTTAATAGCGACGGTGATTTTGTTGACCGCAGCCCTAACCCTAGAGCAATAAGGATGGCAATAGCGAAATTGGCTATACGCACTATTCTGAAAGATCCTGAATTAACTGCAGGGGCTAATTTTGGCTTTACCGTGTGGGGGAAAAATACTTTTATTCACACTCCTATTTCTGCAACAGGTGCAAGTGAAATTCTATCTACAACGCTTCCTCCAATTAGACATGGAGGTGTAGGTAATAAGCAGGGTAAAACATGGTTAGGTAAGGCATTGGAACATGTGCGAACTGAATATTGGCACAACCCAGGAGTATCGCCATTATCAGCAAGTGCTCCGTGTCAGGGAAATTTTAACTTGATCATTAGTGATGGCGAATATTTTGGATCGCCAACGCCTGAGACTGAATTACCCTTATTGAGTAACGTTGCAGCACCCCGGCAACCGGTAAAATCTTTTATTGTTGGACTGGGCGCTGATGTTACTAGTGGTGGTACGTCAACTAAGTTTAGAACTTTAGCAACAGAGGCATACGGAGATACAACGCCGCCAGGAGCACTATTTGCTAGTGATGTTGGTAACTTAACACAGCGATTACGCACGGCTATTCTATCCGCCATAAGTGGCAATCTGACCTTTACCTCTCCTAAAGTGGACTTTAGCTCCACTCCCAATGGCTATATTTGTCAACCATCCTTTGAGTACGAGCAGAGTGATCAGTGGAAAGGACTTCTTGTTCGCCATGAAATCAACGCTGACGGAAGCATCGCTGATCCGGAAAGGCTGGACCCTAATAAAACAATTTCCTTTCATAAAAAACTAGATGGTCGCACTGCCCTTGTAACAGCTGAAAGTGGTCGTAAAGTGTGGACCATAGATGAGGGAATAGAAAATCCCACCTCCGGTATTTACAAGAATAATAATTTTGATCCAGATTATGATGTTAGTGGAGAAACTTTGGTTGCAGCCAGTACTCAAGATTTAATGATGGCAGGAACAACACATTTAGGATCACGCGATATAGCGAGGATCATGAAATTCATGCGTGGGCACGACATGTTTGATCAAGATTCTGATTGTGGAAGCATTGATGCCATCACTTATGATACAGACTGTTATACAGAAGATAAAGGAGGTACCGGTGCACCATTACTTTATAAACTTCATGATTTTTATAATTCTACGCCAGCCTATATAGGACCCCCTTCTGCTGCTGCTTCACCGGATATCCCGGATACCGAGAATGCGTATCGTTATTTAAAAGGTTATAATGCTTTTAAGCAAGATAAGAAGAATAGAAAAAATACGCTTATTATTGGATCGAATGGCGGGATGTTACATGCCTTTGATAATGGCTGTCAAACTGCTAATGCGACATGTCCTTTCGCATCTAATCCTGGTGCGGAACTATGGGCTTTTGTCCCTCCTGCTATTCTTAAAAACTTCCAGTCTATAGTATCTCCTCAGGTAAAGACGGAGCTTGACGGCAATGTAAGTGCATCAGATACCTCGATTACTGTTGTCGATACAGGTGATTTTCCAAGTACGGGTGTGTTGCGTATCAATGAGGAATTCATCAGCTATACTGGAAAAACCGCTTCAACCTTCACAGGTCTTACAAGAGGATATGACTGCGGAGTATACTGTGATTCAGCTACTATCCATATGGACGAAGATATTGTTTACAATGAAACCACGGTTAGAAAACCACAATTCTCTGTTTATGGAGTTGATGGTCCTGTGGTGGCAAAGGATATTTATACAGATGGAAAATGGAAAACAGTTGTTATGGTAGGATTTGGACTAGGAGGACGAGGCTATACGGCTCTTGATGTAACCAATCCGGATAATCCAATTCACATGTTCACTATTCTCAACGATATACGTGGACCAGGCTTATCGCGTAGTGTGAAAGTATGGCAGACAACTTATGATGCAAGTTCTGATAGTTATAAAACCGAATTGACCGATTACACCTATGATGTGGCTACTGAACAAACAGAGGTCACGACAGCTGTGAACACCGGATGGACCGCGAATTTAAATGTTTCAGATGCTAGTGCATTTAAAACTGCTGGATATGTAACAGTTGAGAATTTGGACGGAACGAGTGAGGCTATATTCTATGAATTGAAAGATGGGAATAAACTTACCAATTTAATTCGTGATGAGGATTCTCCAATTACTATTGAATCAGGAGCATTAGTTATGCAAGATTCCGAATGCGGAGTCTTGTCTACAACTGTGCCAGCCGAATATGATTATACCAAGCTAGCCCTTACAACCTCCATGCCGCATATTCTCAATATTAAGGTTGATGGCGTTAAGAAATGGGTAGCAGTCTTTGGTGGGGGACAAAATTACGGTTTGGATTGCACTACCGGAAATGTCGTTTACGTCATGGATCTAGAGGACAATCCTGGACAAATTATTAAGCAAATTGCAATTCCCGATGATCCAGACAACTCTATTTATAATACAGTTAATGCCAATCTAGCAGTGATACAACGCGACAGCACCATGAAGGCAGATTATTATGGTGCCCTTGTATACGTTGTGGATTATGAAAATAAATTATGGAAGATTGATTTAACCGATAATGCAGGAGCTGAATTGGGTCGTAAAATCAAACTCTTTGAAGATTTAGCATATGATACCGGTGTTGATGCGAATGGAATTCGCAATTACCAAGAAGTTCTCCTAGTTCTTGACGGAAGCGTGGATGTTCCTATTACAACTTCTTCTATAGAGAGCAATATTTTACGTTTGTATTGGGGAACAGGTAATATGGATGATTTGGCCGAACGTGCCAATATTGAAAACAGGTTGTACGGGATCTCCGATATGACTTTTATGAATTTTGGTTTATCGTGGCAAACAGCAGCAGATACTACTGATAAAGATCCTCACTATGCAATTGGTCATTGTACAGATTCAACATCTCTTAGTAGTAATTGTATTCAATTAAATAATGTTGGTAGTAATAAAAATATTGGCTGGTATATTGATTTACCTCTCAGTCGAAAAGTAACTGGACGCAAAGCGCTCTATGATAAGGAGCAAGTCTATTTTGTTATCTATGAGCCTACAACCAAGTTGTGTAGTCCTGGCGATGCGATTCTTGGTACTTATGGGTATATGTGCCCCAATTACAAACGTCTTGTTATAGCCCTGGGAGCTGGTCTTGGCACTGGAGCGACGACCCAAGGAAGTCAGATCTACGTTGGTGTCTCGAATGCAGATGTAGAAGGCACCTACGACAGAGGAGATATTCTTGAACAAGCAGGCTCAGGATTTGGTGTATCCGGTTCTGTCTCCGCTATAGCACAAGACGTTGCAACTAATCCTAAAGGAACAGATAGCATTATTGTACTCTCTCCTGTAGGCACATCGTCAACTGGCTCAAGTTCGATAGATGCATGGCGGCATTATTCGGGTGAAAATTATTTTGATGACTAATTATAAGCGTTTTGTTTTAACGAAGTCTTAAAATCTTTATGAATTTATTTACGCGTTATAGTTAATAGTGGATATTATTTAGAATATAATTCAATATTAAATGTGTATTGCATAATTTAATAGATAAAAGAAAAGAACAGTCTAACTGAATATGATTAAAGAAATAATAAAAGATCTCAAAACGCACTTTGTTCTATTAGGCGCACTAATTCTTTTTTTTATTTTTTTACTACTACGTCTCCTTGATTTTAATTTCTTCGCAAATGTCCGTCAAGCAAGCTTTGATTATTATCAAGATTTTTTCCCCATAAGTTATGAAGAATCACCTGTTGTTATAGTGGCCATTGATGAAAAAAGTCTAGAAAAATATGGTCAATTTCCTTGGCCTCGCACGTATCTTGCCTCCTTGGTTGATAAGATTGGTAAAGCTGGTGCTATTATTATTAGTATTGATATTTTGTTACCAGAAGAAGATAGAACATCTCTTGATAAAATAGCTAAGCAGTATCAGTTAGATAAGGAAAAATTTAAAGATTTTTATTTTCAATTATCCAATGATCAATTACTTTCTAACGTGTTTCGTCAACACAATGTTGTTATGGGAATATCTCCAGCTTTTAACATTCAAGAAAAAGTTAAACCACTAAAACAACGTGTTCGTTATACCGTGGAAAAAAAAGGGAGTGTCAATACAAGCTCTTATTTTCATTATCCTAAAAGCATTCATTCACTTAATATACTTGAACAAAATGCACGTGGTATAGGTAATTTAGGATACATTCCTGAAAAAGATGGAGTTGTGCGCAAAACTCCTATGATGATAAAAATTGAACAAACTATGTGGCCTTCGCTGGAACTGGAAATGATCCGCACTGCACTCAATCAGAAAAAATATTATTTAACTGAAAAATATATGCAGGGACATTTTGTATCTACAGGTAATTATTCAATTCCTACCGATCAACAAAGTCAGAAATGGATCTATTATAAAGATACTCTTCCGCAACAATTTATTTCTGCCGCTGATGTTTTGGATGATACATTTAATGCGCAATTCATTCAAAATAAAATTGTCTATATCGGAGCAACAGCTGTTGGCCTTAGTGATATTGTAGCCACACCCCGGTCGCCGGCAATTGCGGGAGTGGAAGTGCGTGCTAATATTATGGAAAATATATTAAGCAATCATCACATCACAAAACCTCAGTGGTCCTATATTCTTGAAATAAGTTTATTATTACTTACGACTGGGATTATTTTTTTTACAAGTGTTAAAATAAAACCTGCATTATCTCTTCCTATTTTTGGTGTCTGTCAAATTGTTTTGCCAACTATCAGTTTCCTTATTTTTCGTAACTTACTAGTCTTAGTAGATTTTACCTTTGGATTTTTATTGGCTTTTATTACCCTGGCTGCATCCTATTTCATCAATTTTTTACATAAAAATTATCTAGCTAAAGAAGAAAAGATGCGTCGACAAAAAATGTTAAAAGAATTAGAATTTGCCCAAGAAATTCAATCTTTTTTAATTCCCACGGAACATCCACAACCTGATATTATTTATGGGATCAATATTCCCGCAAAACAAGTCTCTGGTGACTATTTTGATTATCTAACAAGAGAAGATGGATGTATTATATTTACCCTTGCTGATGTTTCGGGTAAGGGTGCGGCTTCTGGCTTAATGATGTCAAAAGGGTCTTCCTTATTTCGAATATTTGCAAAACAAAACATAAGTCTTTCAGAAATTATTATAAAACTGAATCATGAAATATGTGAAAGCACAAGCAGCGGAATGTTTATTACAATGGTGGTAGGATGTTTTGATCCTCAAAAAAAACAAGTAAGACTTATTAATGCCGGACATGAACCGGTTGTCTTTATTGATTCAAATAAACAATTGCACTCGTATCCTGCCAATTTTAGACCAGTTGGAATTATGCCTATTGAGAGCGAGGAGAGTATTGAATCAACAACGATTGATGTCGAGGAAGGTAAAATTTTTATTTATACGGATGGTGTAACAGAAGGATATATTAACGCCAACAAGGAAGAGCTTGGTACGGAAGGAGTGGAAAAAATTATAAAAGAAAATTATCAGTCATCTTTAAAAGATATTATTGATATAATTGTTCAAACCCTCTCGCAAGCCGATCACGATCGTCGTGATGATATTACGTGTCTTGGTATAAAGTTGTAAAATTAGAATTAATCTTTTGTTACCGTCTTTGAGCCACTAATCTTGTTTTCTATATTTCCATCACTATCTAAATTTTCTACATTCACAGTAAAGGCGCCTGTGGTTGCAAGATCATTAGTTGAGCTACCATTATTTGCTTGAAATTCAGTATTGACAAAATATAACTTATTACTTCCCCCACTTTCAGTTGATAAATAACTATCACCTGGAGAAGATACGCCAGTAACTGAACTCATTGAATCATTTAAACTAGTCGTGTTTGTATCGCCACTGCTATTAATATTAAAATTATAAGTCTCTTGCATTTTACTGTTGCCATCAACATAATCTGTATTTAGTCCAGAGGAGTAATCTCGTGTTCTGGTAGCAGAAAAAGATCTAGCATCATCGCTTCCTCCTAATTTTACCGAACCATCATACGTCATTTTGATAGTTCTTGCTGCAAAATCAATTGTTGATTCCCCGTTAACCGTTCCGGTGCCAGAGCCTGTAGATGCCGTGAGGGATATGCTATTAGCATCATAAGTGTAAGAGCCAGATGTTTTCTTGTTAATTTCTTGCCAAGTACTTGCTTTATTAACTGCTACTACAATATTTTTTGCAGCAAGTGCAGCTGCTCTTTTTGCTGCCGCTGCCGCTTTTTTTGCAGCTCTTGCTGCAGCTTTCTTAGCTTGTTTAGCTTTTTTTGCAGCTCTTGCTTTAGCTTGCCTAGCTTTTTTAGCAGCTCTTGCTGCCACTTTCTTAGCTACAGCAGCTTTTTTGGCTTTAGCCTTCGCTTGCCTTTTAGCTACAGCAGCTTTCTTAGCTGAAACCTTCGCTTGTTTCTTAACTTGATTTGCTTTTTGTCTAGCTTTCTTAGCATCTTTACTAGCTGCTTGAGCTTTTTTTATAACAGATTTATTAACAGCCCTTCCTTCTGCTTTAGCTGCTGCCTTTTCTTTTTTGACAGCTTGTTTAGCTTGAGCAGCTTTTTTGTTAGCAGTTTGAGCTTTTTTTGTTGCTTGACTAGACTTTTGTTTAGCAGCTTGAGCTTTTTTTGTTGCTTGACTAGACTTTTGTTTAGCAGCTTGAGCTTGTGTTTTAGTTTCTGTTGCTTTGTCAGATCTTGTTTCCGCATTTTGTTCTGCTTTTTCAGCTTGAACTTCTGCGTTATCCGCAGCCTGTCCTAATGCTTCAGCTTTAGATACTGCTGCTTCAGCTTTAGATACTGCTTTTTTTACGCTAGCTACTTGTCTTACTTCTATCTTAGCTTGTCTTGCTTCTTTCTTAGCTACGATAGCTTGTTTAGAAGCTGCTCGAGCTTCTTTTATAACATCTTGATTAACAGCCCTTCCTTCTGCTTTAGCTGCTGCCCTTTCTTTTTGAACAGCTTGCCTAGCTTCCTTAGCTATAGCGCCTGCTTCTCTAGCATCATTTCTTGCAGTGACCAACGCTGGAAGTTTAACTAGTTCATACGATGCCAGATAGGTATTAAACTCTGCCATAAAATTATCATCAGCGATCGTTTGTACTAAATTAAGTTGATTGGTCATCATATTATTAATATTATTCAACATAGACGATTCTGACTCAGTTATATTATTATTGTTGATACGTGCTTTAGAATCTGCAACAATCTTCATAACTTTAGGGATAGAGGCTTTTAATAACCCTTCTTCAGAATTAAATTCTTCAACCATCGCATTTTTAATTTCTTCATTCACTGCTTTTGATGAAATGGATGCGAGTGTTTCTACATTCTCACTATCACTCTCTTCTTGCACTGTATCTTCATTACTTTCTCCTTCTTCAGTCAGTTCACTGTCTTCTTCAATCAACTCACTGTCAACATTAGCAAGAGCTATTGTTCCGGCATTTAACGATTGATTAATTTCTTGTATCAAAGCAACTGGTGCCGGTTGGGGCACGGAAGGAGCTTGATTAAATGCAATAGAGGTAAAACTAAATTGTTGATCCATAAAAACTGATCCTTGGCTATTAGACACTTCAACGGCTCCCGCTCTCTCACCAGCTGCATTATTAGGTCCAGGACCTAAAAGAACAACAACATCATTTTGGCCTGGTTTTACTAACGCTTGTACTTCTGTTCCGCGTGTTGCTAAAACACCAGTGGGAAGAGTGATTGATAAATTTTCTGGATTTTCTTTAGAAATCAATCCTGTCACAACTTTCAAGGATCCCTGCATTACCTCCGCAGAAATCTTATTGAGTTCATTATCTTGATTAGGATCATAAATAAATTCATTAATGACTATTTCTGTATTTTCACCGATCGTAAAGACTGTTTCATCATCAAAAAGTATTTGTAAATTTGTTTGGGCCGCTGTTCTTATTACATCACCAAAATAGATATTTTCTTTAATTTTTAACTCAATGTTCCTATTCACAACATCAGCTTTTCCAACAACTATGCCAATTGTTCCTACTCGTTCGCTTGCTAGAGCAAAATATGATACAGAGCAGCAAATTAATAAATAACAAAAATATCGGAGTAAATACATTCTAATTTAGCATATACCTTCATTGGATAAAAAACCATATGATAATTAAAATTAAAATTATTTTTTTTAGCTTTTTCCTAGCTTTGCTGGTATTTTTTAATAATCCCGTATACGCTGTAACATATCAAGAAGTTCAAGATGATCCAATTAATTTATCCATAAACTTAAAGTATGCCAAAGAACAAAGAGCTCTAGGAAACACAAAAAATGCTATGGTGACATTAGAGCGATTGCTCTTATTGTATCCCAATGATTTAGATTTAACGGTTTATTACCTAGATTTATTGATTGATCTTGGTGCTGTATCTAAAGCTTCTGAAGTTGTCAGTCAGCTTCTTGCAAAAGACATTACTAACCAACTCCTTCTAGAAGAACTACAATTAATTGCCAGCGATTTAGAACTTCAACAAAAAGTGCCGTCTCCTTTATCAATCAATCTCACAAGTACAATTAATTTGGGGTATGAGAGTAATACGAATAGTGTTTCCACACACAACCGGCAATATTTAGGAAACGTACTCTCAGACTATCCAGCGGGAACAGTGCGTAGTGATAGGACCTATGGAGCCAATCTGACACTTTTAACCTCCTACACTCTCAGTCCACAACATCTTTTTTCAGCCAGTGTCGGATTTAATAAAACAGATCAAGTTCGGGATAATAACCGCATGAGTAATGCTAACCCCTATAATATATCTTATACCTTTACACAGCCACGCTATTCCATAAATAATTATGCCTCCTATTCTAGAACTGATAACTTTAGTAGTAATAATTCTTTTCAACGCGCAGGAGGATTATCGGTTAACTTTAATATTAATGATCGCCTAAGTGCCAATGCTGGAGGAAGTGTAAGTTTTACGAAAAATAACGAAACAGAGCAATATTCAACCGCTAGATTAAGTGATTCTAGATCACAACAAGCCTCTCTTGGGACTAATTATTCTCTTACCCCAAATGATCTTCTAGGAGCCTCCTTATCCTATAATTATAAAAAAGCACGTGCACGTTATAATGGATTGATTGGACGCTCTTTTCAACTATCTTACAGACGTAACTTACCACTTAATCATAGTCTTAGTTTTGGTTTTAATCGCACCGCCAATAAGTATCACGCATCTGATGCCTTGTATCTTTCAACCAAAGTGCGAAAAGATTTTGTCAGTAGTACTTCTCTTAGTATAGGTGGCCCCTTAATGCAAAGTACTTGGTCTTATTCTATTAATCTTAATTGGAATGATACAGAATCTAACATTGTTAACTATACAACAAGTGGACAAACAGTGGGACTGAGTCTAACAAAACAACTTTCTCTTTTTTAGTTATTTTATTATTATAATTTTTAAATATATTAATTAGAGATTATATAAATAATACATTGCTATTTTTTCAGTCTTTGCAATCACTTGTGGCCCTACAAGAATATAGATAAAGGTTGCTACAATAATATAGGGTCCAAATGGTATTTGCGTTGTAAAATTTTTTTTATTACGCCATAGCGTAATGCTTCCCAACACAGCACCGCTCAGGGAAGAGAGAATTAAAATAAACAAAATACCATGTAGGCCAAATAAAAAACCAAGGGTAATAAATAATTTTAAATCACCTAATCCCATCGCCTCTTTTTTTCTTACATAATGATAGAATACAATTAATCCTCCAATAAAAATAAGGGCAAGGAACGCGCCGAGTACGGAGAAATATAAAGGTGTAAAAAGTGGATCTAGATTAGGGATCAAAAATTTTATCAATCCAAGAATGCCTATTATTAAAACAAGTAGATCGGGTATAACAAAGTTCTTATAATCAATGCAAAAAATAATAATAAAGGTTGGAATAAGAAGAAAAAAATAGAGAAGATTGAAACTATAACCATACTGCCACCCATAATACAAATACAATAGAGCTGTAAGCAATTCGACAATAAGATAGCCTTGGTGTATGGGTTTTTGACAAAATCTGCACCGTCCTTGAAGATACAAATAGGAGAGAAGCGGAATATTATAATAGTACGGCAGAGGTGTTTTGCACTCAGGACAGTGCGAGCGGGGTAGAATAATACTTTGTTTTAAAGGTAAGCGGTAGATGCATACATTAGAAAAACTACCCACAGCTAGACCAAATAGAAAATATAACGTTAATTCAAATATCGTCATATCATAAAAATAATTAAAATAAGTACCACGCTGTTGAATACCCACAACGTATCAATATGCGGGTGTAATATTTCCTGTAATATCTTTGTTGTCATACTAGCTTACATATTTATTTTTATTTATTAATACAATGAATATTGTTCCTAATTACAACAATAGTAGTCCTCTAATGAAAAATATTATCAATTAAATATTGACATCTATTGCTTTCTGTTTTGTATAGTTGTAGGAGATTGGATGATTATGTCTGAAAATAAAAAAACTGATACCATAAGTAGTGTGCCGATAAAAAAAGAAAAACAACCTACATCAAGTGCAGAATCATTAAAACGTTTTGGCGATAATCCCAACAAGATGATAATTGGTAGTGGCACGAATTTTAAAGGAACGGATATCAAAACAGATGAGATTGAAGTTTATGGCAAAATTGAAACTAATATTCATGCAAAAAATATCTATGTCGGTTCAGCTGCTGAAATTATTGGTTGCGTAACATGCGAAAAGGCAGAAATTCATGGATCTGTTCATGGTGCCATTCAAGTTAATGGAAAAGCAGATATAAAAAAAACGGCCCAAATTTTTGGATCGCTTCGTTATCAAGCTCTATCTGTTGCTGAAGGAGCGTCTATCTTTAGTGATTTACATTGTACGAGTACGGATCAATCTTTACTAGATAAAATAGGAAAACTAAAAAAAACAATGAATATTGCTAACGTGGAAACATTAATCTCTAAAGACAAACAACCCCCTAGCAATGCTAAAAATACAACATCAAATCCCGAGAAAGAAACTAACGAGAAAGAAACTAAAAAGAAAGGTTACTTCTTTCGATAATTTCACATTTATTGCTTGATAGTTATTTCTTCATATTGGTTTATATCTGCTTTTATAAAATTTTTAGTTGATTGCCCATAAAATTATCAATAGTTTGCTTTAATCAATGTTGAATAAAAAAGAAAATATTAAAGTGGACGATCATTTAAAGGGAATTATTAGTTCTCGAACTGCACATAAAGAACCATCTATATTTTATCTTGCAAATGGGGTTAAGTTTAAGGGGGAAATATCAGATGCTACAGAGATTACTATTGAAGGTAATGCCAATGCTAAGATAAATACAAACAAGTTAATTGTGGGGAATACAGGTAGATTAAGAGGAAAAATTTCTGCTAATACTATTGAGGTAAACGGTATGATTAAAGGTACTATTAAAGTGTCTGAAACTTTAATTATATATGAACAAGGAAGTGTTTCAGGAAAGATTGAATATTGCAATTTAGAGATAAAACAAGGCGGTAATATAGTTGGAGATGTCCGATCTGTAGATAAAATAGCAAAAATTTACTGATTTTTCATATTCTATTTTTAAGCGCTAAATGACAAAAAAAACAATCTTTTAGCCATTGTTCCATCACGATAATCTATAATTATTGAAAATATCTCAAAAACTGCTAGCTAGAAATAATATTTGAGGTATTTTGATATATTATATTCATTTAAGGAGAACGCAAATGAACAAAATTAAAAATAATGAAAAAGGATTTAGTTTAATTGAACTTTTAGTTGTTGTTGCCATTATTGGCATCTTGGCGGCAGTTGGTATCGTAGCCTATTCTGGCTACACAAATTCAGCCAAAATTAATGCTTCTAAGGGATCACATGCAACAATAGTTAAATTTATTAATGCAGAAAAAACAAAGTGTGACACAGGCGCAAGTGAAAATATGGGTGTAATCAGTAGTTCCGGTGGTGCTGCCGCAGATGCAACATGTGCAAGTAATACAGGTAGTGATACGGCTGCCGCTACGGCTGCCACTACATTTGCAGCTCATTTTGAAGGAAAGAAATTTAAAAATCCACATAACCCTAAGCTAATGGCTACTAATCAAACCAATTGTGCTGATGGAGTAAAAGGTTGCACAAGAATTACAACTGATGGTAGTAAATTAGTTATCACAACTTTGGTTGACGATGGTGAAACGTTAACAGATAAAATAGATCTGCAATAGGTATATTGAAACTGCGTTCTTTAAACAACAACAAGGGGTTCTCACTTATAGAACTCATTGTTGTTGTTGCAATAATTGGAATTTTATCTGCAGTAGGCATACCTTTGTATGTAGGTTATGTAAGTGGAATGCAAAAAACGAATGCACAAAATAATATGCAAGCCATTTATATGGTGCAAGAAGACTATAAGGCAAGTTCTATCAATAATGCGTATTACGGGAGCGGTACAAATTGTTCGCCTTCTTTAGCTGGTAATACGAGTATTAACACAGATTTATTCGGGGGCAAAGCACAGCTTGATATCTCTGATCCAAAATTTTATTTTTGTATTGCATCTGGAGCTAGTAGCGATGGTGGTTTTAAAATTTTTACTGAAAGAACTGATGGCACAGATAAAATGACACTAAATGCCAATAATAAAAAAGAACATTGGTAATAGACAAAGATTATTCTTGAATTGTATCCGTAAGTTTAAATATACTATCAAGACGAGCTAATTTGATAACTTTTAG
>ENA-UPTF01001660-UPTF01001660.1-marine-metagenome-genome-assembly--contig:-NODE-1660-length-13758-cov-4.116951_pt1 | contig 13758 bp, 15 predicted proteins | sample MGYA00238166_ERZ767019 | MGnify/ENA primary metagenome ERZ767019 (study PRJEB28930, sample SAMN06266391) | marine metagenome | isolation source: Sea water from 250 m depth | place: Atlantic Ocean...
CGGTTGACTCCCAAAGTGCTCGTTGATCAAGTTCGGACGACTCGCTGGACAAACTGACCAACAGATCCTGCGATAGCTGGGCGTATTCAGCGGCGTCTTCGTCGCGAATCATGGAGCGGAATGCGATTAGATGTCGTTGGGCTTCGCGATATCCGCTGAAGTCTTGAGTTGTGGAACTCATCCGAGTCCGCAGTTGGTACTGCTCGAGTTTTCCATCCTTGAGCAACAGCGGCTTAGCAATAGCAACGCCGGCGGGTACCGGTTTGGCTAAATCTAAGTCAGCGAGGCCTGCAAGAAACGCAGAAGCGAAGTTGACGTCACGAGTGTCCGCGCTGAGATCCAAGACGATCAAAGGTATTGATTGCTCGGCAAATGCAATTGTTGCGAGGTGAGCCAAAACTCGGTGGGCTTCGCTGGCCGGAGTGTCGTGGTCCTTTCTAGTGGCTAGTTGATCAACGACTAACGCCCTGACATTTGAATCAATACCGAATAGTTCCACCGGTCCCCGGGGTGCTTTGTCAGGGATAGGGGACAGAGATGAAGGTTCGACAATCACCTCCCGGGTACCTCGTTGCCATCGTTGATCTACTTGGGCTGCATCAGCGCTTCCGTGCCCAACCCAAAGGGTTGGTGGTGCCAGATTCCCTAACGTTTCGAGGCGGGCTGAACCCATGTCGAGTAGAACCCCGAGTTCGGTGTTGAGCCCGGCATCGACCAGTGCCACTTCATCGACTGGTATGAAAGGGCTGATCACAAGTTCGTGCTGCGCGTCTCCGTTTTGAAAACTTTCGACGTAGATTCCGTTTGATGTCTTGTCAATCAAATTGGGCTGGAGTGTGATGCTCATAGGCACATTGGCGTGTTGAGCTAAAACTTCTAACCAGTCTGAGAGAGCTATGGCATTTTCAGGCGAGCCGTAGTTAGTTACCGGGTTGGGAATCTTGACGACTAATGCAAGGGGCAACCTTCGAGAGGTCTCGGCGCCCAGCCGGATCAGGTGGGTCACAATGCGACCAATGAGTTCTTGGTTCGCGGTTCGCATTTCAATTGTTATGGGGTACACCCCGGGTCGCGCGACGCGGATGGCTTCGTCGCCGGTGCTTCTAAGTGGGAATTTGATTTCCACCAAACCCCACGGGTCAGGGTCAAGGTCTGTTATGTCAAGGGTGTGAGAAGCCAGGACACCATCTATGCCTTGACCGCCCACTGATCGAAGAAACTCAGCTTCACTGACAAGGGGTTCATGGACTGTCACGATGATCTGATCGTCGTCGGCAACTACTCCTGGCAGTTGGAGCGTGAACTCCAGAGATCCTCCAATTTGAGCGGTTGGCGATTGTCTGGTGATTTGCATGCCCCCAGACCCGATATCAACCGCACCTACTGCGCTAGGAACAATAAGAAAAAGACTAAAGACGCTCACTATTCCGAAGATTGATCGGAGTCGGTTCATTCACCCGCGTCCCATCGCAATACGGCTAGACCGTGGCTTCTTCGGGTAAATCCAATAGATTCGTATAGCTCTAACGCGGTGAGATTGGTGATCTGGGTATTTACCAAAACCTCATTCACATGACGTTTCTGCAGCCAGCCCAAGGCATCCGTCGCTAAGGAGCGGCCGAGGCCTTTGCCCTGATGTGCCGGGTGCACAGCGAGCCGTTGGAGAAATCCTTGTCGTCCGGAGCGTCCTGTTATTGCAAAGCCGTGCGGGGAGGGTTCCGCGTTGACGCGAAACCGGCTTCTCGGCGTCGCTTTGATGGCCTCGGACAGTGCAGGTTCATCGAATTGCCAAAATTGCGGGAAAGCCGACGTGTCGATGTCGAGGATTTGAGGTCTATCGGAGCGGAGAGCCCGTCTGGTGGGATGAGTGGGTTTTGGCACTGGGACAGAAAAATCGTTGCTGAGTAAAACCAGTTCTTCGTGCAACCTAAATCCAATGTCCCGAAAAAAAAGCTGTTCCCGCGGCCCTATCGCTGAAGTGAAAACGCGCTTCACGCCCTTCTGCGCAATCAATTGTAGAGCGGCGTCAATTTTCTCGGACCGCAGCTTGCTGGAGGAGACTGTCGTCCGGAGATACGCAGTTGAGCCGCAGCGGTGGGCCGTTCGTATACGTACGCCGTTGGAGCTCCAGTGGAGCGGTTGGTCTGTCGACACTGGACCCTCCCCACATGAAGTTATAGGGAGGATCCGAACAGATTGGGTCACCTCAGCTGGCGAGTCTCGTTTCGACTTCTTCAAGCGCTTCGTCTTCAGATACGTCCATGCTTATAGAAAGCTCAGAAATAAGGATTTGGCGAGATTTATCTAGCATGGACTTTTCTCCCGCCGACAACCCCTTCGCTGATTCCCGTAACGCAAGATTTCTCACTACCTCTGCTACTTGGTAGATGTCACCAGATTTTAATTTTTCTTGGTGATTCTTAAAGCGTCTACTCCAGTTCGCGGGTTCCCTAATGTCCTTTTTGGCTAGTAGTTCGAAAAGATCTTCAACATCATCTTCATCAATCGGTGGTCTCATCCCAACCGAATCAGCCATATCTGCGGGAACCGACAGCGTGAGATCACCATGTGCAGTTTCGAGAATTAAGTACTCTCGTTCTTCCCCGAAGGCCTTTCTCTTTTCCCTAGCAGTGATAAGAGCTGCCCCGTGATGTGGATATATCACCCGGTCGCCGAGGTCGAACTTCATGCCCACTCCATCAAACTTCTAATTTCCGGTTCCACCGCGGAATCCAGGTCTCTAAGGTTGCCAGGCCGGACCCGAAACTCCAACTAGCCAGGGCAGATAAGTGTCCCAATATGCACTGGCGCTCTTATTATCTTGCAAGTTTTGTGACGAACCGAAGGTACCGTTTCCTTGCATGGACGGCATCGCACAAGCTGACCGCGATGACGTTGATAGACGTGTGGGGGATTTAGCCGAACGCTTTGTAACGGCGGGTTGGGGATTTTTTCTCGTCGGGGGTGTTGTCCGGGACCTTTTTCTTGGGGTACGCAGCGAGGACATTGATGTAACTACTGATGCCACGCCCGCAGATACGTCGTCAATATTGGCGGAGTGGGCGGACACCATCTGGGACCAAGGTGTTCGTTTTGGCACTGTGGGAGCGCGTAAAGGCAATGTCAAGGTGGAGATTACGACCCACCGTTCGGAGCAATATCAAGCTGATTCGCGTAAACCAGAAGTTGAATTTTCGAGCACGATTAATGAAGACCTTGCTCGACGGGATTTCACCATCAATGCGATGGCTATTGAAATACCCAATTGGGACTTGGTGGATCCGTTTGGCGGGAAAGTCGATTTGGCAAACCAGCTGTTGCGAACACCATTACCTCCGGAAATAGCTTTCTCCGAAGATCCGCTGAGAATATTACGAGCAGCCCGGTTTTTATCGAGTTTTCAGCTCACGTCGTCCCACGAACTCGAAGACGCGATGCAAAAAATGGCAGAACGCCTTGACATTGTCTCCAACGAACGAATCAGCGAAGAATTTTCAAAGTTTTTACTGGTGAACCACCCAGGAAACGGTCTACGGCTGCTATGGCGCACCGGGGTGATGGAAAAACTTTTCCCTGGAAGTAGCAACGACGCGGAGTCGCAGTCCGAGGCAGTAGACCTTATAAGCCGCAATCTGGAATCACGATGGGCGTGTCTACTTTGGGCGCTGGTAAAGGACGGAAGTCGCGCCCGGAGAACCCTCACTGAGTTGAGAGTGTCAAACACCACCGCAACACGAGTTTCCGGAATCATTGATGCTGCTCGCATCTTGGCTGAAGCACAGAACGAGGATCTACCCACGGTTCGACAAGTGCTCCACCGGACCCACCACCATCTGGTGTCAGCAATAGAATTATTAGACGCCTACGAACAGTCACCACCGGTGGCGCTACTTTCGGCAATTGAGCAAATTCGAGAACTTGAAGGAGACGAAGAATTTCAGGTTCCGTTAGACGGACATGACGTAGCGACCCTAATCGGCGGCGAAGGACCGCTTGTGGGTGAAATGTTGAGGCGTTTGATGGAACACCGCCTTCAATTCGGTCCTCTATCCAAGGAAGAGGCAGTGGCGTTAATCCAAGACTGGCGAAGTAGCTCCTAAGTCTGACTACGCTGCTCAGGTGCCGTTTCATCCGGTTATAGCGAACGAACAGGTCGAGACAAGCTTCGGTGAGGTGGACTACCGCCTTCAGCGCCGACGATTACTTCGAGACATCGCGCGCGGGGTCGCCGACCGGGGTGAAGCATGTGAGGCACACCCAGAGTTGATTCGAGTTGCCCGCAATGCTGCGCCGCGCATGGAGGACCGTTGCCCCTTGTGTGCCGAAAATGAATTGCGGCTTGTCGCTTTCGTTTTCGGACCGCGCCTGGGACCGGGAGGCCGGTGTGTCGTGTCAGATGAGGAACTGCAGAGAATTGCCCGCCGGCAGGGTGACTTTGTTTCGTACGAAGTTGAGGTATGCGCAAAGTGCGGCTGGAATCACCTGCTCCGGCGGTATCCACTTCACTGAAGGGCAGGACGCGTTTCTGTGATTGCTTAACCGTAACCCTTGGGTACTCTCCGATGGTTAAGGGCTATGGCTGAACGATCGACTACTGAAGACGTCTTCGACCGGATGTCCGATCCGGCGATACGCAAGAGGATCCCAACTAAGACCCAAACGATGTGGCTAGTCACGTATCTGATGCTCGTTATTGCCGTCTTGGCAAGCGGCATCGTGATACGCACTATGAGGACTACCCCGGATGCTTTCGCGCCGTCGTTGGATGTTGACACGCTTGTTTACGACCGCTTTGGAACCGAAGTGGCCCGATTCCATCCTGAGGACAACCTTGTCCCCGTGACTTTGGAGCAAATGTCGCCGATTCTCATCGATGCCGCGCTGGTCGCCCTTGACCCTCGATATCTCGACCGGACAGAAATTAACCCCTGGCCACTTTTTGCTGCCGTGTTGACTGCCTCAGAAGGCGACAAGCGATTCACAATTACGCAACGCCTCGTAAAGGTCATCAATGGTCCGGCTGTGACCCGGACCGCGGCACTCCGCGAAGCTTCAACCGTCATACACCTTGAGCAAACCCTTCCCCGAGAGGCCCTCCTTGAGCAATACCTGTCACAGGTACCGCTGGGCCGATCCACGTTCGGCGTAGAAGCTGCTTCGCGTGCGTGGTATGGACGAAGCGCCTCGAATCTCGAAATAGGGCAGGCAGCCCACTTGGCAGGGTTAATGATCGGGATTGGTTTCGAAGAAGGGTCAACGTCCGGTCGCAACCAAATTCTCGCCTCTTTGTACCAACACGGCCGAATTACCAAGGAAGAACTGGTTACACAGAGGAACCTTCCTTTGGAGGAGCTGTTGCTACCTCCCAGAGACGAGATAGCTACCAACCCGGTTTCACCCGACGCTGGCCTTACACCCTTTTTGGGGAAAGTTTATAACCGAGTTGTCGACCAAAGTGGAAGCGGACCGTTGATCAAGGGGCGAATCAAAGTTGATTCAACCTTAGATCTGGAAACTCAACGAGCAGTTGCGATGATCGCCCGAATGACAGCTGACGAGTTGGGTTTATCCGAGATCGCGGTCGTTGCCTTAGACGATCGCAGTCATATACGCGTGATGTACACAACCGACGCGAGCCTTGCAGAAACAGCTCGAATTAACAGCGAAGAGGTGCTTGAACTCTTTCGGCCGTGGGAAACCTTTGGCGCGGCACTTAACTGGCCCGTTCAGATCACAGCTTTGCAACTGGCGGAAGGCCACGCACTAATTGCTCAACGGGGCCGGCGGTATGAAACGCAGACGCTGATCAGCATCCGGAGCGTCGAAGGAGATGAGCTCCATCGCGTTAACTCTCAAAGTTCGGTTGTGTTCGACGCCCAAATGATGTCTCAAATGACCGAGCTTCTTAAAGAGATCGTGGCGAGTGGCCAAGGATTCGGCGCGCATGTCGACGAAATAACGGTCATTGGTAGCCCCGGTGTCAATAGTGATGGGACCGTCGCGTGGTTTGGGGGTTCAAGTGATCGTTTTTCGATAGGGCTCTGGATCACCTCAGCAACAGCCGATGCAGTTGACTCAGACGCGCATGGAACAGGAATGGCAATAAATGAGGCTACGGCGGCTCGACTTGCGGGCGCGATGCTGCAGGAATTGCATCGCCACGGCTAAGGCCTCTCAGTGAAGGTGATTCGGTGCTGGTTATTCGTGTTGGTTTGCGGTGTGTTTGAAGGGTTTTACCAATACGGTGGACGCGAGCCCGGTCTATATGTGAATGCACAGGTGTTCACGTCCGGTGAGAAATCTTTAACCCCTGCCCCAAATTGGGGCCCCGGGTCACCGGGTCCGAAGGAGGAAACCCCATGCGTGCATACGAGTTGATGGTCATCCATGACGGTGACCTTGATGATGTGCAAGTACAGGACGCACTGAAGGGCTTGCGCGCCCGGATCGAAGAGGTCGGAACGCTCGCTGAAGTCGATTATTGGGGTCGCCGAAAATTTGCGTACGAAATTGACCACAAAACCGAGGGCTATTATTCAGTCTTTGAACTGGTTGCCGAAGGTGGGGCAATGGATTCCGTTGAACGAGTGTTGCGGATAGCAGACGACGTTGTTCGTCATAAACTTATCCGCCTGCCTGATGATGAAGCTGCTCGGCGGGGCTTACTTGCTGGAACCACCCCGGTTACAGATGTTGATTGATCTAGGGGATCAAAATGGCTTTTGATAATAACGTTGTGCTCGTCGGCAATGTGACGCGTGACCCTGAGCTTCGGTTTACCCAAGGAGGGGCAGCAGTATGTGGGTTTGGCATCGCCTGGAACCAACGATCAAACCAAGGTGAAGACAAAGCCCACTACTTCGACGTTTCCTGTTGGCGTGACTTGGCTGAAAACGTCGCGGAGTCCGTTACAAAGGGCATGCGGGTCGTCATTTACGGTCGACTTGATTATCGAAACTGGGAAGGGCAAAACGGGGAAAAACGTTCAGCTGTACAAATTGTTGCAGACGAGGTAAGTCCGAGTATTCGATGGGCCACTGCGCAGGTAAGTCGCAACGAACGAGGTGATAGCGGAACTTCCCGATCCGCCCCATCCAATCCGCCTAACACTGGCTCTGATTTTGGAGCTGGGTATGAAATACCTGATGAGGAGCCGTTCTAGTGGCAGGTAAGAAAAGTCATCCAGGCCCAAAAGCTAAGGACTTGAGGAAACCTCGCAAGAAGAAGGTCAGCCCGCTTGTCAAAGACAAAGTGGAATACGTCGATTATAAGGACGTCAACCTGCTACGTGCCTTCATCTCAGATCGGGCGAAAATCCGAAGCCAACGTGTCTCCGGTAATGACCGTCACCAGCAGCGTGAAGTGGCAAAAGCGATAAAGGTGGCCCGCGAAATGGCTTTGATTCCATACGCGCAACGTGTGGTGACCCAGCGAAAGGGAGATCGACGTCGCGGTCGTTCCGATAGGGACTCTCGCAACGACGATTTTGTCGACGACGCAACTTCGGACCGTCCGCCCGATGATTTTGATGGTGACGTCGACGTTCCTGAAGAAGCGCCTGAGGTGGTGAGTACGAGTGAAGATAATTCTTCGATCTGATGTAGACGGCGTTGGGAACGCAGGCGATGTCGTTGAGGTTGCGAACGGCTATGCGCAGAACTTCCTTGTGCCGAAAGGGTTAGCAATGCGAGCCACCGCGGGCGCGGCCAGTCAGGCCGAAGCGATGCAGCGAGCGCGTGATCTTAGAAGCCTCAAAGAGCGAGAAACCGCAGAAGAGCTAGCCCGAGCTTTGGAAACTCAAACCATTGCAGTCTTAGCTCGCGTCGGTCAGGACGATCAGCTGTACGGCTCTGTGACCACTAGCGATATAGCGGAAGCGATCGAAGCTCAGACCGGCGTTGACTTAGACCGCAGGAACATGTCGCTCGAAGAACCGATTCGAAAAGTCGGATCACACAGCGTCGAGATCCGCTTACACTCCGACGTTCGGATCCAACTCACCGTTGAAGTTAGCCCGGTCGATTAAAAGCGGTGGAGGCTGGTGTCACTAAGGCAACTGCTTCAATGACGTAACCCTCCGCGGCAACGACTAATCGAGCATCGGGATTCGCCGATGTGAGCAAGTCAACCAAAGAGGAACCATGGTGCTTGATGCTCAAATCGAAGTAACGGACCCCCGGTTCTATGGATTAGTCATACACAATGCACATGTTGAGCACCTCTGGAGCGGAGCTCGATGGGCCGAAGGTCCCGTATATGTCCCTAGCTCGCGCCAGTTGATCTTTTCTGATATTCCGAACGACCGGACTCTCAGATTTGACGAAAGAACAGGACGGGTCGATACCTTTGAGGAACCAGCCTTCAATGCGAATGGGCACTGTTTGGACCTTCAAGGTCGAATAATTACGGCGGAACATCGAGGACGATCAATAACACGAATCGATCATGATGGAGTCCGCCGGGTCCTCGTTGAGCGATACGAGAACAAGCGACTGAACTCACCGAATGACGTCGTGGTGAAATCTGATGGCAGTATTTGGTTCACCGACCCCACCTATGGCATCGATAGCGATTATGAAGGCGTTGCGGCGAAGTCCGAAATCGGTGCCTCGTACGTATATCGCCTCGACGTTGATGGCACATTGGCTGTGGTGGTTTCGGACATGGTTCGCCCAAACGGGCTCGCATTTTCTCCGGATGAAACAACTCTCTACATCGCAGACACAGGAAGCTCTCACATTGGTGCGGACTGTCCGCCGGACATCCGGGCGTATGAAGTATCGGACGACGGGCAAGCGCTGAGGGGTGAGTCCTCAGTTTTCGCGACATGCACGGCAGGTGTATTCGACGGCTTTCGCGTCGACGAACAAGGAAATATCTGGACGTCGGCCGGCGACGGAGTGCACTGTTTCGCGGACGATGGCATGATGCTTGGGAAAATTAGAATTCCTGAAGTTGTGGCCAACGTCGAATTCGGCGGGTTGAAGCGAAATCGTTTGTACATCTGCGCGACAACAGGGCTGTACTCCACTTACCTGAACACGCGAGCAGCACGTTGAAATGAGCGTTTCTGTGTTTGACGCACTGCGTTGCGCGATGCTGTAGGCGGAGAAAGACTATGACCACGATTATTCCCCCACCAGATTCAAACAACGAATGGCGACTCGATACTCCCGGATCGTCTGAGTGGGAACGCTCACCTCGCCCAGAAGCGAAAGATAAATACTTGATGGTGTCGACCGACGGACACGTTCAAGAACCGAAAGACCTCTGGACCACGCGTATTGATGAAAAGTATAGAGAACGTTTACCGGGAGTAATTATTGGGGTGAGGGGCGAAAAGTTCCAAAAGACAGAAGGATTTCGGACTCCTCTGAAACTCAACACCATTCAGTTCGAAGGGCAAGATCTGCTCCGCAATAAAGCCGGCTATACCCCTGAGGAACGGCTTGCCGATCTCGCGGCAGATGGGACTGACGCAGAGATCATGTTCCCGAACAAGGGCCTAACCATGTGGGCTACCAGCGACCCTGAATTCAGCCACGCGATGTGTCGGGTGTACAACGACTGGGCCTGGGAGACTTTTGGTCCCTTCAACGACCGGCTGATCCCCATGGCGTGCATTGCCCCGGCCGGTCTCGAAAATGCAATAAGCGAAATTCAACGTTGCGCGGACCTTGGTTTTAAGGGACTACAACTTCCGAGTAAACCGATTTGGGGCGCGCCTGACCACGCAGCTTTGAATTACAACCTCAGAGAATTTGACCCCTTGTGGGCAGCGATAGTGGAGGTGGGGCTACCGGTGACCTTTCACATTTCCACTGGTCGAGATCCTCGAACCTCCCGCAGTCGAGGAGGTGCTGTCATTAACTACGCCGTTCATTCGCTGGCCCAAAATATTGAACCAATCGCCAACCTTTGTGCCTCCGGGGTAGCTGAGCAATTTCCGACGCTACGGTTTGGAAGCGTTGAGGCTGGTATCGGGTGGGTTCCGTGGGCGATCCAGGCGATGGACGAGGCGTACTTGAAACACCACTGGGCTGTCAGACCGAAGCTGGATATGTTGCCCAGCGAATACTTCAAGCGGCAAGGGTTCGCGACCTTCCAAGAAGACGCTGCTGGTCTGGATTTGGCATTGCGCCACGACCTGGTTTCGAATTTCATGTGGGCCAGCGATTACCCGCACCATGAAGGCTCGTGGCCGCATTCCGCCGAGGCGATTGAACGGACAATGGGTGGCTTGGACGACCTAAGTCGCGCACGAATATTGGGACTGAACGCGGCAGAAGTATTCAAAATCCCGATTCCTGACCGCTATTTGGGTCATTCGGATGCTCAAGCAAGCGCTGCTCTGATTCGATAGGGCCCTCCTCGAGACGCAAATTCCACGCGACGCGCGAATTCACTGCCGCGTCTTCCAAATCGACCACGCGGCGTGGTCCGTCATGTAGCTGTCATGTTCTGTGGATAACATCGGGAGTTTTCCACAGAAAAGTGGGTCTAAATCCCCAATGTCTGCCCCTAGTTCTACACATGAATCATCTGAGAGGCTGACGGTGATGACCAACGATCCTTCATTGACTCCACCACCGTCCAACTCGAATGCTCGAGTGCCCCCCCATAATGTCGATGCTGAAGCATCACTACTTGGGGCGATGCTCCTCTCCCGTGACGCGATCGGACCCGCAGTCGAAACGCTCAGCGCTGACCAGTTCTATGTGCCGGCACACAGTTACATATTCGATGCAATTGCTTCGTTGTACGGCGCTGGGGAGCCAGCCGACCCGGTCACAGTCGCCGAGGAACTCACGAGGGCTGGTCTTCTTGATCAAGTCGGGGGACCGCAACGGCTACTTGAGCTGCAAATGTCAACGCCAGCGTCATCCAATGCCGCTCGCTACGCGCGCATCGTCGAAGAGCACGCCATGCTTCGGCGACTCATTGGAGTCGCAGGCGAGATAGTTGAACTGGGTTACAGCCGGCCAGAAGATGTTGTTAAAACAGTCGATGAAGCAGAAGCGATGATGTTCCAAATCGCGGAACGTCGGGTGGTCGACACCACTAAACCCATTCGCGAACTTCTTGATGCCAACCTTGATCGGTTAGAGGAGTTGTACGAACAAGGCAACTCGATCACCGGGCTTCCGACCGGTTACATCGACTTTGACGAGCTTCTCTCAGGGTTACAACCAAGCAACCTGGTTGTCGTTGGTGCACGCCCCTCCATGGGTAAGACGGCGTTTGCTCTTGGTATGGCCGCAAGCGCTGCGCTCGAAGCCCAACGCCCCGTGTTGTTCTTCTCCCTTGAAATGGGCCATCTTGAACTTACTCAGCGGCTTCTTTGTTCAGACGCCCGCGTTGATTCACAGAGAATGCGTAACGGAAATCTTGCTGAAGATGATTGGCCAAAAATTACGCGCGCTGTTGGAAAACTGGGCGAAGCTCCCATATGGATTGATGACAACCCGAATTTGACCGTAATGGAAATCCGGGCCAAGGCTCGGCGATTGAAGAGTCGCCTGGGCGACCTTGGACTCATTGTGGTTGATTACCTGCAACTCATGAGTGGCAGAGGTAGCGCGGAAAATCGGCAAGTTGAGGTGTCGGAGATGTCTCGGGGGTTAAAGATTCTTGCCCGTGAACTTGAGACGCCGATAGTTGCTTTGTCACAACTCAGTCGCGGTCTCGAATCACGCACCGATAAACGACCGATGCTCGCTGATCTGCGAGAATCTGGGTCTATAGAACAAGATGCTGACGTCGTTGCTTTTCTCTACCGTGATGAGGTGTACAACCCAGAATCACCTGATATTGGTTCCGCGGAGGTCATCATCGCAAAACATCGCAACGGGCCCACGGGCACAGTTCGGCTTGCCTGGCTTAGCAATTACACGAGATTCGCCAATATGAGCCGATACCAAGATCAGGCGTAACGGCCAGCCAACGTGTTTCTCGGCCCGGATCTGATTCCTTTTTTGATGCTTGCTCTTGGCTCGGCACTCTTCGTCGGCAACGCACTAGCGCTGATCCGACCGCGTAACGAACCTCGCGGACACAACGAACTTGCGCGAGCACCGCTTGGGCGGAGCATGGTCATGGTGGTTGTTGGGCTACTGGCCGCGATATGGGCCCTGGCGACACTTTTCCGCTGACACCGGACGAGACAATCCCGTCTCTTTGAGGGTCGCAAGGCCCTGAGGACCGTACATGGGGGTATCTGTTCTTTGACGCCTGGTACATGAAGTGATTGCCGACTACTCATCTAGCCGGGGGCGACTGGGCTATTCATCGGTTCGTGGAGGTAGATTCGGGCGGATGACTGATTGGGGGCTGCTGGCAGCTAGGAGTGGCTTGGTGTGTCACGACCTAGTCGGCTGGATGATGTGGGACCAGCGAGCGATTCGGGGGTATGAAGCTCTTGGTGTACCCAATGGCCTGGGGTGGGTCGTGGCTTGGCGGCTCGCCTCTCTGGGGGATGTCGCACCCGCAGTTGCGGCAGCTGCTACCTATTCGATTAACCCCGCAGTGATCGCTGGAGTGATGAACGCCTATCAGGAGGTCGCTGACGCCGAGTCCGTTCTGGCTGTCCGCGACGCAGCTGTGGAACCTGGCCTTGACGAGATTGCCCCAGGGCTAACTGATGAACTGGGTAGCTTCGCTGATGCATTGTGGCGTGGCGTGGATTCAGTGCACTTTGGTGGCCGGCCGATGTTCGTCGCTCACCGAGACCAGTCGCGACCTGTAGATACCAACTCTGGATTGTCAGCCTGGCTTGCCGCGAATTGTTTGCGCGAATTGCGGGGTGACAATCACTGGGCGTTATGCGGCAGCGAAGATCTTGACGACGTTGAAGTTGGTTTGCTTCATTCGGCGCTGGTGGATCTTGATGAATACGGTAGTGAGGAGTGGATCGCTCGTAGCCGCGGTAACGACGACGAAGCCGTGGCTCGGGGGTGGGCTCGGCTAGAGGACAAAGGCTTGGCATCCGATGGTGCGCTCAACGACGAAGGTCGCCGCTTCCGGCTACATCTTGAGGCGCGCACCGATGCCCTCACCGCACCCGCTTGGAGGGCAGTGGGCGAAGAAGCGGTCACTCGACTCTGCGCGCTCGTTGAACCACATCACGACGCATTTGTCGCCAGAATTGATGCAACCGCCGGGCCGCGTTGGATGCCAGCGGTGCGCGTAAAGACGATGCCCCACACATGAGACAGGCGACCCAGTTGGGTAAAACGGTGAAACACACCGGTTGGAAATGGAGCGGGTGACGGGAATCGAACCCGCGTTCTCAGCTTGGGAAGCTGACGTTCTGCCATTGAACTACACCCGCGAAATCAATTGATGCGCAGAAATGGAGTCTAACTACGCAGTGCGCCGCGTCAGAGGTCGCGCGTTAAAGGCCCCAGTAGGCGGGTATACCCACTCTTCGGGCCACCGCTAGGCTGCTTTCCTCATGATCCTCTCCGACCGCACCATCCGTGAACTTCTGGCGGATGGACGAATCGTGATCGATCCGCTGGATCCAAGCGATATCCAGCCATCTTCGGTGGATCTGCACCTAGACGACAGATTTCGGGTCTTTTTGAATCACACTCGGCGAGTGATCGACGTAAAAGAAGACCAGACCGACCTGACAGAAGAAGTAATGGTTGACGGCGATGACGCGTTCGTTCTGCATCCAGGGGAATTCGCGCTTGGATCGACGCTTGAAAGGATCGCTATCCCCGATGATCTGGTCGGTCGTATAGAAGGCAAGTC